>Ga0335078_10001374_pt1 | contig 36837 bp, 33 predicted proteins | sample Lox_Sample_32_FD_206711 | JGI IMG/M metagenome (GOLD analysis project Ga0335078, IMG submission 206711) | Soil microbial communities from Loxahatchee National Wildlife Refuge, Florida, United States - Lox_Sample_3.2 | ecosystem: Environmental > Terrestrial > Soil > Wetlands | place: USA... | reverse complement strand
GACGTCGTGATCGTCGAGAACGCGGGCAACGCGTACCGCATGATCGTGTTCGATCGCGGCGAGCGGTTCGACGTCGGCAAGGTGTTCGCGGGGACGACGAACGCGTCACGCAAGGAGCTCGACGGCGTGCTCGCGCGCGGCGAGACGCCCGTCGCCGAAGTGAAATACCTCTACGCGACCGAAGACGATCAGCTCTATCAACCCGTCTTCGTCAAGACGCGCGACGACAAAGAGCCCGAGGAGTGCCTGCGCGCTCAGCTCACGCGCACGAATAAAAAAGTCCTCGACGATTAGTGCATCGCGACGGCGCGCCACGTGGAGAGCCCGAGCGCGACGGCGACGGTGATCGGAAACACGCGCCGGCAAATGCGATCGAGCTTGATCGCGGTTTCCTTCTTCCCGCGCCGCACGTACGCGTTCACGGCGACGGACTCCACGACGGCCGCGGCGATCGCGACGTAACACACCGCGTACCAGCGATCGGCGAGCGTGAGATACGAAACCTCGGGAAGCGTCCCACCCTCGGCGAATTGGAGCGCGATCGCCGCGAGCAGACACGTCACTCCGATTTGCATCTGCGACGCGAGATCCTCCGGATCGATCCAGAACGCGAGCAGCGCGACCACGACGATCAGGATGAGCGGAAGAAAATAGCGCGTGAGGTGGAACGTGACGTGACGCTGGATGGTCACCTTGAACGCGCCGTAGTCGTACTCCGGCGCGCCCTTCTCCCATTGGAACGCGGAGCGCGTGTGCACGAAGCTCGGCTCGCTGCTGACTTCCCAACCCGACACCATCGCTCGCACGCTGTCGTCGAGACCGAGCACGTACGGCTCGTTCGGGTAACGCACGCTCTTGCTGTCGAACTCGTTGTCCGACAAGAGCAGCGTGAGCTGTTGTCTGTCGAACGGGAACGTGCGCAGGTTGAACTCGCTGCGTAGCGTCGAGTGGATCCGGCGCGATCGGTTGCACACGCCATCGCGGAGATCCGTGTCGTCGAAGCTCACGCTCGCGCGCACCACTTCATTCACGACCTCCGTCCGCGGCGTGAACCCTGGCGTCGGCTTCCACGTCTCGTACAGATAATAATCCGCGTCCCACGTCCCGCTCTTCTCGCTCACGTTCGAGATCCCGAGCAGCACGATCCCTGGCTTCACTTCGACGACGTGATCGAGCTCCTCGACTTGTTTGTCCGGGCAACACTCCTCCGGCCCGCTGCACTTCTCTTCGATCGCGAACGACGCGCGCGCGAGCGTCAGGACGAGCAGCGCGAAGAGAACGCCGATGAGCCTCCCGATCATGCGCGCAGATTAACACGCCGTGTGGGCACGGGAGCCGCCTTCGAGATTTGAACTCGAGACCTACGGTTTACGAAACCGTTGCTCTACCACTGAGCTAAGGCGGCCTGAAACGAGCGCGCAATCTACTTGGAGCCGGCTCCACGTCAACTCCCAAGACGCGCGAAGCGCGTCGTTCCTGAACGGAGTCACGCCGCCCGCGTTTTTTGGGCTTTCGCGCGCTCGCCGATTCGCGTCGCCGCGAGCCGCGCGACGGCCATGATCGAGTGCTGCGGGTTCACGCCGAGGTTCGTCGGAAAGACGCTCGAGTCGACGACGAAGAGCCCCTTCGCTTCGTGCGCTTCGAAATTCGGATCGACGACGCTCGTCTTCGCGTCCTTGCCCATGCGCGCCGCGCCGAACAAGTGCGTCGCGATGAATCCGTACGCGCGCGGGTCGAGCGGCGCGTCTTCGATCTTCTTCGCTTCGTCCACGCTCGTCATCACGCTCGGCAGCCCGAAGACGCCGGGCCAAATCTCCTTGGCGCCTTGCTCGAGCATCAGCGTCGCGATGAACGCGAGCCCCTTGCGCGCCTTGAGCATGTCGCGCTCCGTGAGCGAGTAGACGACTTTGTCGCGACCGCCGAACCCGGTCTTCACTTCACCCTCCGCTTGCGCACGGATCTGGACGCCCCACACGCCGATGTTCGGGTACGCGCCGAGCTTCTTCATGAGATCGGTGCCCGCGCCGGGCATGCGCGCGGCGAGGAGATCGGGCGGCATCGAGATCGTCTCGACCTTGAATCCTTCGCTCGCGCGATAGTGCGCGGTCTCCGCGCCTTGCGTCGTGCCGAACTCCATTCGAATCGGACGATCGAACACGCCCGCGATGCCGATGCCGGGGTGCGCTTGAAAATGTTTTCCGATCGCGCGCGCACGAAGACCCGAGCGTCGCAGGATGTTCGGCGTCTGGATCGTGCTCGCCGCGACGAGCACGCCGTGGCGCGCGCGCACGAGCACGCGCACGCCGGATCTCGACGCCGCGACCACGCCCGTCGCGCGATCGTCTTCGATCTCGACGCGCTCGACACGGCACGAACAATAGAGGCGCGCGCCGCGCTGGAGGGCCCACGGGACGTAGCTCACGTTCATCCCGCGCTTCGCGCCCGTCGGGCAACCTTGCAGGCACCGCGCGCTGCCCACGCAGTCCGGCGCGTAACGCTTCATCGTGTGCGCGGGGATCCCCCGCTTCGCGAGCGCCTCGATGAACTCCAAGTTGTTTCGACCGAGCGCCGCGTCCTTCACGTCGGTCACTTCGAGGTCGCGCTCGATCGCGTCGAAGTGCGGATCGAGCGCCGCGTTGTCGAGCGCTCCCGCGAGATCGAACCGCGACGCCCACTCGTCGCCGACGTCCGCGGGCAAACGCCACGCGATCGCCGAGTTCACGACGGTGCTCCCGCCGACGCATCGACCTTGGAGCAATGGGATGAAGCTGCGACCTTCGATCGCTTGCGTCGCCGCGTCGCGCATGAGCGTGCGAAACGCGTCGACGACGTTGGTCCCGAAGTCGCGCGTCTTCACGTACGGACCCTCCTCGATCATCGCGACGGAGAAACCAAGATCGACGAGGCGATGCGCAGCCACCGCGCCCGCTGCGCCCGTCCCGATCACGACGAAATCGAACGCGTCGTCGATCTCTTTCTCCACGACCGCGCCGTCGACCACGGATCCTTCCGGAAGATTCTCGTCCGCTCGTTTCTCGTCCTCACGCGACATGACGCGCCTCCATTTTCTTCGTTCCGATCTTCACGAGCGGCGCGCGCGGGAGCGACGCGGGCGCGACGATGGACTCGCGCACGCCGGGCGCCGCGACGAACATCAGCGCGCCGAACGCCTTGAGAAGCAACGCGAGCTGCCGCACGAAATACGCACGGTGCGACAGCATCGCGAGCACGAGCTTCTCGCGCTCCCCCGACGCGGTCGACGCGAGCGTGCGCAATCGGAACGCGACGAGAAGCGGCGCGAGCGCGACGAGCCACACCGCCGCGCGCAACCCGAGCGCGACGCGCGCGGGCACCGTCTGACAAATCCCTTCGAGCGCTTCGCCCGAATCCATCGCGTCCGCGCCGCGCACGTTTTCTTGCGACGGGAACATCGTCTCGAGCGCCACGCGCGCCCAACGCTTTTCGATCGTCGTGAGAGGCATCATCGCCGTGCTCCTTTGTGCTTCTTCGTTTTCTTCGCCGTCGCGTGGCGCGCGACGAGCTCGCGATCGACGACCTCGAGCGCGCCGCGCACCAAATCGCGCGCCGCGCTCGCGTCCTTCGATTCGATCAATCCGATGACGAGCGGGTAGTGCTCGAGCGTGCGCGCCGGGACGTCGTAGAGCTGCGCGACGAGCTCGGGTTGCTCGTCCGGAAATCGCGCGAACGTGTTGAGAATGAGCTCGAGCCCGACGTTGCCCGCGGCGCGGATGACGGCGCGCATGAACGCGACGTCGCCGCGCGCCATCGCGACCGGATCGCCCAAGTTCGCGCGCTGCGACTCCGCGATCGCGCGCATTTGCGCGATGTCCTCGCGTGTGGCGCGCTCGGCCGCGAGCGCCACGGCTTCCGCCGCGAGCACGCGACGCACCTCGAGGATCGACGAAAAGAGCTCGCCTCGCGCGGGATCGCTTTTGGGGAGCGCCTGCGCGAGCGCACCGAGCGCGTCGAGACCCGCGCGCTCGCGCCACGACGACACGATGGTCCCCGCGCCGTGCCGCGTCACGATGAGCCCGACCGCTTCGAGCCGCGCGAGCGCTGCGCGCAGCGTGAGGCGGTTGATGCCGAGCGCGAGCGCCATCTCGCGCTCCGACGGCAGCTTCGATCCGGCCGTGATGCGTCCGCTCAAAATCTCGCCGCGAATGCGATCGACCACGGCGTCGACGATGGAGGAGCGCGCGACGGGCGCGAGCGCGGACAGGGTCTCGGTCTCGGTTTTGGGTGCCAGGCTTCTCATTGGGTGATTGAGTGGTTGAACCAGTAACCCATGCACGCGTGCTGCGCAACCCCTTTCGCACCGTTCTCTGTTAAATCGTCCTCGCATGACGATCGATCTCCGCAGCGACACCGTGACCAAACCCTCCCGCGCGATGCGCGACGCGATGGCGAACGCGGAGGTCGGTGACGACGTGTACGGCGAAGATCCGACGGTGCTCGCGCTCGAAGCGCGCGTCGCGGAGCTCCTCGGAAAAGAAGCGGCGCTCTTCGTGTCGTCGGGCTCGATGGGAAATCAGCTCGCGATCGCGGTGCAGACGCGGCCGGGCGACGAGGTCATCGTCGGCGAGGGCGCGCACCCCGTGTTCTACGAGGCGGGCGCGGGGCCGGCGCTCTCCGGCGTGCAGTTCGCCGTCGCTGGGAGCGGAGGGCTCTTCACCGCCGCGCAGATGGAAGCCGTCGTCAAACCGCGCGCGTACTACACGCCGCGCACGTCGCTCGTTTGCGTGGAAAATACACACAATCGCGCGGGCGGCCGCGTGTTCCCGCAGGCAGACGCGAGCGCCATCGCGGACCGCGCGCACGCGCTCGGTCTCTTCGCGCACCTCGACGGCGCGCGATTGTGGAACGCGGCGGCGAAGACCGGCTTGACCGAGCGCGAGCTCGCCGCGCCGTTCGACACGGTGAGCGTTTGTTTCTCGAAGGGGCTCGGCGCGCCCGTGGGGAGCGCGTTCGTGTCGTCGCGCGAGAACGTGGAGCGCGCGCGGCGGTTTCGAAAAATGTGGGGCGGCGGAACGCGGCAGGCGGGGATCCTCGCGGCCGGCGCGCTCTACGCGATCGACCACAACCGCGCGCGTCTTCGCGAAGATCACGATGGCGCGACGCGGCTCGCGGAGAAGCTCGCGAACGCGGAGGGTCTCAGCGTCGATCTCGCGAGCGTCGAGACGAACATCGTGAACGTCGACACGCGCGCGCCCGCGGAGGCGCTCTCCCGCGCAGCCAAGCAAGCGGGGCTCGCGATCAACGCGTCGGGGCCGAATCGATTGCGCGCGGTCGTGCACCTCGACGTGACCCAAGACGATCTCGACCGCGCCGCGAGCATCCTCGCGCGCGTCGCGAAGGAGGTTCGTTGAGTCGCTCGGGCGCGCTCGCGTTCGCGGTGTGCGCGGCGTGCGCGTCGTCCGGCCCGTCTTCGTACGCGGCGCACTTCGCGGCGGGTGAACGCGCGGAGACCGCGGGGAGACACGACGAAGCCGCGCGCGCGTTCGACGCGGCTTCGCGCGATCCAGCGAGCGAGCGCGAGCGCGATCACGCGGCGTTCTTGTCGGGGCTCGAGTCGATCCGCGCGGGCGACGTCGCGGGCGGCGCGCAAAAGCTCGAAGCGCTCGTGAAGAAAGGCGGCGAGCACGCCGCGCAAGCGCAGTGGGAAATCGTCCAGCTCGATCTCGCGACGAGTCGGCCGGACGTTTCGAAGTCCCTCGATGCGTTCTTGCGCGCGTATCCGAACGACGGGCTCGCGTATCCCGCGCTCGAGGCGCGCCTGCGCATCGCGCGCGCGAACGGCAACGAAGCCGACGCGCTCGCCGTGCTCCGCGCGCTCGAGCCGGACGTCGCGCGCACCGAGAGCACCCCGCGCGTCGCGTACGAAATCGCCGAGGCGCTCGCGAAGCTCGGGAAAAACGACGAGGCGCGCGCCGCGTTCGTCGACGTCGCGACGCGCTTCCCCTACCCCGGCGAATATTTCGACGACGCGCTCTATCGCGCGAGCGAGCTCGACGAGGCGAAGGGCGCGTACGCGGACGCGATCGCGGATCTCGAGCGGATGCTCTCGGTGATGGAATCTTCGACGCTGCCCGGCACGTACGTTCGTCCGCGATTTCCCGACGCGGCGTGGCGCATCGCGATCCTCTACCGCGACAAGCTGCGCGACAGCGACAAGGCGCTCGCCGCGTTCGAGCGCTACGAGTCGGCGTTTCCGAACGCGACGCGCCGCGACGAAGCGATGTGGCAAGAGGCGAAGATCATCGAAGCGAGCGGCGACGCGTCTGGCGCGTGCTCGCGCCTCACGAAGCTCGTGCGGAGCGAGCCCGACTCGCGCTACGTGCCGTGCGTCACGATGCGCTGCGCGAACGTCGAGCGCCCGAAGGACAGCCACGCGCCGAAGCGCTGCCACGCGTACATCCTGAGGTGACGCGCGCCGACGAAACCAAGCTCAATCGTCTTCGTCTTCTTCTTCTTCGTCGAGCGACTCGTCTTCGTCTTCGTCGTCTTCGTCTTCGTCTTCTTCGAAGTCCGCGGCGTCCTCTTCCTCTTCGTCGGCCTCGGTGCGCTCGTCGACGTTCGTCGTCGTCGCCTTCTCGAACTTCACCTCGATGCCGACGTCGCCGAGCTGCGTGTCCATGAGCTCGAACAATTCGTCGACGTCGTCGCCGGACCACTCGTCGAGCATGTCGGTGACGAACTCGAAGAAGTCGCCGTTGTCGAGCCTGCGCTCGATCTCTTCGACCTGTTCTTCGGTGAACGCCTCGAGGATGTCCTCGCGCAGCGTCTCGGTGTCGCCCTCTTCGATCGCGTCTTGCGCGGAGAGTCGGATTTGGCGCACCACGCGTTTGTCGAGCAAGATCTCCACGCAACGGCGAATACAAAAGCATCGTGCGCGCTGTCAACCGTCGTATGCTCGCTTCGTGCGCTCGAGCGTGCCGATGTGTGGGGCGGCGATCGCGTTCGTCGTCGCGTTTGTGGGCGCGGCGCGCGCGGATCCTGCGGCCATCTCGCCCGATGCGTCACGTCCGGAACATTTGGCGCAGACGTTCATTCAGTACGGTCTCGCGTTCACCGGCGAGGTCGTCGTCGCGCCTGGACCGATTTGCAGCGGACAGGTCGGGTGCATCCTCGGAACCGGCGGCGGCCTCACGCTGCGCGTCGGACGCAGGCTGCGCGGCCCGTTTTACCTCGGCGCAGCGTACGAGTTCGCGAAGATGGACTCGAACCAACTCTACCGCCTCGCCATCTTGCAACAGGCGCGCGCGGAGGGTCGCTACTACATCTCGACGGGCCGCATCACCGAGCCGTATTTGACCGCGTCCGCCGGGCTCGCGGGTTACGGAAATCTCTGGGGCCTCGACACGGCAGGTCCCACGTTCGGCCTCGGCGTCGGCACCGAGTTCCAACTCTCGACGTACATCGTCGTCGGCCTCTCGATTTCGTACCGCGCCGTCTTCTTGGCGCAGTTCCACGATTCGACCGAGACGAATTCACAAACGCCTGGTCCGTGCGATGCGGATCCCGCGTGTCATCAGGCAGGATTTTCCCACCTCTTCGGCTTCGATTTGGTCATCGAAACGCGCGATCCGTTTTGAGCCGATTGTTGTAAGGTGCGAGCGTGATCTGCGCGACGTGCGGCAAGGCCAACGCCGACCATCTCGTCTTTTGCGAGGACTGCGGCGCGCGATTGCAGCCGCGCATCGCGCCACCGACGCCGCCCATCGGCGTTCCGATGCCTCCTCCGTCCGCGCCGCAGGTCGTCCCGGCGGACGGAACGAAGTGCTCGCGGTGCGGCGCGACGAGCGCGCCAGGAATGCGCTTCTGCATCACGTGTGGGAGCCCGCTCGACAAGACGTCGATCCCGATTCCTCTGTCGGTTCAGCGGCCGCAACCCGTCGCGCCGACGCCAGCGCCGTCGCCCATCGCGCCCGCGGTCGCGATCGCCAGCGCGGCCACCGCGCCGACTGCGCCCGTCGTGGTCGCGCCGGTCGCGCCCGTCGCCGTCGTCGGCGTCGCGCCGCAAGCATCGAACGAGACGCGCACGTGCAAACGCTGCCAAGGAAAATCCGAGGCGACCGCGCAGTTCTGTCGATTTTGCGGCGCGCCGCTCGCCGACGGGGCCCCGCGCGGCGACAACCGCACGATGCCGTCGGCGGCCGTCCCCGCGCAGGCCGCGATCGCGCAAGCCGGCGTCGCGCCCGTCGCGTCGTCTTCCGGCCCGCGCCTCGATCAAACCCTCGTGACGTCTTCCGCGCCGAGCGAGCCGCCGCCGAAAATCACGTCGACGCCGCCCGAAGGACGCCTCGTCGTCGTGCACAAGGACGGCGGCGAAGGACAGAGCTTCCCGCTGCTCGATCAAATGGACATCGGCCGCGAGAGCGGCGAGTGCGTGTTCGCCGACGATCGCTACATGGCCCCACGCCACGCGCGACTCACGAAGAAAAACGGCGCGCTCCTCCTTCGCGATCTCGGCACGTCGAACGGCGTGTTTCGCCGCGTCCGCAAAGACGAGACCATGCCGCTCGAAGACAACGACTTGATTCTGCTCGGCCAACAGGTGCTAAGGTTCGAGGTCGTGAAGGACGCGGAGGCCGGTTTCGGGGCAGCCTCGGAGCAAGGTACGCTTGTTTTTGGCACGCCGGCCGGGGCGCGATACGCTCGTCTTTCGCAGCGAACCACCGAAGGGGTTTCGTGTGACGTGTTCCACGTTCGAAAACCGGAGACGACGCTCGGACGCGAGTCGTGCGACATCGTGTTCCCGGATGACCCGTTCATCTCGCGTCGTCACGCCGCCGTCCGCACCGAAGCGGGCCCGCCGCGTACGTTCAAGCTCGTCGATCTCGGATCGTCGAACGGCACTTTTTTTCGTATTCAGGGCGAAGTCATCCTCCAACACGGCGACGAAATCCGCGTCGGGCAGCAGCTCCTTCGAATCGACATCCGGTCCTGACATGAGGCGCGCCACGTGACCCAATCCGCGACCACCCCCGCGTCGCAAGAGAGCGAGGCCTCGAAAAAAGCTCAGGGCCATGTCTCGATCAAACTGTTCGCGCGGACGGACGTCGGGCAGGTGCGCGAGCACAACGAGGACAACTTCATCGTCGCCGACCTGACGAAGCGCGTCCGCGGCCTCCAAGAAGCGAACCGCGAAGTGCTCGTCGACAAGAACGGCAACATGCTCGCCGTGTGCGACGGAATGGGCGGCGCCGCGGCCGGCGAAGTCGCGAGCCAGCTCGCCGTCGACATCCTCTACGAAAAGATGACGGAAGACGTCGCGCCCGATCAACAAGTCACGCGCAACGAGATCGCGCGGCGCTTGGTGCGCGCGGTGGAAGCGGCGGGCCTGCGAATTTTCGAAGCGGCGAAGAGCGATCGCACGCGCCGCGGAATGGGCACGACGGTCACGGCCGCCGCGCTCGTCGACGATCATCTGTTCCTCGCGCAAGTGGGCGACTCGCGCGGATACATCTTGCGAAATGGAACGCTCGTCCAAGTCACGCGCGATCAATCGCTCGTGAACCAGCTCATCGAAGCCGGTCAGCTGACCGAGGAAGAAGCGGAGACGTTCGAGCACAACAACATCATCTTGCAGGCGCTCGGAACTGCCGAGACCGTGCAGGTCGATCTCACGTACGTCGAGCTTCGTCGCGGCGACATCCTCATGATGTGCTCCGACGGTTTGTCCGGCATGGTGCGCAACGACGAAATCCGCGAGGTCCTCAAGTCGACCTCCGATCCGCTCGAGGCGTGCAAGACGCTCACCGAGCGCGCGAACCTCGCCGGCGGACACGACAACATCACGGTGATCGTCGCGCAGTTCGACGGCGAGATGCTCAAGCCGCTCGGCGAAGGCGACGAGCCGCTGAAATATCGCAAATACAATTTGCCGGAGGAGCCGACGGATCCGGCGCGCAAAGCGGTGCCGACGGCGCCGTCGAGCGCGCCCGACGTCGCGCCCGACTCGTCGAGCGCGCCCGCAGCCGCCGTCGCGCCGCCGCCGCAAGCGTGGTCGGCGGACGAAGAGCGCATCGAGATTCCGGGAACGCATGTTCCAGCCGGCGTCGTCGTGGCGCTCATCGTCGGAGTCCTCGCGCTCCTCGTGGGCACGGCGTGGTTGCTCCTGCGGAACTAGATCGTCACTGCACGTTCGTGCGCGCGGAGGCAGCGTAGCGCGCGACTTCGTTGTGCGGATCGAGCGCGAGCGCGAGCGACGCGGCATCGCGCGCCGAAATCACGTCGCCCTGAATCGCGCGCGCGACGGCGATCCACGCGAGCGCGTTCGCGCGCGTCTCCGCTTTGCTCTCGCGCGTCAGCGGATCGAGCGCGGCGAGCGCAGCGTCCGCTTCACCGTGACGAAGCAACCTGCGCGCGACGAGGAGCACGAGCTCGGGGCGCTCGCCCAAACGCGCGCGCGCGCGATCGAGCGCGTCGTCCGCGTCGTGATCGCGACGAAGCTTCAAGAGCGACTCGACGAGACCCGACCATCCCTCGACGACGTCCGGCGCGACCTCGGTGAGCCGGAGGAACTGCTCGCGCGCGCGATCGAAATCGCGTCGCGCGAAGAGCATGCGCCCGAGGTTCACGCGCGCGGGCCCGAAACCGGGATCGACCTTGAGCGCCTCGCGATAATTTTTTTCCGCGCGCTCGAGGTCGCCGATTTTCTCCTCGAGCAAACCCATTCCGTGAAACGGCGCGGGCAAATCCGGATTGAGCTCGATCGCGCGACGAAAGTGGTGGCGCGCTTTTCCCACGTTGCCGATGCGAAGCTCGACGAGCCCGAGGTTGACCCACGCTTCGGTGAAGCGCGGGTTGTACTCGAGCGCGAGCGCGAGCTCCGCTTCGGCGTGCTCGAGGTCGTCGGCGGCGTACGAGCGCGCGCCGAGATCGTTGAGCGCGATGGCCTTCGGCGCGAGCGGCCCCTTCGGCGCACACGCCGTCGCGACGGTGAACGAGACGACGACGAGCGCGCGCTTCACGAAGACGCGTCGGTCCTGCGCGCGCGTGAGTTGCGGGAAATCAGGGAGGGGTCGTTGGATCGAGACGCGGCGGTGGCAGCGGATCTTCGCCTTCGCGCACGCGGACCAACATCGGCGCGCCGATCGATTCGCCTTGCCAGAACGACGCTTCGCCGGGCGGCGGCGACGCGTGACGCGTGTCGAGCCGCGGACGCACGCGGTAGAGACCCATCGTGCGCATGGAGGCGCCGCACACCGAGCCGAGATCGATCGATTGCGCAGAACGCCCGTGCGGCGGAAGCGTCGTGACGAGCTCGGCGATGGCGGTGACCGCGCCGTCCGCGCCGCAGCGCACGACGCGCCCCGTCGGCAGCTCCACGAAGAATCCGAGCGTCGGCGGCGTGATCAGCGTGCGCACCGGTCGATCGCCTTCGTTCGCGATGGACATGTTCACGCTCTGTTCGAACACGCGCGACACGTCGAGGCGCTCGGGCAGCGACGTCTTGACGCGCGCGGGATACTCGTTCGGATTTTGAATCATCGCGCCCGCGTCGCGCGAAGGTGCGCTCGAAGACGCTGCAGGCGCGCCGCCGTCGCTCACCGCGACCGGCGCGGCGAGCGTGACCGGCGCGGAGCTCACGTGACGCGCGGGGAACACGCCGGCATCGCCCGACGCGGACCCGGTGGGCGCGATCGCGAACGGCGGCACGTAGCGCGCGCCGAGAAAACCGAAGCTCGCGACGACCGTCGCGCCCGATTGAAGCGCGGCGGTCTGCGCGGACGCGTAGCAGTAGAACGCGGGGTCGATCTTCGCCGACCACGATCGCAGCGGCGGCACGACGAGCGTGCGCGCGGTGTCGGTCGTCGGCACCATGTCCGCGGGCAGCGTGCAATGCTGCACGTGCCCGCCGTTGGTCACCTCGAACGACACGAGGCGCGGATCGGCGACGATGCGAATCGGATCCGCGCCCGTGTTCGTGAGCTTCACCGTCCAGTCGCGATCGGGCGCGCTCGCGACGAGCGTGAAATCGACTTGAGGAGGAGGCGGTGGTGGAGGCGGCGGCGCGACGGTCTTCGCACCCATGAGGAGCGGCACGAGCAGACCGCACGCGCTGAACGCGATCGCTGCGCCCCCTTTGTTCATCCGCCGCGAATCGCTTCGAGCAGCTCGAGGTTCGGAATCGAGATCACGTGACGCGTGCGCACGACGCCCACGTCGGTGTCCTCGAGGAGCTTGCAGAACGCGAGACCGTCGTAGAGCGCGATCGGCGGCGCACCGCTCGCTGCGGCTTCTTCGCGCGCGCCCGAGAGCACTTGTCCGGTCGTGATGAGCCAACCGCTCACCGCGGGGCCGTAGTGGTGGAGCGTGCCGCGGAGATCGCCGACGCGCTCGCGGCCGATCTCGCGGCCGTCCTTGCGAATCACGATCGCCGTCTTGATTTCGTCGCCCATCGTTTTGTGGATCGCCGAGAAGTGCGCTTCGCCGCCGGAGGTCCCCGCGCGACGAACGAGCTTCACTTGCGTCATGCCGCATCGCTCGAGCGCGACGAGCGCGAGCTCGACGAACGCGTGACCCGGCAGCTCCTGAACGCGACGCAAGAACGCGCGGCGCGCACCTTCGCGGTAACGCTCGACCGCGCCGATCACGTCTTGTTCGAGGCGGATCAAATCCGGACCGAGGAGCCACTCCGTCGGCGCGACGCGACCACTGGACGCGAAGCGAAACCGAACGCGCTGACCGAGATCCGCGCGGCGCACGTTGTCCGCGCGAAGCGAAGCCGCGAGCTGCGTCGACGCGACCGCGGGATCGCCCGCGAGACGTCCGCGCCGCATCAAGTGATCGACGATCGAACGAATCGGAACGGGCCCGGCGTTGCGATCGAACGCGGCGAGCACGATGATCGCCGCGTCGGCGAGATCGCGCCCGGCGAGCTCGTCGCCCTCGGGGAGCGCGTGATCGAGCGACTGCTGCGCGCCGGCCGACATGATTTGCTGGCGGTCGCGCACGATGGGGCGCGACACGATCGGCGCGGCGGGAATTCCGTCGCCGCTCGGCTCGGTGGGTGCCTCGCCTTGCGCCACGAAATCGCGCGCGTAGCCGTTGGATTCACCGTTCTGCGGGCGGTCCGCGCCGCCGCCACCGCGGCGACGACGACGACGACGACGACGACGACCGCCGCCTTCGCCGGGCACCTCGCCGCCTTGCTGCGCGCTCGCGCCGCCGCCTTGTGCGGGCGGTGGTCCGCCCAGGATCGGTTGATCGTCGTCCTCTTCGTCGTCGAAGAGCTCGGCGCCGCTCGCGGCGAGATCCGCGCGAAGCGCGTCGTCGCCGGAGACTTCTTCGTCGTCTCCCTCTTCGTCCTCGGGGAACGCGGCGCTCGACGACGTCGGCGCCTTTGCGATCGACTCGTTCGCGCGCGCTTCGACCTCGAGCGCGTTCACGCTCACGTCCTCTTCGCCGTCGTCGTCGCCCTCGTCGACCTTCTTTCCCCACTCGCGCAGCGCGAACACGCCGGGCTTGATGCGCACGATCGGGTTGGTCTTGTCTTCTTTTTTGAGGAGCGCCGCGAGGCGCGCGCCCATCGTGACTTCGGGGCTCTTGCCCACGTGCGAGAGAAGGTTCTTCTCGATCGCGAGCTCGGTGATTTCTTTGTAGTGCAGGGGTTTGCCGGCGAGGCGAAGCACCTCTGCTGCGGCTTCAGTAAACGTCATTGATTTGGATTCTCCGGATGGTCCTCGGGAAAAAGCCGAGGCTTGTTCGGTCCGGGCGCCGTCCCTGCGCGATGAAAAAACTCCCCGCTTTCCCGTGTTGGGGCCGGGGGCAGCGCCCACTCCGACGAGCCACGTGATAGCTCGGACGCGGTAGGTCGTCAACGTGCGAAAACCCTGCTACTGAGCGCGGCCTCGGGATGGGTCGCGTCGCGTCGAAACGTGCGGATGTGCTGTCGGTCGCGATGCTCGTCGCGATCACCGCGGCCGCGGCGTGGGCGGTGAGCTACGCGTTCGACGCGGAGCGCGCGGGCGAGCGGAGCGCCGCGATCGCGCTCGCGGCGACCTACGGCGTGCTCACGGCGTGCGCGATCGCGTGGGCCGCGCGAACGCGTCGCGTGAAGGCGTGGCTCCTTCCGCACTCGGGCGATCTCGCGCGCGGTCTCGTGTGCGCGGCGTTCGTGTTCGCGTGCGCGTTCGGCGTCGTGAAGCTCGTCACGATGAACGCGTCGCCGCACGCCGCGTGGATGGCGCGCATCTATCTCCAAATCGGCGACACGAAGCCGATCCGCGAGCACGAGGCGATCGCGGGGATGTACATCGCGCTCATGGCGGTGATGGAAGAGATCGTGTGGCGCGGATGGGCGCGCGCGCTCCTGGAAGATTTGATCGGCGCGCGATTCGGTTGGATCGCGTCGGCCGTGCTCTACGCGCTCGCGCACCTTCCATCGCTCTGGGCGCTCGCGGACACGACGGTCGGAAACAATCCGCTCGTCGTGCTCGGCGCGCTCGGCGCAGGTCTCGTGTGGAGCGCGATGGCGCGATTTTGGGGAAGGCTCATCCCCTCGATCGTGTGCCACGCGCTCTTCGATTGGACGGCGCTGGTGCTCTTTCGGTTGTGGGGTCCGAGCGTGTGACGCTCGACCTCACATGTTGCCGCCGTTCATCGCCATCACGATGCCGTAGATCGTACCGATGACGACGCCGCCGACGATCCCGATGATCGACAAGATGAGCGACGTCTTCGCCTTCGATTGGGCGGTCGCGAGGTCGCCCGTCTTCTTCGCGTTGTTCGCGTTGAGCGCGAAGATCAAACCGCCGATTCCGAGCGGCAAGCAGCAGCACGCGAGACAGATGATGGAGAGCACGAGCGGGAGCGTCGTGTTGACGTCGCCGCCGGGCGCCATCCCTTGCGGAGGCGGAAATCCCGGCGGACCGAATCCGCCCGGAGGCGCGCCGAAACCGCCCGGAGGGGGCGCGCCGGGAGGAACGCCGTACCCGCCGCCCGGAGGCGCGCCTGGCGGAGGCGCGCCGAATCCACCGCCACCCGGCGGAGCGCCCGGCGGAGGACCACCGTAACCGCCCCCCGGCGGATAACCACCACCCGGCGGACCGTACCCTCCCGCTGCGTTCACGATTGCACTCGTCGACTGATCCACCATCATGACGTTCTCCGAGGCCGGAGCATCGCACACGTTCGGAAGATGAAGAAGCGATCTTTGGATCCAAAAAATGTGCTTCGCGCGTCCGCTTACGGCGCCGGCGTGCTCGCGATCGCGTGCGTGCTCGGATCGGGTTTCGTGCGTTGCCCCGTCGCGATGCTCACGCACCAACCTTGTCCCGGTTGCGGATCGACGCGCGCGATTCGCGCGCTCCTCGCGCTCGATTTCGGAACCGCGTTTCGAATGAACCCGACCGCGCCGTTCGTCGTGCTCGCGATCGGCGTGATCGTCGCGCAAGGTTTGTGGAACGTCGCGCGCGACGGCAACGCGGGCGATCTCGGTTTGCGCGGACCGAGCCGCTGGGCGATTTACGGGCTCTGCGCGGCGACGCTCCTCGAAGTTCCGATCTGGGCGCTCCGATTCTTCGGCCTGTTCGGCGGACCGGTGCCTGTGTGATGCTCGAACTCGCTTGAAGATCTGCCCGCAGTGCTCCGAGCTCTATCCCGACGACGCGGGATTTTGCCCGCTCGACGGGACCAAGCTCGTCGTGTCGACGGACCCGCTCCTCGGCCGCACGATCTCTTCGCGCTATCGCCTCGTGAAGAAGCTCGGCATGGGCGGGATGGCGGTCGTGTATCTCGCGCGGCACGTGATGATCGACCGCTTGAACGCGATCAAAATCTTGCGGCGCGATTTGTCGCTCGATCCGAATCAGCGCGAAAGATTCTTGCGCGAGGCGCGCGCGGTCAATCGCATCAACCATCCGAACATCGTCGAGATCACCGACTTCGGCGAGTTCGAAGGGACCGCGTACCTCGTGATGGAATACGCGCCGGCGGAGAGCCTGCTCGACGCGCTCAAGCACGGGCCGCTTCCGTGGGATCGCGTGGTGCGCATCGGCGAGCAGATCTCGTCGGCGCTCGCGCGCGCGCACGAAGCGGGCGTGATTCATCGCGATCTCAAGCCGGAGAACGTGCTCTTGCTCGATCCCGCGCCGAACGCGAGCGAGCCGAGCGCCGATCGCGTGAAGCTCACCGACTTCGGGATCGCGAAGATCGTCGACGCGCCCGCGCTCACGTTCTCGGAGCAAATGTTCGGAACGCCCGGGTACATCGCGCCGGAGTACGTCGAGGGGACGAAGCCCGACGGGCGCGCGGATTTGTTCTCGCTCGGCGTGCTGCTCTACGAAGCGATCGCGGGGAGGCTCCCGTGGGACGCGAAGGGACAAGCGGAGCTCTTGCTGAAACCGCTCACGGCCGCGCCGACTCCGCTCGCGTCGCACGTGCCGTCGATTCCGCCGGAGCTCGACTCGCTGCTCCTCTCCCTGCTCGCGAAGAACGCAGACGATCGCCCGCACGACGCGTTCGTCGTGCACGACGTCTTGCTCGACGTGCTCCGTCGCTATACGCCCGGTCTCGTGGATGGGCGATCGTCGCCGCCGCGATCCGCCGATCCGAATTTCGCCGCGCGCGACGCGATCCCCACGACGGTCACGGAGGTCCCCGCGGAGAGCTCGCTCGGCACGACGGGCGAGCGGCGCACGGCGGATCTCGGTCGCGTGCAGACGTCGGAGCTCGGCGCGCGGTGGGGCGGCGCGATCGCGGAGATCGAGAAGGCGCTCGCGCACGCGCGAAAAAAAGGATTCGCAGAGGCGAAGGCCGCGCAAGCCGCGGATCTCGTCGCGCACGCGCGGTCGCTCGTCGAAAAACTGGAGCGCGCGACGAAGAACGTCGCGGAGGTGCAGAGCCGCGTCGATCGGCTCCAAGCGCACGCGCGCGAGTTCCGCGCGAATCTCGGCCACGCGATCGACGAGCTCGCGCGCGATCGCGCGCGCGAGCGCTCGCACTGGACGGCGCTCCGAACGCGCCGCGACGAGCTCGAGGTCGAGAGCGCGCAGCCTCCGTCGAAGCGCGACGCGACGCTCTGGGAGACCGCGGCGCTCAGCGCGGAGGAAGAGCGCGTGAAGGGAACGGAAGAAGACATCACGTTCCAAGTCGTGCAGCTCCAACTTCAGCTCGAAGCGAAGAACGAGCGCTTCGAAAAAGAGTACGCGGCGGCGACGGGCGAGCTCGAAGGATCGATCTCCGCCGTGCGCGCGATGACGCACGAGATCGTGCGCACGCTCGACGAGGCCGCCGCGATCGTCGGTTCGCGCAAGCGGCGTTGAATCACGCCGAGCTCAATCCGCGCCCGCGTCGAGCGGCGCGCCCGCGTCGCAATCGGACGTGAGCTCGAGCGACCACACGCCGTTCTGACAGAACGCCGTCGTGCTCACCTCGGTGCCGCACACGACGAGGTCCACCGGGCACGTCGCGTCCGCGGGAAACGAGCACGGCGCGCCCGGCGTGATTTGGAGCGGGCACGCGGCGCAGTCGGGCACCGCGCACTGGAACTCGGTGCCGTCGCACGTACACGTGACGGGCACGTTCGTGCACTTCGGTTGATCCGCCGATTGACACGCGAGGCCCTGCGCGCCGCACGCCGTGCCTTGCGTGACGTCCACCGGGCACGCCTCCACGCACACGCCCGCGGGGCACGCCCAATGTCCACCGCTGCACGAGCACGTGGAGCTCCCGCACAAGCTCGGCGCCGAGCACTGCTCGCCGCTCGTGCACGCTTGCGTCAAATCCGACGGACACGCGCCGCCGTCGGCGCCGTTGCCGCCGTCGCCGCTGTCGGCGGTTTTTCCGCCGCAATGAAGCAGCGTGAGCGCGAAGACGAACGCGAGCGAGCGGCGCACCATGCGCGATCACGTTTCAAGACGCGTGCCTACGAAACGCCCTAAAACCGAGGCGATTCGCGATCACGCGTCGTGCGTTCTGTGCCAATCACGACTTCGTCGCCAGAAGCCCGCCGAGCTTGCGCGGCTTCGGTGGGTTCGGATCGTGATCGCGGAGGTACTGCAGGTTCACCGCGTTCACCGCGACGTGCGCGACGACGCAACCGAGGAGATTGCCCGTGAGCGCATAGAGCACGCTCAAGAAGAGCCCCATCGCGAACGCGGTGCCCATCCACCCGAAGCTCGCGGAGCGAAGCGTAGCGAGCTGAGCATCGTGGGGGTTCGGGGGCGACGCCCCCGACGAAGCGCTCGCGGAGCGAAGCGTAGCGAGCTGAGCATCGTGGCCCGCGCGCCCGCGGAGTCGGTGAAGCGCGCCGAACGCGAGCGACGAGAGCCACACGCCCATCGTCGCGGAGAGGAAGCCTCGAAAGAAGAGCTCCTCGGACACGCCGCTCGCGAACGCCATGAGCCAGAGGTCGTCGCGGCCGACGACGAGCGGACGCAGCGAGTCGTGGAGGGCCCGCGCCCAGCGCGCGCGCCGGAACAAGACGCGCGTCACGATGAGCGCGAGCGCGGCGCCCGTCGCGCCGAGCACGAGCGAGGCCGCCGCGCCCTCGAGGCGCCCCACCGGAAGCCACGGCTCACGCGTGATGGCGCTTCCGGTGAACGCGATCGCGAGGGCTCCGCCGCCCAGCCCGAGCAGCGCGTATGCCGACACGATCCACGCTCGCGCTCGCATCGGATTTGAATCGCACGGGTCGATGGTCGGCGCAATTGGGAACGCGTTCACCGCGCTTCCCCGGCCGCGATTGGGAACCAGCGCGCGTGTGATAGAGTCGCCTTCCGTGGAGTCCATCGATTCGCGCGCCACCGAGTCGCGTCCGCGCGTGCTGATCGTCGACGACGAGAAGTTCATTCGCGACATCCTCGCGGACTTTCTCGGGATGGAAGGGTACGCCGTGCGCACCGCGGAGGACGGCGCCGCCGCGCTGAGCGAGCTGCGCTCGGCGAGCTACGACATCGTCATCAGCGATTTGAAGATGCCGCGGATGGGCGGGATCGAGCTCCTCGAGCAGATCACGACGACCGCGCCGAACGCGCTCACGGTGATCATGACCGGCTTCGGCACCGTCGAGACCGCGATCGACGCGATGAAGCGCGGCGCGTACGACTACATCCTCAAGCCCTTCAAGGTCGAAGAGGTGATTCACGTCGTCCAGCGCGGGCTCGAAAAACAAAAGCTCGCGGCGGAGAACATTCGGCTCAAGGAAGCCGTGTCGCTCTACAAAGTGAGCGAAGCGATCCAAGCGAGCCTCTCGCTCGAGCAGGTGCTCGCGACGGTGAGCGACACCGCGCTTCACGAGCTCGGCGCCGATTGGGTCTCGACGTGGCTCGACGACGCGCAAGGCGGGTATTTCGAGCGCCAGCACCTCGCGACCGCGAGCGAAGCCTCCGCGGCTCAATTGCCTCCCGACGTCGGCGCGCTCGAGCCGAAGGCGTTCGTCGCGCACTTCAAGGACAGCGCGATGCTCCTCGAGCACGGCGCGGCGACCGAGCGATTCTTCGCGAAGCGTCCGAGCGTGCCGCCGCAGTCGCTCGTCGCGGTTCCGCTCTACTCGCACACGCGCGACAAGAAGCTCCTCGGTTGGATCGCCGCGCTCGCGTTCGCGAAGAACAAGCGCTTCGACGAAGGGCAGCGCAAGGTGCTCGCGATCGTCGGCTCTCGCGCGGCCGCCGCGATCGACAACGCGCGCCTCTACGAAGATCTCCAAGCGACGTTCCAACAAACGATCGAAGGCCTCGCGCAGGCGATCGACAAAATGGATCGCTACACGGCCGGCCACTCGTCGCGCGTCGCGATGTACGCGGTGTACATCGCGCAGAAGCTCGGGCTCGGCGCGCACGAGCAAGAGATCGTGCGGCAGAGCGCGCTCATGCACGACATCGGAAAGATCGGCTGCGTGCTCAACTTGAACAAGCCCGGCAAGCTCACGCAGGACGAGTACGAGATCTTCAAGAAGCACCCCGGCTTCGGCAGAGACATCCTCGATCCGATCAAATTCCTGCACCCGCTCATCCCCGGCGTGCACCTTCACCACGAGCGCTGGGACGGACGCGGATATCCGCTCGGGCTCAAGGGCGAAGGCGTTCCGCTGATGGCGCGCATCATCGCGGTCGCGGACACCTACGACGCGATGACGAGCGACCGCGCGTACCGCGGCGCGCTCCCGCACGACGTCGCCGTGACCGAAATCGAGCGCTGCTCCGGCACGCAGTTCGATCCCGAGGTCGCCCGCACGTTCACCAAATGGCTCGACGAGTTGCGCGAGGACATGCGCAGCAAGAACATCCCCATCCCGGAATGAGGTCTTTCCGACGGATGCGTGTGTCCCGGAGAGACACCGCCGTGCCCCGAAGCCACAAACTTGCGTGTTTTGGGCACATCCGTGTGTGTTTTTAAGACACCGCCGTCTTAACAACACACAGCGCTGTGGTAGATACGCCCATGGCTCACGCGAATTTGGACGACGAAAGCGCGCTGCCGCAAGCGCTCACGTTCGACGACGTGCTCCTCGTGCCGCAATACAGCGAGGTCCTCCCGAAGGACGTCGACGTGCGCAGCAAGCTCACGCGCAACATCGAGCTGAGCATTCCGCTGCTCTCGGCCGCGATGGACTCGGTGACCGAGGCGCGCACCGCGATCACGATGGCGCGCGAGGGCGGCATCGGCATCATCCACAAAAATCTCACGCCCGAGGATCAAGCGCGCGAAGTCGAGAAGGTGAAGCGCGCCGAGAGCGGGATGGTCCTCTCGCCAGTGACGGCGCGTCCGTCGCAGTCGCTGCGCGACGTCCTCGGGATCATGCGCGAGCACGACATCTCGGGCGTGCCGATCGTCGAAGGCGACAAGCCCGTCGGGATCCTCACGGCGCGCGACATCCGATTCGAGCGCAACTTGGATCAGCCGGTGAGCGCGCTCATGACGAAGGAGCTCGTCACCGTGCAACCGGGCGTCACGGCGGAGGCGGCGAAGCAGCTCCTTCATCAACATCGCATCGAGAAGCTGCTCGTCGTCGAAGCCGGAAGGCTCGTCGGGCTCATCACGATCAAAGACATTCTCCAAGCGGATCGGAATCCGCAGGCGATCAAAGACGCGAAGGGGCGGCTCCGCGTCGGCGCGGCGATCGGGCCGGGCCCCGATCGCGCCGAGCGCGCCGCGGCGCTCGCGGCGGCGGGCGTCGACGTCATCGTCGTCGACACGGCGCACGGTCACTCGAAGGGCGTCCTCGACGCCGTGCGCGCGACGAAGAAAGAGCATCCGCACATCGACTTGATCGCGGGCAACGTGGCGACGGCCGAAGCGACCGACGCGCTCGTTCAAGCGGGCGTCGACGCGGTGAAGGTCGGCATCGGACCCGGCAGCATCTGCACGACGCGCGTCGTCGCGGGCGTCGGCGTCCCGCAGATGAGCGCCGTGTTCGAGTGCGCGCGCGCGGCGAAGGCGCGCGGCGTGCCCATCGTGTCGGACGGCGGCGTGAAGTACTCGGGCGACGTCGTGAAGGCGATCGCCGCGGGCGCGTCGAGCGTGATGATGGGCTCGCTCTTCGCGGGCACCGACGAAGCCCCCGGCGACATGGTCCTCTACCAAGGCCGCTCGTACAAAATGTACCGAGGGATGGGCTCGCTCGGCGCGATGAAAAAGGGCTCGAAGGATCGCTACGGGCAAGCGGGCTCGGCGGACGAGAAGCTCGTGCCGGAGGGGATCGAGGGACGCGTTCCGTATCGCGGATCGCTCGCGTCGATTTTGTATCAGCTCGTCGGCGGGCTCCGCGCGGGGATGGGCTACACGGGCGCGACGACCATCGCCGAGCTCCACGAGCGCGCGCGTTTCGTCCGCATCACGTCGCAGGGCCTCCGCGAGAGCCACGTGCACGACGTGATCATCACGGAAGAGGCGCCGAATTACCGTTCTTGAGGACGTTTCGCACGACGCGACGTCGCACATCTTCGAGCTGGAGCAGTTCGCGCATGCGCATTGATTTCGAAACGCGTTGGCTCGGCCGAAAGCCATACGACGAAGTGCACGAGCTCCAGAAAGAGCTCTTGCAGAAGCGCGTCGCGAAGGAAATCCCGAGCACGCTCCTTCTCGTCGAGCACGAGCCGGTCGTGACGATCGGAAAAGGCGGGCACGTCGAGAACGTGTTGGGCGGCGTCGACAAACGCGAAGCGCTCCGCGCGCGCGGCGTCGCGTTCGCCGAAACCGGACGCGGCGGCGACGTCACGTACCACGGCCCCGGTCAGCTCGTCGCGTACCCGATCTTCGACCTGCGCCCCGACCGCTGCGACGTGCGCCGCTACGTGAACGACCTCGCGCGCGTGATGATCGCGCTCTGCGGCGACTGCGGCGTCGCCGCGGGGACGATCCCGGGCGACGCGAAATACGTGGGCGTGTGGGTCGATCGCGATTCGCCCGAGCAATGGACGGAGATCGACGCGAACGACGCCGCGTTTCCCGGGCGAAGGCTCGCCAAGATCGGCGCGATCGGCGTACGCCTCTCGCATTGGGTCACGATGCACGGCTTCGCGTTCAACGTGCGGCCGAACCTCGCACACTTCGCGCTCATCGTGCCGTGCGGCATCCGCGAGTACGGCGTGACGTCGCTCGAGGACCTCGGGCGCGACGCGCCGAGCGTCGAGAAGGTCGCGGAGCGCGCCGCGGCGCACTTCGAGGAGATCTTCACGCGCGAGTCGCGATGATCGCGACGTTCGAGAACGGCGTCTTCCCCCAGCTCGGTTCGACGCGCACGGAGAACCCCGCGCGCTCGAGCGGCTCGGTGAACGACGCGATCGGGAGCACGCGCACGCGCTCGCCGACGTTGTAACCGAAGAACGTCGTCACGGCTTCTTGCGCGCGCGTCGTCGCGCTGCGCCACCCGCGATCGGGATCGAGCTCGCGCACGACGACGCACCGACGCGCGGATCGCAGACATCGCTCGAGCACGTCGATCTGCTGTTTGTCGGTGAGGTAGTGGAGGACGTCGATCAAGAGGAGCGTGTCGCACGCGGGCGGCGCGACCTCGCGCACGTCGAACTTCTCGAACGTCGCGGGCAAGGCTTTGCGCGCGGCGCACGCGGCGCGCGCGGCTTCGAGCTTCGCCTCGTCCCAATCGACGCCGACGACGCGCGTCGCGACGTTCGCTTCGAGGAGCATCACGGCCATTTGTCCGCGGCCGCACCCGACGTCGACGACATCGCCGAGATTTCGCTCGCGGCCGAGCGCGACGAGCTGTTCGCAAATCGGATCGCTGCCGAGCTTGCCTCGCGCGTACATGCGCGCCGACACCGACGCGTACCGTTCCGCCACGCGACGGATGAGATCGTCGTCCACGCGCTGCGTGTAACACGAGATGCTATCGTCGGAGCGTGCTCTCGCTCGAAGAGCTGCTCGAGTCGCCCGCGGACGCGCGTCGCTTCGGAAGAATTCACATGCGAAGGTTCGCGGGGCCCGCGTCGTACGCGGAGCACATGGAGCCGATCCGAGTCGCGCACCTCACGGATCTGCACGTCGGGCGTGTGACGCCGCTGCGCATCCACGAAGAAGCCGTCGCGATGACGAACCGCGCGAAGCCGGACCTCGTCGTCATCACGGGCGACTTCGTGTGCCACAGCCTGAAGTTTCTGGGCGAGCTCGAGCACGTCGTCTCGAAGATCGAAGCGCCGTGCGTGTGCGTGCTCGGCAACCACGACCATTGGGCGGACGCGAACGAAGTCACGCGCACGCTCGAACGCGCGCGGGCGCTCGTCTTGCGAAACGAGAACACGATCCTCACGGTGCGGCACCAGCGGATACAGCTCGTCGGGCTCGACGACGCGTACACGACGCACGCCGATCGCGCTCGCGCGCTCAAAGGTCGACACCCGAAGATGCCGACGCTCGGCCTCTCGCACATCGCCGAAGAAGCGGACGCGCTGTGGGAGCACGACGTGCCGCTCGTGCTCTCGGGTCACACGCACGCGGGACAAATCACGATCGCGCGCATGCACGAGCTCGCGATCGGTCACATCGTCGGACACAAATACGTGCACGGCCTCTACGGAAGTCGGCGGCACGATCGCGCGGTGTACGTCGGCGCGGGGCTCGGCGCGGCCGTGATGCCGGTGCGCATCGGCGCGCGCGCGCGGCGCGAGATCACGATCTTCGAGCTCGGCACGGAGCCCGGAACGTTCGCGGAAGATCACGAAGAGCAAGACGCGCTCCCCGGACGCGAGCCCACCGCGCGCAAGCTGATGAAGCGCTTCGCGCAGGTCGAGAAGAAGCGACTTCGTCGCGAGCGCCGACGATGACCGATCCGTACCGCGCGGCACGCGAGCACGACGATCGCATCGCGAGCGCGGAGCCCGAAGTCGTGCTCGATCGACCGGCGCGCGAGCGCAACGCGTCGTTCGTGCGGCTCGTGTGCACCGTGGCGATCGCGACCGCGGTCGGGCTCGCGCTCGTGCCGAGCGGCGCGATGGATTTTCTCGTGATCGGCGGCGCGGTGATCGCGTCGACGGTCGGCGCGGCGCGCATTCGCGCGAAGGGGCGCGTCGTGTTTCGCATCGATCGAGACGCGCTCGTCATCGTGCGCGCGCGCGAAGAAGAATCCGTCCCGCTCCACACGCTCGACGACGTCGAGCTCGAGACGCGCGAGGTCCGCAAGGTCGGCCACGACGCAAACCCGATCATGGGGCTCAACTTCAACCAGACCGTGGGACCTGCCGTGGATCTCGCGCGCGTCACGCTCGTCGTGCGCAAGCGCGCGCCCTTGCTCGTCTCGGACGAGTGGCTCTCGCACACGGAAGCGAGCGAAGCGTTCCGCCGGTTGCGACTGTTTCTCCGCGCGCGCGGTTGGCTCCCGCGCGGCGAGCGCGGCAAGTAAATCACGGCGCGCTCGCTTCAAGCGCTGGGCGGCATCGATTTGCGACGCTCGGTCTCGAGCATGCGCAAATACATCTTCACCTGCGGATTGTCCGCCTCGGTCTCGAGGACTTTCTTCCAGTGGTACTCGGCCCCGTCGAGCTCGCCGAGCGAGAGGAGGGTCACGCCGAGCGCGATGCGCGCGGGGACGTAGTTCGCTCGCGTCGACAGCGCCGCTTCGTAGTGCTCGCGCGCGCGACCGAGCTCCTTCAGCTCGCGCAGCAGGTTTCCGAGCCGCGTGCGCAAATCGGCGAACTGCGGACAGAGCGTGACGGCTTTCTCGAGCTCGAGCACCGCCTCGCGCGGCAAACCCAAATCGGCGTACGCCTGCGCGACTTCGGCGTGCATGTTCGCGAGCTTCCCGCGCGCGAACGGATCGAGACCTTGCTTGCCGTCGGAGCCGGGCTTGCCGCGAATGCGCGTGTAGACCTCGCGCGCGGCTTCGTACTTGCCGCGATCGTTGTACGTCACGGCGAGGTTCAGCGCGGCCTCGGTGTAGCCGGGGTTGATCGCGAGGGCGCGCTCGAAGTGGTGCTCCGCGGCCATGAAATTCCCGCGCGCGTGAGAAATCACGCCGAGCATGTTGTGCACGTCGGCGAAGCGATCGTCGGACTCGAGCACTTGACGGAGCAGCGGCTCCGCTTTGTCGTACTCGCGTTTCTCGTAATGCTCTCGCCCGAGAAGGAGCACTTGCTTGATGCGCTCGTCCACGGAGGGAACGTAGACGACGCTCGGCGTGCTTGTCGCGGGATTTTTCAGTATGAAGACCCGCATGGACCGGGCTCGGCGCGCTGTTCGCGATGCTCTCGTCGCCGCCGCGCTCGGTTTGTCCGCGATCGCGTGCGTCGCCGGGCCCTTCGCGGTCGTCGGACAGCGCCACGCGCCCAAGCCGAAATCCCCACCGCCCGTCACGCACACGACGCCTCCGCCGGTGATCGCGGTCGCGAGCGCGACCGTCACCGAAGATCCCGCGCCCGTCCCCGAGCCGCCGCACACGCACACGTTCCGCGTCGCGGATCTCGCGAGCGACTCGCGCTACGCGATCGCGCAAGGCGCGATCGGCAAGCACGGATTTCTCGGCGCGCTCGCCGCGTCGGGTCTCGCGCCGCGCGAAGCGCACCGCGTCCTCGCCGGATTTTCCGGCGTGAAGAACCTCGATCGGTTGAACGCGAACGACGCGTTCTCGTACGCGAAGTCGAGCCACGACGGTCACGTCGTCGCGTTCGAGCTCCTCCCGGCGAACGAAGCGAGCGCGGACTCGCTCGATTTTTTCCAAGAGCACGAAGACGACACGGGCGCGCCGCTCGTCGCGAAGCACGTCTCCATCGCGATCGACAAGAAGCGCTTGAAAGCTGCGATCGTCGTCGGATCGGATTTGCGCGCGTCGCTCACCGCGGCGGGCTTCAACGAATCGATCACGAACGAGCTCGACGACGCGCTCGAAGGGCACGCCGAGCTCTCCGATCTCCAAAAAGGCACGCGCCTTCGTCTCGTCGCGACCGAAGAACGCGTCGAAGGTGCGTTCAGCGCGTACGCGATCGACGCCGTCGAGTACTCGCCGCCGGGAAAACCCGCGGTGCGCGTTTACGCGTACGGGCCTCCTTCATCGCGAGCCGGCGAGCACGAGGCGCAGCCGAGCGCGCACGATCGCGCGCACGGATCGCGACGCGTCGCGCGTGGGTTCTACGACGCGCAAGGTCGCCAGCCGTACCACGGCGCGTGGCGCTCGCCGATCCCGATGGCGCGCATCTCGTCGCGCTTCAACCCGAACCGCATGCACCCGGTGCTTCACGTCGTGATGCCGCACAACGGCGTGGACTTCGCGGCGCCGCCGGGAACGCCGGTGTACGCGGCGGCGAGCGGCACGTTGCGCAGCGTCGGCGACGGCGGACCCTGCGGCAACATGGTGCAGATCGAGCACCCGAACGGTCTCATCAGCGCGTACTGCCACCTCTCGCGCTTCGGGCCGATCTCGGCCGGGCAGCACGTCGAGACGCGTCAACTCATCGGGTACGTCGGGCAGACGGGACGTGCGACCGGACCCCACCTGCATTTCGCGGTCAAGCGCGTAAACGCCGCGGGCACCGAAATCTTCATCGATCCTCTCTCGATGCGTCTCGACGGCGTGCGCCTCGTATCGAACAAAGACGACTTCGAGAAGGCGCGCGTCGCGCTCGACGCCGAGCTCGACTCGATCACCCTCCCTGCTGCCGCTGAACCCCCTCCGGCAGAAAACGACGCCGCGCAAGGAAACGTCGAAAACGGCGCGCCAAACGACTGAGCGTCGTGTTATTTTAAGCGTGGGTCATTCCATGCGACGCATCCTTCTCTTGGGCGTTACTTCGTTTGCGTTGATCACGCTCGCGTGCGGCAGCGGCGGCGGCGTCGCCGACGACGACGCGGAGCAACCCGAAGAAGATTCGGGCGTCACGGCCGACGTCACCGTCGACACGACGCAACCGACGACCGACTCGAGCGCGCCGCAGGACGGCACCATCACGCCGATCAACGACGCGACGCTCGACATCAACTACGGCGACGCGATCTGGACGGCGGACGGACAAGGCGGCGGGGGCAACGACGCCGCGAACGACACCGGCACGAACTGCTCGCCGGACGAAATCTTGTGCAACGGACAGACCGCCGAGATTTGCAAGAACGGTCAACTCTCCACGCAGGCGTGCAACAACGGTTTGATCTGCGCTGACGGCTACGGCTGCGTGACGTGCATTCCGGGAAGCGGCACGTGCAACGGAAGCACCGCGTCGCTCTGCAACTCGCAAGGCACCGGCTACACGACGTCGACTTGCGACAGCCAGCTCGGTCTCTCGTGCCAAGCGGGCGTGTGCATCGGGGACTGCGCGAACGTCAGCGAGAGCTACATCGGGTGCGAGTACTACGCGGTGACGCTCACGAACCCCGCGCTGACCCAATCGACTTTCCCGTTCGCGGTCGCGATCTCGAACACCACGAACAAGAACGCCACCGTCAACATCACGGGCCCCAACACGGTCACGGGCAACCCGTTCACGGTGAACGCGAACACGATTCAATCCATCGTGCTCCCGTGGGAGTCCTCGCTCTCGTCGACGTACACGACGGTGAAGCAAACCGGCGGCGCGTACCACATCAAGAGCACCGAGCCGGTCACCGTCTACCAGTTCAACGCGCGCGATTATTATTACAACGGCTCGTACTCCTACACGAACGACGCGTCGATCCTCATCCCCGTCAACGCGATGACCGGTCACTACTACGTCGTCACGATGCCGGATTGGCTCTTCAACGGCTCGACGCACTACCCGGGCACGATCGCGATCGTCGGCACGCAAGCCAACACGTCGGTTCAGTTCACGCCGAACGGATCGGTGACCGCGGGCGCGGGCATCGCGGCGACGGGCACGAGCACCGTGACCATCGGCGCGGGCGACGTCCTCGAAATCGCCGCGACCGAAAACGGGACGACGACGTCGTACGGAACGGACCCGAGCGGTTCGTACGTGAGCGCGAACGCGCCCGTCGAAGTCTTCGGCGGGAGCGCGTGCGCGTACGTTCCTTACAACGAGCCCGCGTGCGACCACCTCGAAGAGGTCATGTTCCCGGTCGAGACGCTCCAAACGAGCTACCTCGTCGTGCCGCCGAACATGACGGGCATCACGACGGGCAAGCAACCGAGCCACTTCGTGCGCATCGTCGGCACCGCGAACAACACGTCGCTCTCGTACACGCCCGCGGTGAACGGCGCGCCCACCACCATCGGCGCCGGGCAGGTCGCGATCTTCGAGACGTCGACGCCGTTCCAGATCACCGCCTCGCCCTCCACGCAGCCGATCCTCATCGGCCAGTTCATGGAGAGCTCGAACAACTACGGCGGCGGAACGCTCAACGGCGATCCCGCGATGACCGTCGCCGTGGCGACGTCGCAGTTCCGAACGAGCTACCAGTTCACGGCGCCGAACAACTACTACATCAACTGGGCGACGGTCATCGCGCCGAGCGGCAACACGGTCACGATCGACACGACGACGATCGCCGCCAACCAGTTCACCGCGATCGGCACGAGCGGCTACGGCTACTACCACTACAAAATCTGCGACAGCAGCAACAACAACACGCTCTGCTCGAACGTGAGCTCCAACCACACGGCGAGCGGGAGCGCGGCGTTCGGCATTCAAGTCTACGGATACGGCTCGTACACGAGCTACTGGTATCCGGGCGGATTGAACCTCACACGCTGAACGTGTTTTCGCGCTAGGGTACGCGCGAATGGCGGCGCCGAAGGTCAGCCAAGCTGCAAAGGTCGGTGCCTTCGTCCTGCTGGTGGCGGCGGGCGCGTGGGCGATCTACGCGACGATCTTCAGGGAGGTCGGCGGCGGGAGCGGGTACGTCGTTCACGCGTTCCTCGACGACGCGTCGGGCCTCGCGTCGCACTCTCGCGTCACGATCGCCGGAATTCCCGTCGGCACGATCGACTCCATCCGGCTCGAGACCGACGCGAAGTCTCCGCATCGCGGACAAGCGCGCGTCGACGTCCGCATCAACAAAGACGTCCCGCTCTTCACGGACGGCACGCTCGGCAAACACTCGTCGTCGCTGCTCGGCGAGTACGTCGTCGTGCTCACGCCGGGCACGAAGGAGCCGAAGCTCAAGGACGGCGACGAGATCAACGTCGTGCCCGAAGAAGGATCGATCGACGACATCAAGAAGAACGTGAACGACGTCGCGAAGCTCGTGAAGCAAGTCGCCGAGCAGCTCGCGAAATCGGTCGGCACCGAGCAAGGCGGACAGAACATCAAGGCGATCCTCCAGAACATGGCGGACGCGACCGACGCGCTCAACAAGACGATCCGCGAGAACCGCGACACCGTGCGCGAGACGCTCGAGCGCATCGACCGCATCACCGCGCAGAACGAGCAACCGCTCGCGAAGGCGCTCGAGAACATCCGCGCGATCAGCGAGGACATCCGCGACCTCACCGCCGCGATCAACGGACGCCAAGGTTCGCAGACGGGCACCGAGGTGCGCGAGACGATCTCGCGCCTCGACACGTCGTCGAAGTCGCTCCAGAGCGCGCTCGAGCACATCGATCACGTCTCCGATCGACTCGATCGCGGCGAAGGCACGCTCGGACGCCTCACGAAAGACGACGCGCTCATCAACGAGGTGCAGACCGCGGCCGAGGGCATCAACAGCTTCATCGAGCCGATTTCGCGCCTGCAGACGATCGTCGGATTGCGTGCAGACTACAACTTTCTCGCGAACAGCTTCAAGAGCTACTTCGAGCTGCGCCTCCAGCCGCGCGAAGACAAGTTCATCATGATCCAGCTGATCAACGATCCGAAGGGCTACACGACGTTCCAGAAGGTGACGCAGGAGACCGACAACCCCACGCTCGGCCCCGCGACGTCCACGACGATCAGCACGATCACGACGAACAGCTTCCGCTTCTCGCTCGAGATCGCGCGGCAGCTCGGACCGATTCGCGGGAGGTTCGGCATCATCGAGTCGACGGGCGGCATCGGGCTCGATCTCGTTTTGTTCAACGGGCGCTTCGAGCTCGTGAACGATTTGTTCGGCTTCGCGGAGCAAGCGGTGCCGCGCTTCCGCAGCTACATCGCGTACCAGTTCGTGAACCGGCTCTTCTTGCTCGGCGGCGTCGACAACGTGTTCCTCGACTCCGAGCGCGATTACTTCATCGGCTTGCAGCTTCGGTACAACGACGAGGATCTCAAATCGATGCTGCCGTTCGCGGGGGGCCTCGCGGGAGCAGCGCACTAGTCACAGCATGAACGCCAAGCACGCCGTCGCGACCATCACGCTCTTTGTGCTCTCGCTCGGAGGGTGCAAGTACCTGCGCAAGGATCCGGGACGCCTCGTCGTGCGCGCGAGCTCCGATGATCTCGAAGCGCACAAGCTCACGGGCACGACGGACACGGTGTTCACCGGCGCGGCCGACGCGATCGCGTATCCGGCGGGCGCGCTCGTCATCGACAAGAGCGGCGCGTTCTCGCGCGTCGAGCCCGGGCGCACCGGGAGCACGTCGTGCACGCCGTCGCCGCACTCGACGCTTCTCGCGATCGACGACGCGGGCAATCACGTGTTGATGCAAATCGACGAAGCCGCGACGAAGACGCAGACCGTGGAGTTCATGGATCTCACGACGTGCGCGTCGACGCGATTGCACGTGCGCTACGCGTACCGCGGCGACGTCGCGCGCGACGGGACCGAAGCGGTCGTCGGCGCGTTTCCGGATTCTTGCACGTCGAACGATTTGAACACGTGCCCCGTCACGCTCTACCGGCTGCGCAACTCGGGATCGCCGGTGCCGACGGAGATCCTCCGCGGCGGCCCGCGCGCGCACTACCAGCCGCGTTATTTTCCCGACGGACGAATCGTCTTCCAGACGACCGAGCGCGACACGACGTGCGACGGCACGGTGAACCGCTGCCGGCACGACATCGTCGCGATGCCGATCGCGGGAGGACCCGGCTCGACGCTCGACGTGATCCGCGAGGGAGCGATCGCGGCGGGCGTGTCGAGCGACGGAAAGCGCATCGCGTACCTCGCGTATTACAAAGAGCCGGGCTGCAAGAGCGCGCTGCCGTGCAAGTCGATGAGCGTGAAGATCGGCGACGTGAAGGCGCACGACGACTCGAACGACGTCATCATCGCGTCGGGCACCGCGTCGAACATTCCGGGCCATCCGTTTTCGCTCGACGGAAAATGGATCGCGTTCTCGACGGGCCCGACCTACGAGCCCGAGACGTGCCACGTCGACGGATCCGAGTGCCGCAAGTTCGGCGGCGGTCACGTCGTCGGTTGGATGAAATGAGCGACGCCCGCTAGCGCGTGGAGAGCTCCACGATGCGCGACGCGAGGAGCACGTCGAGCACGCGGAGCACGGAGCCCGCGGTCGTGTGACCGCCGCGCGTCGCGTCGGAGAGAACCTCGCTCAAATGGCGGGGCCTCCGCATCAGCGCCTCGATCGCGGAGATCTGCGGCGGCCACTTCACGTGCAAGAGCCCCGGCCGGTTGCGTTTGCCGGGACCGATCACGTGGTGAAGCCGCGTGCGATAGCGCTCGAGCGCGCTCTCGCCGGGCACCGCCGCTTCCATCCCCGCGAGGATCAGCGTCGGCAAATCCAGATCGAGCGGGAACTCGACGTGCTGCGCGATTTGATTTCGGTAGAAGTGCGCGCTGCCGCTCTTCCACATGAAGACGTCGGCGACGCGATCGCGACCTTGATCGCGGATCGCTTGGAACACGTCGACCGGCGACACGAGACCCAGCGAGATGAGCGTGTCGCCCATGCGTCCTTGGTTTCGCGGGAGCACCGCGAGCGCCATGTCGAGCTCTTCGCGCGTGAGCTTGCCGCGCCGCACGAGGTACTCGCCGAGGAGCTCGCTCGCGTTCGACGACGCCACGTGATGAAGCCGCCCGCGCACGAAGTAGAGCTCCTTGCGGTTGCCCATCGCGCGCGGCGGTTGCGACGCGCCGGGCGCGGCATGCGGCGCGTCGGTGCGCTCCGCGAAGAGAACACCGGTGTCGTCGCGCTCGAGCACGCCGAGCAGAACCTCGAGCATCGAGACGCGCGAGAGATCGTACGTTTGATCGGGTTTTCCCGGGCCCTCCACGCGACTCGTTTGCGGCGTCTGCATCGGAAGAAAGCGCGCGAGCTCTTCGATTTCTTCGAGCGGTTTGTAGCCGCTCTGCATGTAGTCGATTTGATCGCCGCGTCCGACTTCGCCGGTCGCGATGGCTTCCACGATGCGCGCGAATTGCCACGGTCCGTGCTGCACGTTCGCGCGCGTGCGCACGAACGACGGGAGCGCGGTGTACTCGCCGGTCGCGCGCTCGGCGGGGATCGCGGACGTGCGCGCGGGCGGCGACGTGCTCTTCGCATTTTCGGCGGGCGCGGCGGAGACCAACTTGCGCGCGCTGTCGCGCGACTCGCCGCGCGCCTTTTGGACGAGCGCGCCGAGCGCGGCGCGCGCGCCGGCCGAAGAGAACGGCGCGAGCGCGTCGGCGAACTCCGTCGCGTTCTTCCAACGTCGATCGACGTCGCGCGCGAGACCCTTCGCGAGCACGTCGTACAAACCGGGCGCGAGGCGCGCGCGGATCGCGTCGAGCGCGTCGATGCGACAATCGCGGATCGCGAGGAGCACCGCGAGCTGACCTTGTCCCGGAAAGAGCGGCTCGCCGAGGAGGAGCTCGCCGAGCACGGTGGACAGGCTGAAGAGATCGGCGCGCGCGTCGACGGGCTCGCCGGCGACCTGCTCCGGCGCGAGGTACGCGTATTTTCCTTTGAGCATTCCAGCCGCGGTGCTCTTGAGCGTCGTCTTCTCCGAGCCGCGCGCGATGCCGAAGTCACCGAGCTTCACGTCGCCTTCGTTCGAGAGGTACACGTTCGACGGCGTCACGTCGCGGTGCACGATCGCGAGCGGTTTGCCGCTCGCGTCGGTCGCGCCGTGCACGCTCGCGAGCGCGCGGAGCACCTCGTGCGCGACGTACACGGCGACGTCCGCGGGAAGTCCCCCGCCCGTCTCTTGCTTCACGCGCCGGAGCAGCCTGTGCGCGTCCACGCCGTCGACGAATTCCATCGCGAGGTACGGCTCGCCGTCTTCCGTCGTGCCCGACGCGTAGACCTCGACGACGTTCTTGTGATGCACGCTCGCGTGGAGCTGCGCTTCGCGCTCGAACATCGTGCGGCCTTCGCCGTCGCTGAGCTCGGGCAACATGCGCTTCACGACGAGCTTCTGCGGCGTCTTCGTCGGATCCTCGGGGCGCGCGAGATAAACCTCGGCCGTTCCTCCCACGGCGATGCGGCTCTCGAGCACGTACGGACCGAATTTCACGCGGAGTCCCGTCCTCCTCTATATCAGATGCGCTATGAAGCACGCCGTGAAGCGCGCGATTCTTCCTCTTGCGATGCTCGCGGCCTCGGCCGCCGCGTTCGCGGGCGCGGCGTGCAACGGGTGTAGACCCTCGAATCTTTCGGGGACCACCGGCGCGGAGAAGCCGACGCTTCGCTTGTATCTCGCGTCGAACGTGGCGGGCGCGCTCGAGCCGTGCGGGTGCGTGAAGGATCAACTCGGCGGGCTCGATCACGTCGCCGCGCTCGTCGCGGAGGGAAGAAAAATCGCGCCTGACTCCGCGTTCGTCGCGGCAGGTCCCCTCTTCTTTTTGGATCCGGTGCTGAAGCAAGAGCGAGAGTCGCAAGAGCGCGCGAAGGCCGAGACGATCGCGGACGTGATCAAGACGCTCGACTTCGTCGGCTTCGCGCCCGGCCGAAACGATTTCGCGCTCGGCGAGAGCGCGCTCGGCGACCTCGCGTCGAAGAGCGGAGGACAACCGATCGCGTGCAACGCGAAGGACGCGAGCGGCGTGCTCCACGCATCGACGATGCGCGTGATCGACGGCGTGAAGGTCGGGTTCATCGGCGTCGCGCGACCGGATCAATCGGACATCGGCGCGCCGCTCACCGCGACGTTCGACGCGGCGGGATCGAGGATGAGCGACGCGGTGAAGCGCGAGGTCGCCGCGCTCAAAGCGCAAGGCGCACAGGTGCTCGTCGCGATCGCGGCCACCGGACGCGGCGAAGCGAAGCGAATCGCGGACGTCGTGCCCGAGCTCACCGCGGTCGTCGTCGGCGCGACGTCGATGGGCGGCGACGCGAACACGGACGCGCCGCCGCCCGAGGTGATCGGCGACGTGCTCGTCGCCGAGACGAGCAACCACCTGCAGACCGTCGGCGCGCTCGATCTGTTCGTGCGAAATGTCGACGGCGCGCCGTCGTACAAGTTCCACGACGGCGGCGACATCGCGCGCTCCGAAAAAAAACGCGAGCTCGACGCGCGCATCGACGAGCTCCACGGAAAGCTCGCCGACTGGGCGCGCGATCCGAAAATCGCGCCGGGCGACGTCGAAGCGCGCAAGCGCGATTTGCAAAAGCTCGAAACCGATCGGCGCGCGCTCGACGAGATCCCGCCGCCGAAGGACGGCAGCTTCTTCCGCTATCGCGTGTTCGAGATCCGCGACACGCTCGCCGCGCCCGACGCGGTGAAGCAGCAGTTTCTCGCGTATTACAAGAAAGTCGACGAGACGAACCGAACGCTCTTCGCGAGCCGCACGCCGCCGCCCGTGGAGCCCGGCGGAGATTCGTACGTCGGCGTCGACGCGTGCGCGGGGTGCCATCCCGCGCCGAAGGCGGTTTGGGACAAGACCGCGCACGCGACGGCCTACGCGTCGCTCGCGAATCAGTTCAAGGAGTTCAACTTGGACTGCGTGAGCTGTCACGTCACCGGATACGAAATGCCGGGAGGGAGCAGCGTCACGCACGTCGACAAGTTGAAGAACGTGCAGTGCGAGGTGTGCCACGGCCCGTCGTCGAAGCACGTCGACGATCCGACGCACGTGAAGGTCCCCGTTCCGAAGCCCGGGACGAACCGCTGCCTCGACTGTCATCACCCTCCGCACGTGCACACGTTCGACGCGAACCTGAAGATCCAGGAGATCCTCGGGCCGGGTCACGGGCGCTAGGCGATCACGGCGCGACGTCGATGATGAAGTCGACGATCTTCTGAATCAGGTGATCGTCGTCGCGCGCGAACATGTCGGTGTGGTGCGCGCCGGAGACGGTGACGAATTTTCCGTGCGGGAACGCGTGCGCGACGGTCTCGCCCATGTCGAACGGGACGACTTCGTCGGCGTCGCCGTGCGCGACGAACACGGGCAGCACGATCGCGGGCGCCTTCGATCGCGTGTCGAACTTGTCGCGCAGCAACGAATGCATCGGGAAGATCGGCACGTCGCGCTGCGCGACGTCGGGGATCGACGTGTATGGCGCGAGCAAGACGAGCGCGCGACCGTGACCGCGCTTCGCCATCTCCGTCGCGACGCCCGTCCCGAGCGAATATCCCATCAAGATGTCGGCGCGCGTCTCTTCCACGATCGCTTCGGCGTCGGCGTACAAGCCGTCTTCGGCGGGAGGACCCTCGTCCTTCGACGCGCCGTACCCGCGATACTCCGCGAGCACGACGGTCCATCCGTGCGACGCGAGAGCGCGCGCGAGATCGAGCCCGTCGGTCGCGAGCTCGCCGTTTCCGTGGAAGAGGACGATCGTGTGATCGTGATCGTCGCCGACGCGGTACGCGCGCGCGATTCTTCCGTCGCCCGTGCGCACCTCGACGAGCTTCGCGTCGCTCGTCGCGTTCTCCGCGCGACGCGGTGCGGGATACAAGAACGCGCGATACGCCGTCGCCACGAACACGCAGAGCAACGCGTAACCGACGACCGCGACGGCGAGCGCGCGCAGCAAGAACCGTCGAAGCCTCATGCGCGCACGTCGAACAGATTCGGAACGACCGCGGTCGCGGTGCCGATGCGGTGCTCGTCGAACGCGCGCGCGTTGTCCGGTTCTTCGGGTCCGACGTACACGGCGCGAGCGCCGTTGCGACGCGCGGCTTGCACGAAGCCCGCGGCGGGATACACCGCGCCCGAGCTCCCGATCGTGACGAACACGGTCGCTCTTCGGAGCTCCTCGGCGATTTCTTCCATGAGAAATGGGACCTCGCCGAACCACACGATGTGCGGACGAACGCGCGCGCCGCACGCGCACCGCGCGATCGACTCGACCGTTTCGTAGAGCGCTTCGTCGTCGAACGGCGGTTTGTCGCAGCGCTCGCAACGGCTCTTCATGAGCTCGCCGTGCATGTGGACGACGCGCCTCGATCCCGCGCGCTCGTGGAGCGGATCGACATTTTGCGTGCAGAGAAAGAGTCGATCGCCGATGCGCTCTTCGAGCTTGGCGAGCGCGACGTGCGCCGCGTTGGGTTTCACGCTGGCGCACTGCGCGCGGCGCGCCGAATAGAAGCGCCACACGAGCGCGGGGTCGCGCGCCCATCCTTCTGGCGAAGCGACCTCCTCGAAGCGGTACTGTTCCCAAAGTCCGTTGCTGTCGCGGAAGGTGCGCACACC
>Ga0335078_10001373_pt1 | contig 36841 bp, 27 predicted proteins | sample Lox_Sample_32_FD_206711 | JGI IMG/M metagenome (GOLD analysis project Ga0335078, IMG submission 206711) | Soil microbial communities from Loxahatchee National Wildlife Refuge, Florida, United States - Lox_Sample_3.2 | ecosystem: Environmental > Terrestrial > Soil > Wetlands | place: USA... | reverse complement strand
AGCACCGTGCTCAGAGGCACTGTCGTACCCCAGCCTGTTGCCTGCGCGAACGATGCGAATGGTATTGTCATAAGGGTCCAGCTTGCAGGCGCCGTGAAACTGTATGCGTAATCGTTGCTGCCGTCAAGCGTCCCTCCTGTAGCGTTCTGGTATGGTATCTTTACACTGTATGTCTTTCCGTCTCCTTTGGTATAGAAACTTATCCCTACTGCGCCCGTCAGGTCGGTAGTTGTAGCAGGCGAGCTTACGCTCAAGCCTGTACCCATTCCTATAAACCCGTACGCGTATGTGGTTGTAACAACGCCTGTCATGTTTGCAGCGCAGTCTCCTGCTCCGCCGTATCCGGGTGAATTCATTGTGAATGCAGGCGCCGCTCCTCCGCATGTTGTCGCAGCAGGCGGCCAGACTATTGATGTCCCTGCATTGCAAAGGTCATTATATGTGTACCAGAACCCGTTCCAGGCATTCTGGTTCCCGCCTCCGCTTCCGCTTGTGCAGCTCATCAAATCTGTCTGGCACAATGACGGCGGCAATGTCGGTGTAAATGTTAATGTCGGTCCACCTGCTGTAATTGTCGGCGTGAATGTATTTGTCGGCGGCGCCGGAGTATTTGTCGCTGTAGGCGCAGCTGTTGTAGGCGTAAGTGTCGGGCCAGTAGGTGTGTTTGTAGGCGTCACGACACATCCGTATATTGTAAGGTTGTCTATCCACAGGTTTACGCTCGCAAGCGGCTGCGATGTTGTCTGCCACTGTATTGCTGTCGCGTTCTTAAGTACTGTGCTCAGAGGCACTGTCGTACCCCAGCCTGTTGCCTGCGCAAATGATGTAAATGGTATTGTCACAAGTGTCCATGTTGCAGGCGCCGTGAAACTGTAAGCATAATCATTACTGCCGTCAAGAGAGCCTCCGGTTGCGTTCTGATATGGTATTTTTACACTGTATGTCTTTCCGTCTCCCTCGGTATAAAAGCTTATCCCTACTGCGCCTGACAGGTCAGTAGTTGTAGCAGGCGAGCTTACGCTCAAGCCTGTCCCTATTCCTATGAACCCATACGCGTATGCTGTAGTGACCACGCCTGTCATGTTTGCTCCGCAGTCTCCTGCTCCGCCGTATCCGGGTGAATTCATTGTGAATGCAGGCGCCGCTCCTCCGCATGTTGTTGCAGCCGGCGGCCATACTACTGATGTGCCTGCGTTGCAAAGGTCATTATATGTGTACCAGAACCCGCCCCAGACATTCTGGTTGCCGCCTCCGCTGCCGCTTGTGCAGCTCATTGTGTCTGTCTGGCACACGCCGCCTGTAGCCCCTGTGGTTGTAGGCGTGAATGTCGCTGTTGGGCCTCCGGGTGTAGGTGTGTTTGTTGGGGTACCGAAATTTTTCGGCATGTTGCCTGTCATCAAAAGCATGGACAGTATCTCCCATGCTCCGCTGTAATAATCCCCTGGCCCATTCCCGCCGCTGAAAGAGTCGTCCTGTGTATAATAGCTGTTAAGCCCTCCTGTTGAGTACGTAGAGCTTACCATGAGCGCGCATCCGGCGGGCCCTGTGAAAGCTGCGTTGTGGTTTGTGCCTGTGGCATCGCCTGACGGCACGTCATATCCGTCCTTTACATTTGCTGCCCCTACTCCGTTGAAAAAACCTGCAAGCTCGGTACACTCAGTCTGAGCGGCAGAGTCGCCGTTCCAGACGTAGTCTACTGCGTACCTGAAAGGCACCCTGCATGAATTGTAGCCGTATGAATTCGAGCCGTTCACAGCGCCTGTGTGAGTCAGTTCTTCAGCCACAAGCCCGTTGCTTGAATTCCTGCCGGCCGCGAGGTTTGAATCGCACTTGGCTTCAACATTTGCCCAAAAAGTTGTGTCATTTGTATCCAAAACGCCATATTCCGTATACCATGCCGGCATATAATACGATGGGTATTCGTAGGTATCGAATGAGTCACCTGGTTTCAAATGATAATCTCCGGAATTCACGTCGTTGTTTTTTATTTTTATTATCTCAGTCAAAGCGAGTTGCGCGTAATTGAATGTCCCTGCCGAGCCCCACTCCCTGTCTGCCATAAGAAGCGCAAATGCTATGTCCTCATCTCCGTCTGTAGCTGAATTGGTACCGGGTGTATTATTGCCGGTGCTGTCTATATTCCAGTTCATGAGCAAGCTTGCATCGTTGTGTAATTGCTTGTATTGCCACAAATTATTAAGTAATGTTTGGTCCGAGAAATATATAGCCATTATCATTCCGTATCCTATTCCCTCTGAAACCGTGTCATTGCTGTTTGAACCATCTCTCTGTACCCTCTGGTACCCGCCTGCTCCGCTTGAAGTTATAAATGTCCCGGACCATGTGCTATAAACGCTCTGGACCACGGATGAACTTCCGTTTGTGGCCTGTATGCCGTATGGATATGTGACGTTCCAGGGGAAAGCCGCAAACACAAAATTTGAAACAGCCAGCAGAATTGATAATAAAAACAAAAAACCAAAAATATTCTTCCTGTTTGTCATGTTTCTTTCTCCTTTGTAATATATGACTTTATACTAATTTTCATTAAAAACTCCTATTATCAAAATAATAACATAAAACCTGACCAATTTCAAGATATTTTATGTCAGGTTAAATGTTTTTCCTATTTCCTTAGACAACTTTTAAAAATTTTTGTTCCAATTTTTAACGACTTTTTTATATATATGACTTTCGGGTCTTTTCGTTGCAAACAATTTCATTATCCATGTTTTGCCGTTTTTCAACAAGTTAATTTGTATAACAAATAATATACAAATCTTCATGGTATTTAACTTTTTAACCTGGTTAAAAGGCACTTAATTCAAGCCTGTTTCTTAATTTGGTAAACAATTTAACCAAAAACATGGTCAAAAGGCAAGAAAATATTTTGGTTTTTTAAATATACCAGTTTCATTTTATTATAATAAGAACTGCTGGTTGGGATTTAACCTTTTTGCCGGACTGATCTGCGCTAATCACGAGAAAATAATATCCGTCAGCCAGGTTGCTGAAATTAGAATTGTTTAATACCCTGCTTTTTGATCCGGAGGAATCACTGCCCGACAATGTTATTTCATTTATCAGCCTGAAACCTGCTGAATAAACTTCCATTGAAACATGGTCCGTATCCTGTAGAAGCGTGTAACTTAAATTTATGTTCCCCATCGACGAATTATAAGGGTTTGGCCAGATTTTGAAATTATTGATTCCCTGCTTGCCGCCGGTGTCAGCTGACTGCGGCTGCAGCGTCGGTGTCGGAGGGCAGCACAATGGAAGACTATTTTGTGTAGTATAAGGCGAGCATACAGTGCAATTTTTCGGCTGAGGCGGAATAAGCGGCGGGCTTATTGGTGTCGGTTCAGTGCTCAGCCAATTGTTGTTTATCAGTGTCACAGGTGCGCATCCACCGCCGTTCCAGTAGTCGCTTACAGTGCCTGATGTCGTCAGCTGGTAAACAGTATTTGCCGATATAGTTACGGGGCCGCAGGCATCGGTATACTGGGACCACACATAGAGCCCTGTGTTACCTCCGCCTGTTACAGGCGTCCTGTTTAAAATATTATTCCCGCTCACAATCTGGTTTGTCCCTGACGCAATGCCAATACCGCATTGGCCCGTATCCACAAGGACGTTGTTTAAAAACTGTACGTCATTCGCGGCTTCATCAGCGATCATCCCGGTTCCCGAAGGGCTGTGCCCGCCTGTTATGTAATTGTTTTGTGCAAGTATGCCCGTTGTGTAGCCGAAATTTACCGAGTCTTCCTGGTCTTCAGGATATAAATATTTTGTGGTATCAAGGCTAGACAGGCAGTAATTGTTCTGGAAAACTATGTCGCTGCATGTGCTCCATGACTGGAAATTCTGGCCTCTCGGGTATGGCCCGCGCGGGTTTAGAAGGAAATTTCCCATTGCTGTTATTGTGTTTGACCCCTGCACCTCGATATTGCTCTGGCCATAGGCGATGACGTTGCCCTGTATAAACAGGCCCGATGTGCCCGTGGCAAATATACCGTCATTCGTGTCGCAGCACCCTGTCGCAAGCGTCTCGGGATGTATGTAGCAGTCATATATATTAATATTGCTGCCGCCTGAAATAGCTATGGCATTTCCGCCTACGGGCCCTATTTCGCAGTCCTGTATCGTAATATTTATGCAATTGGTCAGTTGTATTCCGTCCCCAGTTGTTGAAGTGATCAGCAATCCCTGTATTACAGTGCCGTTCTGCCCGTTGAGCGAGATAGGCGCTGACGGCGTCAGGCAAAAAGCTTTATCAGCGTAAAATGTTATTAATGCTGCTGTTGCTGAAAAAGTAATGAATCTTAATATCATACTCTTCATAAAATCATGCTTCATCTGATGACCATTATTAATACAGGGGGGGCCTTTGCTCTCCCGCCTGTCTGGTCTGCCTCAAATACAATATAATATGTTCCGCTGGCAAGGGCGCTGAAATTGGAAGCGTCAACAGTTTTTGTTTTTGATCCGGCTGAGTCGCTGCCTGATACTGTAATCTCCTTAATCAGCCTGAAAGAGGCGGTATAGAGTTTAAGAGATACCCCATCAGTATCCATTCCAAGCGTATAACCAAAATTGATATTCCCGGTATCCGGGTTATACGGATTAGGCCAGATTTTCAAATCGGTTATCCCGGTATTCCCGGCCTGTACCTGAACCGGTGTCATTGTTATTGTCGGCGATATATACGGTGTAAAAGTCGGCGTTGCCGTCTTAAAAGTAATTGTATATGTCGCTGTTATTGTGCCGGAAAACGTCGGCGTACATGTAAAGGTATATGTAGACGTTACAGTATTCGTAGATGTTGCTGTATTAGTAGATGTTGGGGTGCTCGTAGGTGTTGCAGTCAACGTTGAACTTGCCGTAGGTGTATTTGTGGCAGTTAACGTAGCACTTGTCGTTAACGTAGCACTCAGCACGGTGCACGTGGCACTCGCCGTTGGCGATGAACCGCATGCCGGGCCCAGCTGTATACTGCCGAATTTGCTTGTGTTTTCCCAGTTATTTGAGTCCCCGTGCCACATGAGCACCCCGTCGCGCGGCGTGCCGCCGTTTGGATTGACGTTTATTCCCACATCAAAACCGTAAATCGCGCCGGCCGCAGGCGTGACATTTAAAGCTGTCCACGGAAATGCCATCTCCACTGCGTAGCCGTCAGGCGTCGCGGCCGTGTGCCCCAGCACGCCTGCGGCATTTGAGTCATATATTGTCTGGTCGTTATAACGCATGGCAAACTCAAAATCATTCAAAGCGCCGGGGTTATATGTAGTTGACTTGTCGTCGAACATATCAAGGTATATCTCGACCGAATCGTCGTCGTAATAATTTGTTGAGTCGTTGTGCGGTGAGCTTGTCGAAACCGCGACAGCTACATAAAGGTAGTTGCTGTCCCATCTCACCTTGAACTTCGCGCTGGTGCCGTTTGGGTCCAGGCCCGACACAAGCCTGTTAAACGAGGCCCAGTCGCCTGTCTGCCATGCCGCATCGTTCAGGTTTCCGTCTATTGTTATCCCTGTTCCGCATGTAGCCGGCACTGCCGCAGGCGTAGGCGTGGGAGTGGCCCCTGCGTTCCCTATACACCCGCTGAGGGCGTACACAAGAGCTCCCTGCCAGTTCAGGCAGACTTCGTTTGACGAAAAAGAACCCTGCTGGTCCGCCCAGTAGTCAGTCGGCGGCAATCCGGTCGGCGTGAGAGTCAGGACAGGGTCCTGCTGGTTGTTGCCAGGAGAGCCTCCGACAAGATATCCGGGCCAGGGGTTTACTATCCCGTCCGCGCCTGACGGCCTGTGGTGCGGGTTCATGGGCGCGTAAATCCCTACACCGGTTACATACGACCTGTCGTGAGTGTTCCTTCCGTACAGATAAGAAACTGCGTCGATAACTCCGTTAATATAACTTGTACTCGGCGACAGCTGGTTTGCTATCTGCAGCAGCATCGCTGTCCTTGCGTTGCTGCCGTTGCAGCCCCAGTAATAATTCGTGCCGAGCGGCCGTCCGTACGGATGGCTTGCGGTCGTTGTTGTTATGCTGTTCGCGTCATATATGATATTGTTTTGTACGGCGGTGAGCAGCGCGGCGTTCCTGCCCGCATTGGTTGAAAGCGCGTAAGTATACATGCCAAGGTTTTTTAGGCCTTCCCAGTCAAAATCAACATCAACATAGTTGGGAGCATAACCGGCAGCCCTGGTTTCAAAATCCGACAGCATTGCGCTGTTTCCTGTAGTCTCCCACATCTCTGCCGCGGCCCACAGCCTTGCCTGGTCCGGGTCGCTGCTCGTGGCATTCCCTGTGCCGCAGCCTGAAACGTTTGCCACTGTATCGACCGGGTTGTTAGTCAGGTAGCTGTAAGCTGAGTATGCTTCGTTCAGGCACGTTGTGGAATACGCGGAATCATAAGGCGCGAAAATCCTTGATGCCATGGCCATTGAAGCGCAGAATATTGCAGTTTCAACCGTGCCGATGTTATTGTATCCCCAGAAATACCTGTTTACCGTGTTTGCCTCAGGCATGATAAAACCGCAGAAATTAACCTCGCTTACTTTGTCGTACACCCCGCCGTTTGCCGACTGCATGGTTAAGAACCAGTCTGTTTCCCATTTCATTTCCTCAAGGTATTCAGGGTATCCTGAAGCGGTTATCGGCAGGTTTAACGGCAACTGGCTTATCTTATTCTGGAACTGCTCCCATGCGATGAACATCATTCCTAGTGTCTCGCCTGCGTCTACAATATATTTGTTATAATCGCCTGCGTCGTGCCACCCTTCCAAAGAGGTTTTTATTGTTCCTGTGGGCCCTCCGACATTGTCAAGGTACGCGTCGTTCTCATGGCATAAACCGTGCGCGTATGTGTTGCTGTCCGCGGGGTATGTATACGACACTGCTGTGCCGCAGCGCGCCAAATAAAGCGCCTTCATTGCCATGTAAAAAGCGTTGTTATAAATTCCGTCCGCGATATTAAAGTCAATTGAATTCCCTACCCCCGGTATACTCAAAAAATAAGTTCCGGGCGTTGTGAATGATGAAAAATCCGCGATCCATATTGTCTCGCCGCTGTCAGCTGCCGCAAAAGGGCCGCTCACTGCCCCAGTGCTGACAACTGTGCCGTCCGAGGCCCTGACAAGGTTAAAAGTTGTGCAGGAGACATCGATGGAAGCTTTCTTGTCGCCTGTCGGGAGGAAGCCGAGGGAATTTAAGCGGATGTCATAATATGCCGGGTACAGGTATGTAAAGAAGCACAAAACCGCTGTAAGTATCAGTATTGTTTTTTTCTTCATGTTATGTATTTTTACCTTAAAATCACAATCATTTCAAGCAATGATTTTAACTTCCCTTCCCGGCTGTTTATGTCAAGCAGCACATATATAAGCAGATTTTCCTATTTTAATATTATTAACGTTCCTGGATTATTTTTAGATTTTCCCGGCCCGCTTTCAATTGCCACAACATAAAAATAATACCCCGGCGCAAGGTCTGAAATATTGCCGTATTGCAGGATCCCGCTGTTGTATGCCTGCAGGACTTCATCCTGCCCAAATTTATATTCTTTTATAAGCCTGAATGCAGAAGTGTATATTTTAAAAGTAACTTCATCCGCCGGACTGACATTCACGCCGATGTTCAGCGGCATACCCAGTCCCGGGTTATACGGGTTCGGATATATCTTTTCCGGCCATTGCTTCGGCTGTGTCAGGGTCGGTGTAATTGTCACGCTTGGAGACGCGCCCGGGGTCGGGCTTATTGTTGCCGTCAGGTACGGTGTAATGGTCGGCGTTGCTGTTATAGTGCCGCAGTTCAGCATGAAGCCGAAATCATCCATGTAAATTGTCTGGTTGCCTGTCTGTGTGCCTCCTGTTGTGATCCTTATTTCCCAAAGTGACGCCATATTCACGCCTGTAAAAACAGAAAGCGGTATCCTGAGTTCCTGCCAGGTATTGGTTATCCCTCCCGGCAGGTAGTTTGATACCGGCACGGCATTTGAAACAGTGTTTGTCGAGTCCACAATTTCAATATTAAGCGTTGTTATTGTCCCTGAGCCCGACAGGAGCCACAGGTCTATTGCGTTTGCGGACGAGGCGTTATATGCGTTGGCCGCTGCCCAGTTTGTCCAGTTCCATCCCATGGCCTGGTACCATCCGCCTGTCCAGACAAAATTTATCTCCATACTGTGCGTCGGCGAGTGGTACTGGGTTGTCACCTCGCTCACCGTGCCGCTTGTGTTTACCCATGTGCCGCCTGAGGCCATGTTATACGGCGCCTCGCCCGTGTAGTTCATGACTTCGCACAGCACCGGTGTCTGCGTAAAAGTCGGCGTATTCGTGCCTGTCAAAGTCAGCGTTAATGTCTGCGTTATAGACGGGGTGTCTGTAGGGCTCGGCGGCGTGCCTGTTATCGTCGGAGTCGCGGTTTGAGCAGTGCAGGTCATGGAGGTAAAAGCCGAAGCCACTATCATATACGAGCTTGTATAATAAATCCCTGTTTCGTTTACTATCCACGGCACGGTCTGCTTGCCCGACGGGTCAGAGTAGTTCCAGTCCCTGTAATCCTTTTCATAAGGCGGCTCTGCGCCTCCGGTCAAAAGCGGCGGTATCGCCTTGCCGCCATTGGTGTAGTATTGGTCGCAGGCGCCGTCAGGCACAATGCCCGGCGGCGGGCCGTACAAAGAAGAAGCCGTGTCCGTGATGCCGTAATTATCCACGCCTGAAAAATATGGGTATAAAGGGTCTGTTACCGACGCCGGTTTGCCCATAAAATTACCGTATGAGAAGGGCTCGTTATAACTGCCGAACCACATGTGGTATATGCGCCATACGCCGTGGCTCGCGCCTATTGCCGCGGCATTTGTCATGTAAGTCATGTTCATGGGGTTTACGCCGTTCAGGTAATGAAGAAAATCCTCTGCGTGCTGTATGCACTGGCTGGCCGGATAGGTTGTGCCTGTCATGCCGAGTTTGGCTGCCCACAGCAGCTCCATGGCGTAATTCATCTTCACCTCGTTCGCGCCCCAGAAATAATCGTAGCTGTGCATGCCAGAGTTATAAAGGTCGTTTGCATTTTGAGTAAAAATATCGCCGACCAGTTTGGCCCAGTCCGCTTTCATATAGCCTACCACTGATGCCGTTGCGCCTGCGGACTGCATATATGCCAGCATGCCGCGGTTCAACTGGAACTGGTTTTCATTCAGCCACAAACCGTTCCATGCCTGGTAATTATCAATTATATTCTGCGCCTCTGATATTATGGCGGATGATCCGCCAAGCGCCTCCTCCATGCGGAATATTTCCGCCGCCGCCCAGAACTTGAAGTCCCCTGCCCCCGGCCATGATGATGCCTCATACGCGTTCCATGTGTTTTCAGCCGCTGCTTTCAGCGTCATGGCGTAGCTTGCAAGCGCGGGCACCGTGCTCATCACCCTTGCTGCGTCCGACAGCACTGCCACGAACTGCGCCTCGCTTGTCGGCGTGGACGGATAGTAATACCTCACCGTCGGGTCCGTGCTGGGCGGCGAGCCCGTGTTGTTAAAATTCGGCTGGTGCACCACTGACAGGACATGGTAGTCGGTCATCTGCATTTTCAGGTACCAGTCAAGCTCCCATTTGCATTCATCCAGGATGTCGGGAATTCCGTTTCCGGATTCCGGTATGTTTGTCTGGCTGTCCGGGAAAAGGCCCGGGTTCCACTCATAGGCTGTCAAAAGATAATGCAGGGTTGACCCTGAATCTCCTCCCCATCCGTCGCACGGGCTCGAGCCTATGTACTTGTTGTAGTCGCCCGCGTCGTGCCAGCCGCCGCTTAAGTCAAGTGTCCCGTAATTCACTGGAAAAGTGCAGTCCGGCGCCGGGCTGCACTGTGCGTCACCGGTATGGCAGGCGTCTGCGTCCGCCCAGTTTGCGCCTGCGTATTGCGCGGGCTTGTCTGTCCCGCACCTCTGGTAATACAGGGCCTTTAATGTGGCTGTCATTGGCGCCTGGTATATGCAGTCGGAAATCTGGAAATTATAGGACTGCTCGTTCAGGCCGGTTGACATAATATAATACTGGCCGGGGGTTGTAAAACTTGAAAAATCCACCCACCATAAAGTGTCCCCGGATATAACAGGCGAGGTTTGATCTGCTCCTTTGGATGTGATGGTTACGTTCGAATAAACAAGGGCATTTGTGGCGGCGTTATAAACCCCTGCGCTGCTGCCGGGATTGGCGGTAAAATAGGCTATTTTCTGGTCGGTCGTGCGGTATCCGAAGTGGTCTATCTTTATATCGCCAAGTATTGTTGCAGATTGCAGGAATTGCGGCAGGACGCATAACACGCAGAAGCCAAACAGTATAAAAAATAAACTTTTTCTCAGAGGAATTCTCCTTTGATAAGCGGAGCCCACGGGCTAAAGCCCGGGGCACCGTTCAACAAATCAATAATAAAGCAGTATCTCATCCACCCATAAATCAACGTTGTAAGGATAACTCGTTTCATTGTAAGTGTGCCACTGCAGGCTTTTTACGTCCTTTAATACCGTGGCAATGGCAGGCGTAGTGCCCCAGCCCGGCCCGGCAAATGCGCTGAAAGGTATTGTCAATTGGGTCCAGGTTGTCGGAGGCGTAAATACGTACTGGTTGTCCGAATAATTATCCAGCGTTATGCACGATACTGCGTATTGCGAATCCGTGCATGTATTGCCCGCGCCCGCGGCTAATGTGTTGCTTGCGCCGTCCGCAGTGTATGGTATTACTACCTTGTAACCGTACCCGGAATCCGCCGGCCCGGCTTTTGTCCAGAACTGGATGCCTGTATATGCCGACCAGTCCGCGCCCATGCACTGTGATGATGCATTTGCGTTTGAATCAGTGCCCAGGCCGATATACCCGTATTGGTACCCGCCCTGGCTCGCGCCGTTTACCGTCCCTGTCATGTGCACCGCATAGCCGCAGTTCCCTATGCCCGGATAATCCATCTTAAAACTACCTCCCATGGGGTATGAAATTGGCCAGACCTGGGAATTTCCGCCGTTGCTGCAGTCATTGAAAGTGTACCATGAACCGCCCAGCGCGTTTTTATTTTCCCCCTGGTCGCAGTTGTCGATAAGCAGCCCGTATGATGAAGGCACAGGCGTCTTTGTCGGGCAGGCAGGCGGGCCCGGCGTTACCGTTAATGTGGGTGTTATTGTCGGGGTCCTCGCCGCTATAGTCTGCTGCTGCGCCACTATTGTCGCGATTGCCGCTGCTGTCTGCGTGGCATTCGGCGTGAGAGTCGGGGTATATGTGCTTGTCACTGTGTAGCCTGACGCGCCTGCTGTCTGTTGCTGCGCCACAAGTGTCAAAATTGCGGCCGCTGTCTGCGTGGCATTCAGCGTTGGTGTAAGCGTAAATGTGGCTGTTACGGTATATCCCGATGCGCCTGCTGTCTGCTGCTGCGCAACTATCGTCCCTATTGCGGCTGCTGTCTGTGTTGCATTCGGTGTCGGAGCCGGCGCTGACGGGTTTTTCTTGGAACACGTATTAGCTACTAATATAAAAATAATGAATACTGCAATAATTACCGGTGTTTTTTTCATGGTGTCTCCTTTTCGATTTTTCAGGTATAATTCCTCTATAAAATATATCCCAATAAACAGGCTAAATCAAGGTTATTGTGGATGCCATTTCGGTCCGGACGGCAGCGAGGAAATATTTTGCGGCGGGTGTTATTATGTTGCTAAAAACAGAGAAAAAGACGGGATGCGCAGCAACTAACTAAATTATACCCGTAAGGATTCTGCTATGTTATAATATTTGCCAAAGTTATAGTTGTATAAAATCCAATCAAATATAAGCGGAGTGCGCATTGAATCAGCAGGACAAAACAGACAGCAAAATTTTACCTCAAAATAAGCACCGGTTTATAATATTAACTGTAATTTTTTTATTTGCATTATTGCTCAGGATCCATTCGTCTGATTCATACAGGGCAAAATTTTATCATCCCGATGAGAACACCATGCTGAATTCCGTCGTAAATTACCCGGGGGAACCAAATACTTACAACTATGGAACATTGCCCATGTATTTGGGTGGTTTTTACAGGAGCCTTTCAAAACAATTTTGCGGACTGTTACATTGCGACACAGCCGGATTTTATCCTTATGGCCTCAGGGTAATAACCGCACTTGCGGACAGCTTAACTGTGATTTTTATATTTCTTTCCGCCGGGCTTCTTTCGGGGTTTAAAACCGCTGTTTTAAGCTCTCTTTTATTCGCCCTGTCCGTTTTAAATATACAGCTGTCGCATTTTTTCTTGCCGGACATTTATGCGGCTTTTTTATTTCAGGCACATTTTATTTTTGCGTTAAAATCCGCGAAAAAAGAAATTTATTCGGCCACGTTGCGGCAGGAGTATTCTTCGGGGCGGCGCTGGCCTCCAAATTTTCCGTGCTGCCGTTTGCGCTTGTCATTGTACTTGCCTGTTTATCCGGAAAAAACACGGATTCGAAGGCCGTACTGCATTTCCTCGCATTATGCGCTGCAACACTGGTATCTTTTTTCATCTTTATGCCGTACGCATTCTTAAATGCAGGTTCATTTTTCTCAGCTATGGCAACTCAAAAGCAGGTGCTTGTAACCGGGAATTATAACTTGTACTTCACCAGGAATTCTATAGGCGTAAGCCCTCTTGTATATTTGGAAAATATGATGTTTTACCTTATGGGCATCCCCTATTTTTTTTGTTTTATATCCGCCATGCTGTTTTATGCATTTATAATATTTAAAAACAGGGCAAAAAACACAACATCAGGTCATGAAATAATCAAATTAGTATTTTTTTGGATTTTAATTTATTTTTTGATTCTTTCATTCTCATATGCGAAATTTGACCGCTATTTAATCCTCATTATGCCTTTTATCGCGATAATCACGGCTGCATTTATAACCAATATCACCGGGTTGTATCTAAGAAATACCTCATCATTTATACTGCAGGTTATGATTGTTTTGACAACATCATTTTACACTTTTGCTTTCAGCAGCATATATTCGCACCGGCACACATGGGACGATGCGGCAAAATGGATGGGCAAAAACATCCCCGAGCATTCCGCAAAAAACGGGACCAAAATTCTCCTGGAATATTTCGAAGTGGATTATCAAAACAGGATTTATAATTCTTTTCATTCTACGCTTGCCGAAAACACAAACAAAAAATATCTGGAAGCGCCTTTATGGACCGATAATATCGGGGCAAAACACCTGGAAACACTTTATGAAACATGCTCTAAAATTAAAGAATCAAACTACATAATAATTTCCGACAGGAGATGGGTCAACACATACAGCCGCCTTCCCCATCAGTATCCTGCGGAATGCCTTTTTTACCGCACATTATTTACAGAACCGGAAAAATTGGGTTTTAAACTGGTATACGAGCAAAAACTATACCCTTCTTTCCTGGGTATTACATTAAACGACGACAATGCGGAATATATGTTCCAGTATGTCGACCATCCCCACGTGTATATATTCAAAAGAATTGAAAATACAGATATATTTAAATTCTTCAATGACAAGTTAAATTTAGTTGTTTCCTCCAACCCTGTTTTCTGAGTGGTTATTTGGCTGCATGGATTTTTACAAAAATAATTCATTACCCGGCACTGATTCAAACTATTTACGTTATACGTCTTTCGGACAGGGAATGCTGTCCCTACTAAAGGCAATGCCTGTTATCCCCTGCCCGTCGTTTATATATTCCTTCTGCACCTGCCCGTTTATCTTCTCCGCCAGCAGCAAAGAACCGTCGTAGTAATATTTACTAGTGCTCAATGTTCCATGCTCAACGCTCAAGTTGCTTATCCTTTGATATCCCTTAGGAATTTTTTCCACACATTTGGTGCTTTTTCGGCCAGCCCTTTCAGGTATTTTTCTTCGAGTTTGAATCCGTAAGAATGGACAAAAAAGTGCCTGAAACTGAGGTATTCAAATAATTCATCAGACAGTTCTTTCGGGATAATCTTTGTTTCAATGGATTTATTTAGAAGTTCTTTATGCCAGTTCTGTGATGCAGGTATTCTTATTCCGTGCTTTTTCAGCAATTGCTTAAGTATATTTTCAATCCCGCTGTAAAAGTTATGCAGAAAAGTTCCTATTGCTGCCAGCTCAATAATTGTTTTATCTTTTCTTCCGATAGCCTCGGTGAGATTTTTAAGGGTCTGTTCTATATTTTCTTTTTCTGCCAGGATTTCTTCCGGTTAATTATCCACTGGAGTCTCAATGGGCTTGTATATTCATAATACGCGACGTCCGTCGCAGCAGAACGTATTCAGTCATGGGAATATCCCGTTACGTTCTGCATAGACGGATAAATTTTAAGGCCTTTTTTCTCGATCAGGCCGTTGAATATGGATTTTTTCGACAAATCTATTATATCCACAGGTTTTGTAAGTCTTTTGAATATCTCGGCGTAAAACTTGAAAAAATTTTCCGGTTTTATCCCTTTAACGGCAATATCTATATCCCTGTTTTCGCTGCCCTTCTCCAAAGACGAGCCGAATAAAATAACCTCATCAGCCTTATATTTTTTCGCATATTCTATGATTACTTTTTTATCCTTTTCTTTTATCATATATTTCACCTCAATAATATTATAACAACATATTGCTTGTTTTCAAGTAAATTTAGTATAGAACAATTTACCCTCCCCATCTAGCCCCAGTCATGAATAAATTAATTATTCAATGTTTTTTGTCTTATTTTTAATTGCATTAAAAACCAGCATCCCATTTCCTGTAAAAAACAAAATAATCCCTAAAACAAATACTAAAAATATATATTTACTTTCAAGACCAATAACCAAACCAACCCCAATATTCATATTAAACAAACATATTGCAATAAAATAAGCTATTTTTTGTAATAAATTTGTTGGTGCATTAAAAATAATAACCGCACAAAATGCACCGCCTAAAATTAAATCTACGCCCAAGAGTAATCTTAATAATAGACCAAATTTCAAGAATAAAATGAAATCAATTATTATAACGAGAGATAAGAATAGTACTAATATAAAAATCTTATTCTTTTCCATTTTTACACCTCACTTTTTGCACCCGCATGTTTCATAACATGCATTCCTCATCTCAAAATAACCTATTGTAAATGCACCTAAAGCAACTAAATCTACTGTTCCAATAACAATATGTGCAGAAGCAATACAACCTAAATATCCTGGACCCGAAGACCAACAGCCAACAACAACAGCCTCTTCGAACGGACCAGTTGCTGAAAAATAGACCGCTATAGCTTTTAAAGTGTTATGCCATGCATCATCCAAACATTGTTTTAATTTATTTTTATCGCAACAAGTGTCAACTGGAGATAGCCCGTTAGGATCAATCAAATCATTAGGATTGTTAAACGTGTATTGATAAAGATTTGAATCTATGTCTTTCTCTATGCTATTGACATATGCCATTAAGTTTACCCTATTCTTCACCCCTATTGGATCCCTACTAATCCACCGTCCATTAATATTATCATACCATCTATGAACGAAATACGTTAGGCCCGTGTCGGAATCGAGATACCCGCCATAACGCCCCACAAACTGCAGTGAATTTATCGGGTCGTTGTGGACATTCAAACAAGCGCCGTATGGTGAGTAGGTATAGCGTTGCAATGGCAAGCCGTTGTCGCCGGTTATAACCGACACGCTGCCAAGGCTGTCATAGAGATAGTATAGCCTTTGATAATGATTTAATGCCCCATTGGTATATATTGGATTGACCATGCCTGTTATCCCCTGCCCGTCGTTAATATATTCCTTCTGCACCTGCCCGTTTATCTTCTCCGCCAGCAGCAACGAACCGTCGTAGTAATATCGTGTGGTTATGCCGGATTTTGTCTTTAGGACGCGGAGGTCATTATGGTCATAAACATACGATATATTCGAATTCACGCCTATTAACCGATTCTTTATATCCCAAGTATAGTTTTGGATACCGTTGGAGAGAAGATTACCGTCCGCGTCGTAAGACCACGACGTGCCGTTGACAGAAGAATACTGATTCAAACTATTTACGTTATACGTCTTTTCGGACAGCATAGGAATGCTGTCCCTACTAAAGGCCCGATTCCCCGCGGGGTCGTATGACCACGTAAACGCCTGGTTCTGCTCATACTTAGCCGAAGTCAGTTCGTAGATATTGTCGTAGCCGTAATTCTTTGTGCCTAAATTCGTCATCTCGCTCAATTTGTTCCCTTCCCCGTCCAGAGTTTTCTACAAACTTATTTATCTTGTGGTTATTAAAATAATTCGGGTATTTCAAGATTCTTCCCTCATCAGTAATTATGGTTTTGGATGTAAACTATTATAACCTTTTTGGCATAATTCTAATAATCCAACTAAATTGCCAATAGAAATGGTTTGCATGACAATAGCAGCCAACATAACAACAATTAAAATGCCTATATATCTTAAATAGATATCCTTTCTATTCTTCATTCGTTTTGGAAAAAAAATAAGTTCAATTGCGATATATAAAATCCCAACAAGTAAAACAATTTCAACAGCAGAATAAAAATAATCGAAAAAAATTTTCATTTATTTCTCCTTTCAAGGCGCTGGACTTATTCCAGGTGGCATATATGTAAAAGATTTTCCACACCAAAAAATCGCATTTTTATATTCCGGAGTTTGTTGGCATAAAGTCCAATTTCCTTCCCAAGTAGCTGTACATATTTTGTGACATCGGTTTATTGCTTTTGAATCCCAATCCATACATTCATATATTTTGATAATAGCAGTCACTAATGTAATACCACCTATTAGTCCAATTTGCCATGCTTCGCCACTTGTATCTAATCTTATCTCAGGATTATTGTTGGTATAATTGAATAAATTGTTTTCTTCATAAGAAAAAGTATTTGGCATTTCAAAAAGATATTTTAATTTTAAATAATCTGCGTTTATTTCTATATTTGTTTTTTTGCAGCTAGGACAGCTTGAATTCTTATGACAATCTGCCATCGTGATATTTTGATTTGAAATATTTTCATTAATATTATTTTCATTTGTTTTATCTCTTGATATAAACCTTCCATTGCTACTATCATACCACCTATGCCAGAAGTATGTCAGACCAGTATCGGAATCGAGATACCCGCCATACTTCCCTATAAACTGCAGTGAGTTTATCGGGTCGCCATGGACATTCAGGCAAGAACCATATGGTGAATAGGTATAGCGCTGCAGCGGTAGGCCGTGTTCTCCGGTAATGATAGACACGCTGCCAAGGCTGTCATATAGGCAGTAAAGCCGTTGATAATGATTTATTGTCCCATTGGTATATATTGGATTGACCATGCCTGTTATCCCCTGCCCGTCATTTATATATTCTTTCTGCACCTGTCCGTTTATCTTCTCCGCCAGCAGCAAAGAGCCGTCGTAGTAATATCTTGTAGTTACTCCGGATTTGGTCTTTTGCATGAGTTATTTTAATTTTGCATCTTTATGCTGTTTCCACTCAAAGTAAATTACAATAGATAAAATAATAAATAAAATTGAACCAATAACAGACAGCAAAGTAACATTTACTTTTAATATCGCTTCGGATATTATTGTAATACCAAATAATATCATCAGTATCAATCGAATCAAAGAGATCGGGTTGCTTAAGTAATTCTTACGAATAACTGCAAACACAAAGATTATCAGTGCAAAAAAAGCAACAATTTCGAAAGATATACTTGGAAATAAATGATTAAAAAATATCGCTTTTATCAAAAGTAATAATGTCCAAACAATAATCCCAGCGGCTATAATTATACGCTTAACGAAGAAGGCTCTGATAAGTTCTGATTTTTGAGATTTTTCTTTTTGACTTAATATTATAAAAAAAATAATAACAGCAAATATTAAGAAAGCAAGATACATAAAGCTTTCGATATTCATATTATTCTCCCTTTTATATTTTTTTCTACGATCAACATGTACATTATTTACAACATTTATTCCTATCTTTACAATTATGATAATTGAGCTCACAAATACCTGTTTCAATTATAGTAGTTTCTAATATAAGTTCCATAAGTTTACTACCTAAAGCAGCACATCCAGATGCACAAATTTCAAAACCTGGGGGATCTTCTAAATTGGTAGCCAAACACATAAGCATACAACCTCCTGTAGCAATTAAATCCGACGTCATCAATATTCCTATCGTTCTATTAACATTATTTATACATTGTTTATATTCGCCCTTACAATCTTCACAACAAAGTCCTAAAAAATCAGTTTTAAATTGTGGATTATTTTTTACATGATACCGTCGGAAAACCCCCTTAAAAAAGGGGTTTATTTCAGCGGTGTGTTTTAAAGGCATAGCTTTTCCATTCCGGGTTTGCCGGATTCTTTTCTTGCTCGCTTGCTTTTCTTCAATCTTTACTTCAACTGCTTCGTTCATTCCGTTTTCTCCATTTTGCATTCACTTGCTTTTTTTATTTCCTTATTTTCCTGCTGCTTTTTCGTTCAGACCGGACACAAAACCCGCTTCGGCTTCACTTTCTCAAGTATTACTTTAACCCAGCGTTTTATGTTCACTGCCGCTGCCGTGAAGTAAAACTGCAATCCGACTTTCTGCAGCCCGCGGTATCTCACGCGCGTCATCCCGTGATATCGTTTCATTTCCGAGAGCTTGCCCTCTATGGGCTGGCGCAGTTTCATTTCCTTCAGGAACTGTTTTGTCCTGTTGTATTTTTCTGTTTTTAACAGCACATCATGCCAGCTTGTAATGCCCACGGTCCTTCTTTCTTCCCAGCTGTTCGTGCACCTTGCCTGCAGGTCGCATACCTCGCATTCATAAACCGGGAAGTGGTAAGTTATCGTATCGTGCCGCCTGTCAAGGGTTGTTCTTTTGGTCACGATTCCATTCGGGCAGCACAAAGTTTGTTTTTCCTCATTATACTTAAACATATTTTTAGGGAATATATGCTGCGCCCTGCCTGTCTTGTTTTTCATTGGAGCCACTACCTGCGTTCCATATTTAAGCAGTTCCTTGCGCCTCTCGCCCGAGCTGTATGCGGCATCTCCAATTAACTTTACTGGTTTTATTTTATGCTCCATTTGTTCCATTACCATTTCTACGGTTTTCGAGCCGTCATGCGCGTTGCCCGGCATTGCCATTATGTTTGTTATAAAGCGGCTTTTTACTGTTTCTGTTACATTAGCTTTGTAGCCCATGAACCGCTTTGTCGCTGACTTTGCGCCGCAACGGGCATCCGGGTCTACAGGCGATATCATGCAATCCGGCGGTTTTTCATTGTTTTCCAGTTCAACAGCACGTCCTCTTTTATCTTCCTTTATATTCTCCAGCAGTATCTGTTTTAACATATCAACTTTGCCTTTAAGCTCTTCGCTCATCTCCAATTTTTCAACGTACCTGAGGACTATTTTTGCCTCAGCTACTATCCGCACAAGTTTTTTCTTGCGCTTTTCAATATTGACTCTGCCTGGCATGTCCTGGTTAACCTTGTTCTTTCTGTATTCGGATATATGTACGCTCTTTTTTATGGTGTTATAAGCATCCACGTAATGCTTCCTCAGTATTTTAAAAATTTCATATACGCCTTTTTTTACCATGGCTATCATCGAAGGAATGGCGATATCGGCGATGACATGCGTGGTGTCAATGCGCTGGATTTCGTCCTTTTTTATCAGCTTTTTGTCCACAAGATGCCGGACAATCCTGTCGAATATCTCTTTCTCGCGCCCGTTTTCAAGCAGTCGCTGCCTGAAATCGCCGAGAGACGAGTGGTCAAACGGCCTCTCGTCTATGCCAAGACCGAGCGCATGTTTGATTTCAATATCAAATGTGCATGCGCGCTCAATCTCCCTGTCGGAAAGTCCACGGTAAAATTGCAATATACAGGCACAAGCAAGCAACGCTGGGGATATCGCCGGCCTGCCGTTGTCCCTGCAATACATGGAATCAAAATCCTCATCCTTAATTAGCGGCATTACAAGTTCCTTGAACTTGCGGTAAAAACTGTCCTGTGGCACCAATCGTTCGCAGATGTAGTCAGCGTCAAGAAAAGAACTTTGTTTATTGTCTTTTCTTATCATGTCAGCCTCCTTGTAAGTAAGAGTTTGTTTTTGCGAACGTCAACAGTGAAGCAAAAACATTACTCTTGCTTATACCCGCTCAAGTCCGGATTTCATCCGGACAAGCGGTATCCAGATTTTTACTCCTCATCTGCGAATATCTTAACAAGTAATGTCATTTGAATCCACTTTCAAAAGCGTTCATCTATTTAATAATTTCTGGATAATTGTTGCCAATATAATTGTTAATATAACCATAATCGTCATGTATTTAGTCAATGTAATATTACCTGTTTTAAATACAGTCAAATTTTTATCCCAACCATCCAATCTATTACCACATTTAGGACAAAAAAGTATATCTGCCCTGAATGTTTTTTTACACTTCGAACACTTAATTTTTTTCCTCATATAAATCAATTTACCAATTAAGCCCAAAGTAAAGAAAATGATAGACATACCCAATACTAAAATAACTATACTGAGTGAGATAAAATGATCTTCCCCAAAAATATTTTTTACAATATTTTCACCAAATAAAATATATAATAATATAAATAATTGGTTACCAAAAACCACTGTTATGAATAGGGGTTTATTGAAATAAATATAATTTTTGAAATATGATTCTTTATTTTTCTTTATACTTTTTTTCGGCATTTTAGTTTATCCTCATTTGCATTCTTCCTCTTGACTCTGTTGCTTTATTGTTTCGGCAGCCGCAGGAGCTGTATTTACAGCTTCAGCTCCTGATTTTGCTACATTTGCAGCTTCGATAGGATTTTTAACTTCTTTTAAACCAAAAATAAAACTTAAAGAAGATTGAATAAATTCTTCCACTGGATTTACATCTTGGCCTTTCAACTTACGTTTGGAAATATCTATACCCCATGATGCCAATCCTACAGTAGCTAACGGAAGCAAAGTTTCTGCATATTTGCCTGCTTTTACAAGATCATTTATCTTGCTAAACGCAATTGGAATTGTTGCAACATCTAAAACAATACCAGCCGCTGTCCGATATTGCCTAATAGCTTCTTCATCTTCAGGAGATTGCGGCTGAATTCCAGCAGCACGATTTAATGTAGCATCTGTGTCAAGATAATTTAGGAATTCCATAGATTGATTCCCATCCGGGTCAACATATCTTACGGGGTTCAGGGCGGCGTACGAATACAGGGCTAAGTGCTTGCTGTCATACACCCCTTTTCCGACACTATCTACATACCCGTAGAGATTAATTCCACCTTTGACATTTATCGGATCCCTGCTTATCCATCTCCCATTGCTTGTATCATACCACCTATGCCAGAAGTAAGTCAGACCCGTATCTGAATCAAGATACCCGCCATACTTTCCTATAAACTGTAAACTGTTTATTGGGTCGTTGTGGACATTCAGACAAGCGCCGTATGGCGAGTAAGTATAGCGTTGAAGTGGCAGACCGTTATCGCCTGTTATAACCGACACGCTGCCGAGACTGTCGTAAAGATAGTAAAGCCTTTGATAGTGATTTATTGTCCCATTGGTATATATTGGATTGACCATGCCTGTTATCCCCTGCCCGTCGTTTATATATTCCTTCTGCACCTGCCCGTTTATCTTCTCCGCAAGCAGCAAAGAACCGTCGTAGTAATATCTTGTTGTCGTGCCGGATTTGGTCTTTTCCACCCTCAAGTCGTTGTGGTCGTATACGTAGTTTATGGTTATCCCGCTATTAACAACCTGCGTAAGCCTGTTCTTTATATCCCAGCCATAAGTCTTTGTTCCGTCTGATAGCAGGTTTCCGTCTGCGTCATACGACCAAGATGTGCCGTTGACAGAAGAATACTGGTTCAAATTATTTACATTATACGTCTTTTCGGACAGCATGGGAATGCTGTCCCTACTAAAGGCCCGATTTCCTGCTGAATCATACGACCATGTGAAGCTTTGCCCCTTCTCATATGCCGCTGAGGTCAGCTCGTAGATGTTATCATATCCGTAATTCTTTGTGCCTAAATTCGTCTTTTCCATCAGCTTATTTCCCTCTCCATCAAGATTTTCAAATTTTCCAGGCATAATTCCCATCCAAAATATATACTGATACTCGTGCTAAATCAAGGTTATTGTGGGTTGTCATTTCAATATAATAACCGTATCTGCCTTTGACCTTGCCTTCACCCCGCCTTTTTGCGCTGTTACTATATAATAATACGTCCCTGAACCCAGGCTGTTTAGCATATTAATGCCGCAGGTCAAGACGACTCCGCCCGCCGCCTGCGCTACATTCTGCCCGGTCCCTTCAAATGTCTCTTCCCTTACCAGTCTGTAGGCAGTCGAATATATTTTCAGTGTTATGCTGTCTATATTGTTCGGCGTTACATTAACCATTATTTTCAAAGGCGTTATTACAGGATTTATCGGGTTCGGGTACGGCTTAATAGGTCCTATACTTAAAGTTCCGGTTGATACTGCAGTCGGCGAACTTGTGATTCCGGGCGTAGGCGTCAGCGTGATTGTATTAGTTATGTTTGTTGCTGTTAACGTAGCACTTATTGTCGGCGTTGCGCTCACTGTTGTTGTATTGGTTGGCGTCACAGTTGAGGTTGGTGTAAACGATTGCGTTGGTGTAATCGACTGTGTTGTTGTAAACGACTGTGTTGGCGTGAACGATTGCGTTGGCGCAAGCGACTGCGTTGGTGTAAACGACTGTGTTGGTGTAAGCGGCTGCGTTGGCGTGAACGACTGTGTTGGCGTAAACGATTGCGTTGGCGTAAACGACTGTGTTGGTGTAAACGACTGCGTTGGCGTGAACGATTGCGTTGGCGCAAGCGACTGCGTTGGCGCAAGCGACTGCGTTGGTGTGAGCGACTGTGTTGGTGTTGCTGTCACGCTTGCAGTGGATGTGCAGGTTTGTGTCGCGCTTGGCGTGGGAGTAATTGTCGTTGTCGCTGAAGCAGTCACTGTCAGTGTCTGTGTGACAGTTATTGTAATGGTTGCTGTCAGCGAAGCCGTGGCAGATGTTGTCAAAAGGCTAATATCGGTTGTATTCGTCTGTGTAGCCGAGGGTGTGTTTGTAAACGACAATGTAATTGTCGGCGTGGCAGTCGGCGGGCATATCCCATATTTTATTATCCTGTTATGATTCGTATCCACCACATATACTGCCCCGGTGCTGTCCGCTGCCAATCCATTGGGGTTCATAAACTGTCCGTTTGCGTTTCCGCAATTCGCAAAAATCGTTATAGGCGTTACAAATCTGGCTAAATTGCAGTCATCTATCCCATACATTGTGCCGCTGGCGTCTATTGCCACTGCCAGAGGGTCAGTCAACCCGACGGTGTACTCGGATGCATAAACACCGGACCAATAAAACACCAGTATCCTGAAGTTGCCGGTATCCGCGACATATACATAACCGTTTTTGTCCACTATTAACCCGTGAGGGTTATTAAGATGACTTACTCCGCCTCCGAGGCCTCCCCACCATGTTATAAAATTGCCTGATTCATCAAATTCTTCCACCCTGTCGTTCCCGTTGTCCACCACGTATACCGCGCCGCTGCTGCTCACGCCTATTCCCCATGGATGGTTAAACTGCCCGTTGCCGGTCCCGGCACTGCCCCACTGCGTTACATACGCCCCTGCTGTTGTGAACTTTTCTATCCTGTTGTTACCCGCATCCGAGATATAAGCATATCCATTGTTGTCGACTGCAATAGCCTGCGGGCTGCTTAACTGCCCGTCTCCGCTTCCGCAGGTGCCCCACTGCCCCAAATAATTGCCTGAAGTATCAAATAACTGTATCCTGCAGTTGTTGGCATCCGCAACATATACTGTCCCGCCAGAGTCTATGGCTATGCCCTGGGGATTGTTAAACTGCCCGTTTCCGCCTCCATAGCTTCCCCACTCCATGCTGTAACACGGAGGGTTCGGGTTAACCGTTGGTGTTATGGTTAATGTTGCGGTAAAGACAGGAGTTTGTGTGAATGTCGGAGTGCTTGTTGCAGAATCTATCTCTGTCTCTGTTGCTGTCTCTGTATTTGTCGGCGTATTGGTTGCCGAATCTATTTCTGTAGGCGTATTAGTGCTTGTTTCAGTTATTGTGGCACTTGCCGAAGGCGTCATTATTTCAGTTATGGTTTGTGTTATTGAAGGCGTCGTTGTAGAAGAACAAGCCGGCGTTGGCGTGTATGTAACTGTGCATCCTCCACAGGGCGGTGGAGTAAATGTCGGGGTTACTGTGCGTGTCGATAGGGGTGTCGGCGTCCAACCCAAGCTGGGATAAAAACCTATATCATCAACTGATAAATCTATATTATGCCCGTAATCGTATGTCTGAAAATTTACCTGAAGCAGGTTTTGTAATACCAGCGGTAAACTTACACTTGTCCCCCAGCCTGTTTCCTGCGTCAGGTCAGAAAGCGGTATCTGTATCTGTGTCCATACGGCGGGCGGCATAAATGTATATTTGTAATCGTTGTTCCCTGTGTTTGTCACAGACACGGGCGCGGTAAACCTGATGCTGTACTGGTGCGTCCCGTCACCCTTTATTGCCAATTGTAATCCGATAAAAGGGCTCACATCCATTGTCGTAATTGTGCCCGGTTTCAAATAAGTCCCAAGGCCGTCGTATGGGGAATATACCGTTCCTGAACAATCAGGTATATTGTTGCAACTGGTTGAACAGTATGTAGTGTATACATATCCTGTTATCCTGGCGCACCACGCTGTCCCGTATGGGCTCCCGGCCCACCCCGGCGATGTCATGACAAACGTTTGCTGCTGTTTCGGCCAAACGTAAGTTGTATCGGCTGGGCAGCCTGTCGTGCCTGCGTACGAATACCACTCGCCTCCCCAGTTATTTATGTCTTTCCCGTTCCAGACGCCGCTTGTATTGCCGTCCTCCTCAAATGAATCCAGCAGTGCAGTCCCCGGCGTCACCACTATTGTCGGCGTAAATGTCGGCGTCGCGCAGCCGCATGTATTCCTTAAATCCCAAAAATTGCCTGTCATTAACAGCAGCGACAGTATCTGCCACGAGTCATTGTAATATGAGTTTGACGCAAAACTTCCGGTCTCTGTGCAGTAGCTGTTCAGGTTTGTATGGTAGCCTCCTGCGGCATTCCTCATAAAAGAGCAGCCGGCAGGCCCGATGAAACACGCGTTTTGATTTGTTCCTGTCGCGTTGCCGCTTGATACCACATACCCGTCCACTACAGCTGTCGGTGATATACCGCTGAAAAATCCCGATATATCGGCCAGCTCAGACGCAGCGTCTGTCCCGAACCATGAATAATACAGCTCAAATCTCCACGGGACCCTGCATGAATTGTATGAATAATCCAGCCCATTGCACGACCCGTTACTTCCTCCCGAGCACGGGTCCCCGTTATACGCCCATCCGTTGATTGCACATGAGTCTCCTACTAACCCGTTAGCCGCATTCCTGCATGTCCCTTCTGCCCAAGTTGTCATTGTTGCCAGCACATTGTTCCAATTAGCCGAATTTACCGAGTCTGTGTTTGCCCATATATTATAATATGCCGGGCTCCAGTATGACGGGTAATACCATGTGTCCCAAAAATCGCTGGGGTTTACCGCGTATGTCGGGTCTATATCGTGCGCCAATACCAGCTGCTCCTGCGCTATTGCTGTGTTGAATATTGCCGTGTCATCCGCGCCGGCCGACGGCCCAAACTGCCAGGCTGCCTCAAGCAATGAAAACGCAATATCCTCATCAGCGTCCGTCACTGAATCTGCCGGGCTTGCCAAATTGTTTCCGTTCGAATCTATATCCCATACCATAAGTCCGTTGCCGTCCAGATGCAGCTGTTCATAACTCCATAAATTATTAAATGTTGCCGCATCCCCAAAATACACCGACATTATTAAGCCGTATCCTATCCCCTCAGACACTGTGTCATTGCTCTGGTCCGGCCTCATCACCCGCCCGTAACTGCCAGCACCAATTGTCGTATAATAACGCGCTTTCCATGTATTGTATAAATTTTGCAGGTTCGCAGGCGAGTAGCTCGTCGAATATATCCCGTACGGGTATGCCTTTTGTATAGGAAACGGGAAATTGGCGTTTGTATATGTTATTATATCGGCGCCAAACGCATGGCATGAAATTAATATCGCAAAAAGAAAAAAGACAGCAAAAAAATAAATGGATTTCTGCGGTATTTCCGGACACTCAGGTTGTTGAATTTTACTATCATCCATCATTTTATTCTCCCCATGATCATTTCAATATTATAACCGTATCCGCCTTTGACCTTGCCTTTACCCCGTCTTTTTGCGCTGTTACCACATAATAATACGTCCCTGAACCCAGGCTGTTGAGCATATTAATGCCGCAGGTCAAGACAACTCCGCCCGCCGCCTGCTCTACATTCTGCCCGGTCCCTTCAAATGTTTCTTCCCTTACCAGCCTGTACGATGCTGTATATATCCTCAGCGTTATGCTGTCTATATTGCTCGGCGTTACATTAACCATTATTTTCAAAGGCGTTATTACAGGATTTATCGGGTTTGGATAAGGCACTATCGTCCCCACTTTCAGCGGCCCTGAAGGCACCGCAGTCGGCGTGCTTGTATATGTCGATGCGCACGGGCAGGTCTCTGTTATTGTAATTGTCGCGATGATATTTGTCGCAGTTAACGTGGCGCTTGGCGTAGGCGTGGCTGTGCCTGTCAGTGTTGTTGTAAAAGTAGGTGTAATTGTATTAGTTTCCGTTCCTGAATTTGTTACGGTTGTTGTTGCGCTGGATATAGGCAGAGTAGCGCTTGCCGAAGGTGTCTGCGTCGCTGTGCTTGATGATGTGCACCCGCACGGCACAATGGTATCTGTCAATGTTGCTGTAGGCGTGTCTGTCAGCGTGGAGCCGGGCGGCACCGGCGTGTCCGTCGTGGTTGGGCTGCCGCACTGACCGAATTCCTGTACCCTGAAATTTAAATGTTCTGTAACATACATATCCCCGCTGCTGTCTGCCGCTATTCCCTGAGGTTCATTAAACTGCCCGTTGCCGCTTCCTGAACTGCCCCATTGCGTAATATATGCGCCTGCATTGCTGAATTCCTGGACTCTGTTATTCTGCGAGTCTACAACATACACGTTTTCGCTGCTGTCTGTTGCTATTCCGCCTATGCCGTTAAACTGCCCGTTACCGCTCCCCTGGCTGCCCCATTGTGTTATATACGTGCCCGTGCCTGTAAATTTTTCAATTCTGTAATTGCCGTTGTCCGCGACATACACGTTTCCGCTGCTGTCTGTCGCTATTCCAAAAGGAACATTAAACTGCCCGTTGCCGGTCCCGGCACTGCCCCACTGGGTTGTGTATGTATATGTGCTGCTGAATTCTTCGACCCTGTCGTTCTGTGAGTCTGCGACGTACACATCCCCGCTGCTGTCTATCGCTATTCCGGCAGGGCCATAAAACTGACCGTTTCCGCTGCCGTGGCTTGAATATGAACTTCCAAACTGGGTTATATATGTCCCTGAACTGCTGAACACCTGGACGTTGTTATTGCCAAAATCCGTCACATAAACATTCCCACTGCTGTCAATTGCTATTTGCCCTGCATTCCAAAACTGCCCGTTTCCAATTCCATGAGTGCCCCAGTGTGTTATGGATCCGCCCGAGCCGGTGAATTCCTGGACATTGTAATTAGCATTGTCTACAACATAGACATTGCCGTTGCTGCTTACGGCTGCTCCTTCAGGATCAGAAAACTGCACGTCACTGCCCCATTTTGTTATATAGCAAAGCGGCTGCCCGGATACCAAAGTGGCGGTACAGGTCGGCGTCAGCGCAGGATTTGTCGGCGTACTGGTTGCCGAATCTATTTCTGTCGGCGTATTTGTGCTTGTTTCCGTCGGCGTGGTGCTTGGCGAAGGCGTCATTGACATAGTTGCCGTAGGGCTGCTGCACGAGCCGAACTCCTGTATCCTGTTATTGCTCGCGTCGGCGGCATACACGTCTCCGCTGCTGTTTACGGCTACTCCATCAGGAAGATTAAACTGCCCGTTGCCGGTTCCTAAATTTCCCCATTGGGTTATATATGCGCCCGTATTGCTGAATTCCTGTATCCTGTTGTTATTCGAATCCGCAACATACACATTCCCGCTGCTGTCTGTCGCTATAAAATCAGGCCAATTAAACTGCCCCGGGCCGTTCCCCGGCCCGCCCCATTGGGTTATATATGTTCCCGTATTGCTGAATTTTTGTATCCTGTTGTTTCCCGAGTCCGCGACATACACGTTCAAGCCGCTGTCTGCGGCTACTGCGGCAGGAGAGACAAACTGGCCGATGCCTGTCCCGGTAGTGCCCCATTGCGCTATATTATACCCGCCTGTACTGACGAATTTCTGGACCCTGTCAAGAGTAGCGTCCGCGACATACACATATCCGCTGCTGTCTACGGCTATTCCTGCCGGGTCCTCAAACTGGCCGTTGCCGGTCCCGGCACTGCCCCATTGTGTCCATGTGGAGGTATTGAATTTTTGAATCCTGTAATTGCCCGAATCCGCGACATACACATATCCATTGCTGTCCACTGCTATGCCTTCGGGCATGATAAACCCAAACATCCCTGTTCCGGTGCTTCCCCATTGCGCAATGTATGCGCCTGTACTGCTGAACTCTTCGATCCTGTTGTCGCCGCCATCAATAACATACACGTTTCCGCTGCTGTCTATTGCTTCTCCTCCGGGTCCGTTAAACTGCCCGTTGCCGGTTCCGGCAGTTCCCCATTGGGTTATATAGCATGGTGCCGGCCCCGACAGCGGGGTAGCTGTAAAGGTCGGCGTCAGCGTAATAGTTGATGAGGGCGCCGTGCTTGTCACGGTTTGCGTCGGAGTTATGGTCGCGGTACAGGTATAAGTCGGAGCGGCTGTAGCGGTCTGTGTTATTGTTAAAGTCTCGGTTTGCGTTGGCGTCTGCGTTGAGGACGGGCACATCCCGAATTCCTGGACCCTGTTATTGCCCTCGTCCGAGACATATACGTCCCCGCTGCTGTCTGCGGCTATGCCTGCAGGGGCATTAAACTGGCCGTTGCTGCTCCCATAAGCTCCCCATTTTGTTATGTATGTCCCTGTACCGCTGAATTCTTCAATCCTGTTATTCCCCGAGTCTGAAATATACACGTTTCCATTGCCGTCCACCGCGGCTCCAAAAGGATAGGAAAACTGGCCGTTGCTGCTCCCATAAGCGCCCCATTGCGTTTCATACGCGCCTGCGCTGCTGAATTCCTGTATCCTGTTATTATTATTGTCTACCACATATACGTCCCCGCTGCCGTCTGCGGCTATGCCTTCAGGGGAATTAAACTGCCCGTTGCCGTTTCCGGTTGCGCCCCATTGTGCCGTATATGTCCCCGTATTGCTGAATTCCTGTATCCTGTTGTTACCCGTGTCCGCGACATACATGTCCCCGATGCTGTCTACTGCTATGCCTTTCGGCAGATAAAATTGCCCGTTGGCTGTCCCGCTGACATTCCCTGGAGCGCCCCATTGTGCCGTATATGTCCCCGTATTGCTGAATTCCTGTATCCTGTTGTTATTCGTGTCCGCGACATACACGTCCCCGTTGCTGTCTACTGCCACTCCCGCCGGATTCTCAAACTGCCCGTTGCCGCCTCCTGTTGTGCCCCATTGGTTGATATACGCGCCTGCGCCGCTGAATTCCTGTATCCTGTTATTGCCCCAGTCCGCAATATACACGTTTCCGCTGTTGTCTATTGCAGTTCCTGCAGGGTAAGAAAACTGGCCGTTGTTGCTTCCGGCGCCGCCCCAATCAAGAACAAAGCAGGGCTGAGAGTCGGCCGATGCATATGAATTTAATATAAAAAAACCAAAGAGAATAAATAAAAAATATCTCATGGGTTTTTTCATGTTAATATGCCTCCCTTTGGTTCTTTTCTGCCTTCATGCAAACAGCAGAAAAGTCAATATGCGGCTTACAGCTGTTTGTATGGCTTTTGCTCCTCACCTTATACCTGATTTTACTGCGATTTTTCTTTTTTGCAAGTTCAAAATTTTCATTTATTTGCCGGCAAATGATTTACTTCAATATAATAACCGTATCCGCCTTTGACCTTGCCTTTACCCCGCCTTTTTGCGCTGTTACTATATAATAATACGTCCCTGAACTAAGGCCGCCAAGCGTATTCATGCCGCAGGTCAAGACGACTCCGCCCGCCGCCTGCGCTACATTCTGCCCGGTCCCTTCAAATGTCTCTTCCCTTACCAGCCTGTACGATGCTGTATATATCCTCAGCGTTATGCTGTCTATATTGTTCGGTGTTACATTAACCATTATTTTCAAAGGCGTTATTACAGGATTTATCGGGTTTGGATAAGGCACTATCGGCCCTATTGCCGGCGGCCCTGCCGGCGGCAAGGTAGGCGTATTTGTCATTGTCGAGCCCGGCGGTACAGGCGTATTTGTCTGCGTGATTGTCGGCGTAAGTGTCGGCGTCATGGTAAAAGTCATGCTTATATTTGCAGTTTGAGTCATGGTAACACTGGGGGTTGGAGTTGGGGTTCCGCTGAGAGCGGCCGATGGCGTCCCGGTTTGCGTTGAACTTGCAGTTATGGTGCACGTGGCGCTTATTGCCGGCGTTGCGCTCACTGTTGCTGTACTGGTTGGCGTCACAGTTATTGTAAATGTGTATGCTTTAGTCAGCGTAGGTGTTGGTGTTGCGGTATAAGTACCACAACCGCATGTCATTGTCAGTGAGGGTGTAATCGTAAAAGTCGCCGAATATGTTATCGTAGGTGTCTTTGTATTTGTGCTTGTTGCAGTGGGCGTTATACTCGCCGAAGGCGTAATCGCAGGCGTAAAAGTCGCCGAGGCATTGGCGCAGAACGCGCTGAACCTGGCGTACATGGCGTCAAGGAGCGGCTCATTCGACGGCCCCATATAGTCCTCAGACACGTCCCACATAAAAATGCCGCCAACGTTCACTGTATTCAGGGCGTAATCGGCTTTTAGCCCCACTGACTGCGGGTCGTCGTAGGAATAGATGCCGTCCCCGCTGTTTATTATAAGGTACGGCACGTCTGATGCCGGGTCCCAGTTATATGTCCAGCCGTTCCCGATAAGCGGCTCGATCGCGTTGTAATTTTCCTCTGTCGCGTCGCAGTTGCCGCATGTGTAAAAAAGCGTGTTCCCTCCCGGGAAAAGATACCCGTAAAAAGGTATGCCCATGTTTACTTTTGCCGCCGGCACTCCCCTTGTCGTTATCATGTATTCCATCGCGGTCTGGCCGCACAAATTGTCCTCGGCGTAATTCCCCTGGAAAAGCGGCGCGTTATACCCCATTGTATTGTTCCAGCTGCCGTGCATGTCGTATGTCATGTCGTTGTAAAAATCAACATAATTAGTGAGCGCCGGGTAATCAAGCCACTGCGCGCCCCAGTTGTCGCAGGATGTCGCGATTGATATCAGCCACGTTGGCGACAAGGCAGGCGCAGGAGCCGAGTTAAACGCTGTCCTTATGGCCTGTATCATCAGGTCAAAATTCGCCTCGTCTGTGGCGCCGGGGTCTGTCGGGTCCATTGCTCCGGGCATTTCCCAGTCGATGTCCACCCCGTCATAGCCGTATGTGGTGCAGAACGCGGCGATATTGTTCGCGAATGCCGTCCTTAATGCCGCGCTTTGAGATATTGTCCTGAATGTGGAGTCAGGCGGCTGGCCGGCAGTGGACGCGCCGCCGATAGAGATAAGGACATATACCCCGTTTGCGTGGGCGTTTGTGATAAGCGCGGGCTCGAGCAAAGGCGGCGGGCCCGGGTCCGCGTATAAAGTGCCGTCCGCGTTCGGCTCGGCAAAGGCGTGGATGACATGGGTCATTTTTGAGAATTGAAGCTTGTCCGACCTGTAGTTGGAGTTCCAGTATGGGTAGTAAGCCAGGAGCCTTTTCGTGCAGGCCGCCGCGGCGCAATGGGACACTGCGCAGGAAAAAACAGCTGCTGAAAATACGGCCCAGAACATTTTTTTCATTTTTATTATCCTGTTGTGGAGCATCCCCGCTTTCACAGGGCGCGCCGTTTAAAAAACCCGTCCCGGTTTTACCTTGCCGGGCTTGCTTTCATTCGGACCGCCGTCTATAATATGCTCCCACCTTGATTTCGTTTACTTTGCCGGGCCGCAGTCCCATCCGGCACTAAAATACCGGGCGCCTGACAGGTCCTGGATCCCAAATACGATTTACAGGTAATAAACCGGCGCAAAAAGCACGGTTGTCCCTTTTACCTTTTCCACGCCCCAGTAATTTTTCGTGAGCATGATGCCGTATTTCGGCTTAAAATTATCTATGTAATTCATGTAACTTCTGGTCGTCTTGTTTTCACTGAACAAAGAGTATTTTACCTCTACAGGCACGTCCCCGGCGTTACTTTTCCAGCAGTTTGCGGTATTCTTCAAGCAGCTGTTCATACTTCTCCAATATTTTAGCGTTGATTTCCAGGTGCTTTTGCTGCCGGCGCTCGTCGAGCAGGCACCTGAAGAGTTCGGAAACATTCTTCCTTTCCCTTTCCGCCATTTCTTCGGCCTCTTTCTTTTCCTGTTCGCTGACCCTCATCAGGATCATTTTTTCTTTCCTGAGCCCTCTTCTTTTCTTCCTTCTGGAATTACTTTTTTTGCTCATTTAAAGATCCTCCTATTTGGATATTCTCTTTGGATATTCTTTCCGTAAATCCGGTATATATTATACCATTAAACAGCCTTTGCCAACCTTCAATTCTTCCGCTCTTTTGGCCTACCACATCGCACGTCGCACTTGGCACGTCGCACGCTTTTTCCATCCCTCCATCCCTCCGAACTTCCGAACTTCTATTCCTCTGCTTTTAAGGCCATCCTTCCATCCCTCCATTCTTCCGCTCCTCCGCTCTTCCGCTCTTCCTATCCTATGTTCTGTCTTACAGGCCTTTGCCATTCCTCCGAGCTTCCGAACTTCTGCTCTTCCGCTCTTCCGCTCTTTTGGCCTTCCCCATCCCCCTTATCACTTCCCACTGCTTTTCTCACCCTGGGCCTGCCTCGGGCCTGTTAAAAGCACGGCCGGAAACGACGAGGATGTTTTTGTTATAAGTTTTTCCGCGCTTCTTTTTATGTAAGCCATTATTGCCTCCGACTAATTTAATATCATATATTATAATATCCGCTCCTCCGCCGGCTATCAAGTGAAAAAACGCGGCGATGCCCGGCACTCTAATTTGCCATTCTTCCGCTCCTCCATTCCTCCGCTCTTCCTATCCTATGTTCTGTCTTACAGGCCTTTGCCATTCCTCCGAGCTTCCGAACTTCTATTCCTCTGCTTTTAAGGCCATCCCTCCATTCTTCCGCTCCTCCGCTCTTCCTATCCTATGTTCTGTCTTACAGGCCTTTGCCATTCCTCCGAGCTTCCGAACTTCTATTCCTCTGCTTTTAAGGCCATCCCTCCATTCCTCCGCTCTTCCTATCCTATGTTCTGTCTTACAGGCCTTTGCCATTCCTCCGAGCTTCCGAACCTCTATTCCTCTGCTTTTAAGGCCAACCTTCCATCCCTCCATTCTTCCGCTCCTCCGCTCTTCCTATCCTATGTTCTGTCTTACAGGCCTTTGCCATTCCTCCGAGCTTCCGAACTTCTATTCCTCTGCTTTTAAGGCCATCCATCCAATCTTCCAACCCTCTAACCCTCAGCTCTTTTTATCGCCTGCCGATGAAATGTCTCCATCCAACGCCGGATTTTACTAGCTGCTGGTAAAATGCCTTCCGCGCCATTTTCATCCTATAATTACAGGTATTTTTTTGAATTTCCGCCAAAATTTCTGATTTTGATACCCCTAACCAGTACAGCAGTCTCTAATTATTTCACACTTTTTAATTGGAAATTGACAATTGGCAATTGAAAATTCTATTTGCTACCCCTAAGTACAGTCTGATTTCCGTGCATTGCACGCAAAACTGCTGTCTCTCTGCCTGTTAGGATTGGGATAATATCGCTTAGCGATACTATCCACATTCGCCACCCGCCAAAATGTGTATAATGTTACGGCGTAACATTGTCCACATGCCTATTTTTATGATCAGATCATAAAACAGCCGCTCGGCCATCCTGACCTGCCTGGCCTGCCCTGCTTTTGTCAACCATCCAACCCTCCAACCCTCTACCCCTCAGCTCTTTTACCTCCCGGAGGTAAAATTCCCTCCAGTTTTTATGAACTGTTCATAAAACTCGCCCTTTAACCCAGGATTTTATATAATTTATATAATTTGCCTTCCGCGCCATTTTCATCCTATAATTACAGGTATTTTCTTGATTTACTGTCTAAATTCCGACATGTTGCTACCCCTATACCGGCCTGAATTCAGTGCATTGCACTGGGATTGCTACCCTTACAGGCATGGTTTTTACGAACTGTTCGTAAAACTCCACCCTTAACCCCGGATTTTACCCCCGGGGGGTAAAATATCCTCCCTTACAACCCCCTAATCCATGGTTTTTATGAGCAGCTCATAAAACTATCAGGTCAGGAACATCATTTTGGCCATTTGCCTGCCCCCATGTAGTAGATTTGTTCGCAATGCGAACAATTTCAGCCATGGTGACCTCATTTAGGACTTTATGCCCTAGGCTTTCCAGCCCTAGCCAACCCTCCAACCCTCCAATCTTCCGCTCTTCCGTCCTTACGCCCCTGCCATCCCCTCGCCCATGAGCGCGGCCTGCTCCAGCACTATCTCTGCCGCCGCGTCCTGCGCGTCAGGCGGGTAGTCATACTTGCGCAGCAGCCTCTTGACAGACACCCTCATCTGCGCCCTTACATTTTCCCTTATGTTCCAGTCCACTTTCGCGTTTTCCTTGACTGTCTTTACCAGCTCGCGGGCTATCTGCTTCAGGACATCATCCTTCATTTCCCTTACCGCGCTTTCATTCGTGCATATGGCGTCGTAAAAAGCAGTCTCTTTTTCATTGAGCCCGAGCGTTTCGCCCCTTGCCTGTTCCTTTTGCATTTCTTTGGCAAGCTTTATGAGCTCCTCAATTACCTCTGCTGTTTCTATTGCCTTTTTCTGCAGTTTTATGACAGCAGCCTCGAGCATTTCCCGGAACGACCGCGCCTTTACAAGGTTTGTCCTTTCATATTTTTTTATCTCGTCGTTTAAGAGCTTGCGCAGCACCTCTGCCGCCAGGCTCTTGTACTCCATGCCCCGTATCTCAGCAAGGAACTGTTCGGAAAAAATCGATATATCAGGTTTCTGCAGCCCCACGGCGCTGAATACATCTATGACCTCATCTGACGCCACTGCGCCCGACACTATTTGCTTTACCGCAGTATCTATCTCGTTCCTGTCTTTTTTTGTCGCTTCCCTTAGCTTATCCAGGCGTGTCTTTACCTGCTGGAAATAAGCTATGTCAGGCGTTGCTTTTATTGCCTGCTCGCACGTAGGCACGAGCGCGTATGCCTGCGACAGCCGCACCACATGCCCGCGGAAGTCGTCTTTTTTATCCGTCCTGGATATAAAATCAGCGCCTTCTATCTGTGCCTTTAGCTTGTCGTTCATGGACACAGCGGCAATCCGTTTCTTATAATCAAACCCGTGAAACATATCCTGCGTTGTCTCATATTCCCTGACAAAAGCATACACAGCTTCCTGCGTATCGAGCTTTATGTTCTTCTTGTCGCCCTCGGTATAGTCAGCCAGCGCGTTTTTCAGGCTGTCCGCAATTCCTATATAGTCTACTATCATTCCGCCTTTTTTATCCTTAAATACCCTGTTTACCCTTGCTATTGCCTGCATGAGCCCGTGCCCCTGCATTGGCTTGTCCACGTACATGGTAGACAGGCACGGCGCGTCAAATCCCGTGAGCCACATATCCCTTACTATGGCTATTTTTATCGGGTCATTAGGGTCTTTCATCCTGTTTGCGAGCTCCCGCCTTCTTTCTTTTGTCCTTACATGCTTTTGCCAGTCAGCCGGGTCAGTTGCAGAGCCAGTCATGATTACTTTTACCATGCCTTTTTCATCGTCATCACTGCACCACTCGGGCCTTAAGCGCGCTATTTCATTGTACACGTCCACGCATATCCTCCTGCTCATGCACACAAACATTGCCTTGCCTTCAAAAGCCGCGAACCGCTTTTCGACATGCTCGATAAAGTCGGACACTATCTGTTTTACCCTTTCACCCGCGCCCACAAGCGCCTCTATCCTTGCCCATTTAGATTTTATTTTTTCTTTTTGTTCCGGCTCCTCGCCTTCAGTGACTTCCTCAAATTGCGGGTCTATCTTCGGCTTTTCGCTTTCCTTGAGTTTTATCTTTGCTATCCTGCTCTCGTAATATATCCTTACTGTCGCGCCGTCATGGACTGCCTGCTCTATGTCGTAAATGTCTATGTAGTCGCCGAACACTGCCTTTGTGTTCTTGTCTTTTTTCTCTATGGGCGTGCCTGTGAATCCCATAAAAGAAGCGTTCGGCAGCGCGTCGCGCATGTGCCGCGCAAACCCGTCTATGAAGTCATACTGGCTCCTGTGCGCCTCGTCTGCAATGACAATGATATTTGACCTCTCTGAAAGCATGGGATATTTTTCGCCCTTGTTCTCAGGGAAGAATTTCTGGATTGTGGTGAATATGATGCCGCCTGAAGCTACTTTCAGCTTTTCCTGCAAATGTTGAAAGTCAGCGAAGCGTAGAGAAATGTCAAGTATTATGACATGATGGTTTGAGGTTGTGTTCCCCCTGAAAAATGGGTAAAATCGATAGAAAAAGGAGCACGACATGGAAAATATCAAAGGTA
>Ga0335078_10001372_pt1 | contig 36844 bp, 39 predicted proteins | sample Lox_Sample_32_FD_206711 | JGI IMG/M metagenome (GOLD analysis project Ga0335078, IMG submission 206711) | Soil microbial communities from Loxahatchee National Wildlife Refuge, Florida, United States - Lox_Sample_3.2 | ecosystem: Environmental > Terrestrial > Soil > Wetlands | place: USA... | reverse complement strand
AAGAGTGATTCTGGATTATGTGGAATATCAGGAGAAAGAAGACAAAGGACAACTGAAAATCGAGTTCGGAGGAAGGTAGTTAGAAACCCCCGACTTCAGTCGGGGGAGCTTCACTATAAAATATAAAGGACTGATTGAAGCAATAATAAGCCTAAGACATTTCATATTTCTTTGACAAATCGCAAGATTAAATGTATAATTTATAAAAATCAATAGGCAAAGAGGAGATAACCCATGAAAAAACTGATATTTTTAGCGCTGATAACTTTGTTGTTTCTTTTTGGCTGTTCAAATCATTCAGCGACATCATCGTCATCATCATCAGGGCAGGGCGGGGGAAATTCCGGGAACCAAACGACCACGATAATTTTTAAGGCGCCTATTTTGAATTTTGGCAATCAGGGAGCAAACAACGGTCAATTGGAACAGCCAACAGGAGTAGCTGTAGACGGCGCAGGGAATATATATGTCGCAGATTACATGAATTTTAGGATTCAAAAATTTTCAAACACAGGTACTTATATTGCGCAATGGGGCACCAAAGGGTCGGCGGCAGGGCAATTTTTAGAAATGACAGGTTTAGCACTTGACAACAACGCAAACGTATATGTTTCAGATGCCGGAAATGCAAATATACAGAAATTCGACACAAACGGTAATTATCTGGGTCAATTTGGCACTTACGGCACGCTTGCCATGCAGTTCAATGGTCCCATTGGCATTGCCCTGGATGGGGCAGGGGATATATATGTTGCCGACGCTGGCAATAACAGGGTTCAAATTTTCAGCACTGGCGGGACAACGACCATTCTTGGCACACGCGGTAGCGGGCAGGGACAGTTCAACTATCCGGTGGGTGTGGCATTGGACTCAAATAATGACCTGTATGTAACCGACTCTAATAACTGCAGAGTGGAGAAATTTGACGCGCTTGGTAATACATTAGCAATCTGGGGCAGTGCTGGCAATGGAAACGGCCAATTTCAAAATCCATACGGCATAACAGTGGATAACAACAACAATGTAATTTATGTAGCTGATAATCTTAATAACAGAATACAAAAATTTACTACTTCAGGCGCATACATAACTCAATGGGGAGCTCTTGGCACAATCCCAGGTGAATTTGGACATCCAACTGGTGTAGCTGTAGATAATTCTGGAAATATTTATGTTGCTGATCAGGGAAACAGCAGGATACAAGTTTTTGCACCATAAAGTAAAAAATTATTCAATGTTTTTCATAAGTTTAGTGCAAAGATTAAATTTAATTTATTTTTGTAATAAATAATATTTAACGAGATAATTAGGAATATTGGATATTTGAAATTTTGCTTATTAATTATAATACATAATTTTATACTGCTTATTTGCTTAAAATATACGTGATATTATCAATTAAATAATGACAAAAAAAATAACACTAAACAATTTACAAATACAATTAATAATTTAACAAAAAAATGATATTTTAAAAAATTTGGTTTAATAAACTCAAAAATATTAATAAATATAAAGAAAAGTAAGAATAGAACAAATATTTAAAGCGTGAAACAAAAACATTTTTTTATTGACAATAGAATTCAAAAATAGTAAAATAACTTCACAATTTTTGAGGAGAAACAAATTGATATTTGTTACAAGATTTGATGGGAAAAAGGTAGTAGTAAATGCCGATCTTATTGAAATGATAGAAGAAACGCCTGAAACAATGATAAGTATGACAACAGGAAAAAAGATTACAATTAAAGAAAAAATTGACGAGGTGGTTGAAAAAGTGAAACAGTTTAAAAAAGAGATAGCTTATCCTGTAGTTAAAAAAAATGAAAACTCTTAAAACGGGGGTGCCCACGTGATATTAGATTTATCAACAATAATAGGACTTGTACTTGCTTGGGGTTCTTTGATAATAGCGCTTATAATGGAAGGTGGAATTCAAATGGTATTTGGATTCTTACAATTATCAGCTTTTTTTATAGTTTTTGGAGGCACATTGGGTGCTGGTATAATCAGCTATCCGTGGGATGTTTTTACAAACATTTTTGCAATTTTTAAAAATGCTTTTATCCAAAAACAAATGAATCCAAATGATGTTATAAACACCCTGGTAGGTTTTGCCACTAAAGCCAGAAGAGAAGGATTGCTGGGACTTGAAGATGAAATTGCAAATGTAAACGATAGTTTCTTGAAAAAAGGTATTCAACTTGTTGTTGATGGAACAGATATAGAACTTGTTAGAAATATTCTTGAAACTGATCTTTCATTTTTGGAAACAAGACACAAACTCGGGGAAGGATTGTTTAATACCATGGGCGGTTTTTCGCCTACATTAGGAATTATTGGAACTGTTATGGGTCTTGTTCATGCTCTATCAACCATTGAAAGTGCAACAAAGACAGCACAAGCAATAGCAGTTGCATTTATTGCCACTTTTTACGGCATTTCTTTTGCTAACTTGATATTCCTGCCTATAGCTAATAAATTAAAAGCAAAAACTGCTGAAGAGGTTCTTTTGCGTGAGGTTATGGTTGAGGGCATTTTATCCATATCAGCAGGAGATAACCCTAGAATCGTTGAAGAAAAACTTAAAGCATTCTTGTCACCTAAAGAACAAGCGGCAAAAGAAGAAGCTGCAGGCGGTGGTGGTGAGAAAGCAGCTGCAGGCGGCGGAGGCGCAGCATAAATGGCTAAAAGAAAGCAATTTGGCCTGGGTGAAGGTGGAGAGCTAGAAACCGCAGGCATGATGAGGTGGCTTTTAACATATGCTGATATGCTTACATTACTGTTTGCTTTATTTGTTATGATGTATGCTATATCAGCAGTTGACCAAGAGAAACTTAAAGCGCTTGCTACAGCATTGGGACAAGCTTTTGGAGTTTCTGGACAGACATCCATTCTTCAATCTGGCGCAACAACCGATACAAAACCAGTTATGATGGAAGAATCACAGGTTCAACTAACTACAACAAAAGAAAAAGTTCAAAAATGGATATTACAGCAGAAACTTGAAAAGGAAATTAAAGTAAGATTTGACGAGAGAGGATTAGTAATAAGTCTAATGACTGATAAAATACTATTTCAACCAGGCAGTTCAATTTTGCTTCCTAGGACAAAGATATTACTGTCTGATATTGCTGAATTGCTTAAGGGTACAACAAATCCAATGGTCATTGAAGGCCATACAGATGATATGCCGATAATTAAGAGTACTAAGTTTAAAGATAATTGGGAATTGTCGTCGACAAGAGCTATAAATGTTTTAAAATATTTAATTTTAAAAGGAATATCAGCTGACAGAATGTCATCGGCGGCTTATGCTCAATATAAACCATTGGTACCAAATATCGACGATATTACCAGGGCAAAAAACAGAAGGATTGATATTGTTTTACTTAAAGCAAATTTAATAGACGATAAAGTAAATGAATCAAAAGATATGCCTTTGCCATCAGATTTAAAAATCAAGAAAAAGATTGAAAAAGAGAATTTGCAGGATATAACTTACTAAACAAATTTATGAGGAGGTAATTGTATGGCGGGAGAAGAAAGAAGGACACTGCAATTATTAATTATTCTTGTAAGTGCGGTATTGATATTGAGCTTAATTTCAGCAGGAGCTACCTTTTTTGTTATCATTTCAAAAGTAACTCCAGCAACAAAGAAAGTTATAGTAGAAAAACCTGAATTAGGACCAATTCAAACACTAGGAGAATTTACTGTCAATTTGGCTGATCCGACGGAAACTCATTATTTAAGGACAAATGTGGTATTAGAACTCGATTACGGAAGTAATTTAAAGCTTCTAGAAGAAGTTGATAAAAGAACGCCGCAAATTAAAGATATTGTCATATCAGCTTTAAGCAGTAAAACTTCGGTTCAACTTGCGGATCCTGAAAATAGAGAGGCACTGAAGCAAGAAATAAAAGATAAAATTAATGCAATTTTAAACAGAGGGCAGGTTGCGAAAGTTTATTTTACTACTTTTGCAATACAATAAATTTATCAACGGGGTGTTTAATAATGCCTGAAGATATATTATCAGATAGTGAACTAAATGCTCTTCTTGCAGGAATGCAAGGGGAACCAAAAAAGGATGATAGAGAAGAGGAAGAAGTATTAACTTCTAAAGGAAAAATAGAACCTTCTAAGAAAAAAGGTAATATTAAAAGTTATGATTTTAGAAGGCCTGATAAGTTTTCCAAGGATCAAATAAGAACTATTGAAATGATGCATGAAAGCTTTGCCAGACACTTTGGCGCGGATCTTTCTGGATATATTAGAACTATAGCTGAAGTTACTGTTACATCAGTAAGACAGATGACTTATAGCGAATATATTGAAAAAATTCCCAATCCTACTAGTATTGCAATTTTTAGTTTAGAGCCTTTAAAAGGTATGGCAATTTATGAAATAAACCCAAGCATTATTTTCCCAATAATTGATAGAGTTTTAGGCGGTCGTGGAACGGCAATGAGTAAACCAAGAGAATTAACTGATCTTGAACAGGCAATAGTTGGAAAGATAATTGAAAAAGCATTTGTAAATTTAAAAGATTCTTGGCATAGAATTATAGCTTTTGAACCAGAAATAAAAGCAAGAGAAACGAACCCACAATTTGTTCAAATAGTAGCTCCTAATGAAATGGTTTTAAATCTTAATTTTGAAATTAAAATTAAGGAGCATGTTGGTGCAATGTCAATGGCTTTGCCTTATATGGTTATAGAACCGGTTTTATTTAAATTAAGTGCAAGGCAATGGTTTACATTGACAAAGGAAGAAGTTTCTCCTGAAACAAGAGAAATTTTAGATAAAAAAGTTAAAAATACTTGGATTCCAATGTGTATTAAACTTGGAGGTACTATTTTAACTATTAATGAAATTGTTAATTTAAAACCTGGTGATATTGTAAAACTTGAAACAAATGTAAAAGATGATATACTAATTTTAGCTGAAAGTAAACCAATGTTTTACGGGAAAATAGGTATTAAAGGCAAGAAAAAAGCAGTTAAAATAACAAAAATCATTAAGAAAACAGATACTTCTTATGAAAAGAAGTTCTTAACTAAATAGGAGGTGACAACCTTGGCTTTAAATGATAATGAAAAAAAATCAGCAACAGATATATTATCTCAAGCTATACCTAGCGGAGAGAAAATGTTGTCTGAATTACTTGGTAGGACAACTACTATTTCAGTTACAAATGTAAAAGGAATCGTAGAACAGGAATTGGTAGGCTTAATTAAGGGAAGATGCCTTATAGCACCTGTTGAGATAGGTGACGGTGGTGGAAATACCATATTATTAGTTGCGGAAAATCAGGCTGCAATAATGGCTGACCTAATGATAGGACAGGATGGAACAAATCCGCCAGTTACTCTTGAAGATTTACATATGAGCGCTGTAGCAGAATTAACGAATCAGGTCATTGATTCAGTTGTTAGCAACATATCTACACAGGTTGTTAGGTCTATGATGACAACGCCAATGGAGATTTCAATGTCCGTTTTAAAGCCGGGTGCGATACGGAGTGTAAATGGGAATGCAATTGCTGCTGAAGCAGATTTAAAAATTGGTGATTTTGAATCAGGTAAAATCGCATTTATTTTTTCTGGTGAAATTGCGGATCTTTTAAAAACAGGGCCTAAAGCACCAGCTTCTGCAGAAGGATTTGTAAGTGATATTACTGCAGGTGGAGAATCAAAAGAAACTTCTCCTGCGACTGCCCAGAAGATACAGGCAGCCGAATTACAGGAAGAAAGGACAACACCGATAATGGATCACAATTTACAGCTTATTTTAGATGTACCCTTACAAGTAACAGTTGAATTGGGAAGAACTGAAAAACTTGTCAGGGATGTTTTGGATTTATCTCCGGGTTCTGTTATTGAACTTGATAAACTTGCAGGAGAACCGGTTGATATACTTGTAAATCAAAAATATATTGCAAAAGGCGAAGTTGTAGTAATTGATGAAAATTTTGGTATTAGAATAACAGATATAATTAGACCGGTGGATAGGATTCCGAAACTGTAACACAATGAATAAGAATACAATTATTTTTCTTTTTTTTTTAATTGCTTTAATTATATTAAGTAGAGCATTATTTGCTGCAGATTCAGCAAATACAATAACAAAATCATTAAGTGAGAGTTCAAAAACAATTAAAGCAGAAAACAGTTACTTATCGAATGAATTAAAAAGTGTAGAAAATCCAACACCTATCCCGAACCCTGATATTGGCGGAACAATAATACAATTAATTTTATGGCTTTTATTTGTTATAGGACTTATATATGTGGCTATATTAGGCTTGAAATTTCTATATGTTAAAGCATCAATTCCTTTTCGAACAACAGGAATAATAAGGGTTATTGCTAAAGAGTATTTGGATAATAAGAGCGTTTTATATGTAATTGAGTTCGCAAATAAAATTCTATTATTGGGAAACTCAGGTGGAACAATAAATAATATTACTGAAATTTCTGATAATGAAGTTATAAACCAGATAAAAGAAAATGCTCAGGAATATATAACAAAATACAGATTAAAAAATGAAAGTAAATTTTCCCAAGAACTTAAAAATAGTTATTTTCAGCAAGGACAAAAAATTGTTGATGTTGGAAACAAAGCGGTAAAAGATTTATTAAATAAGTTTAAAAAGAGTGATAAAAATGGAAAAAAATAAGTTTGGTGTTCAAAAAAAAATTATTTTTGTTATTACAGTTTTTCTAATGATTATTTTATTTTCAAAATTAGTTTTTGCAGCTGATGCACTTACAATCCCTAAAATTGATTTGAATTTAACGCCGGCTAAAAGCCCGAAAGATGTAGCAACAACAATTCAAATTTTTATTTTACTAACAATTCTTACTTTGGCACCGGCTATATTAATTATGATGACTTCCTTTACGCGAATAACAATTGTATTATCATTTTTACGTCAAGCCCTTGGGAGTCAACAAATACCATCCAATCAGATCCTAATTGGTTTAGCATTATTTATGACATTTTTTATAATGAAACCTACAGGAGACGAAATATATAATAAGGCATGGTTGCCTTATGTGGACAACAAAATTACGCTTGAACAAGCTTTACAAGAAGGCATAAAACCAGTCAGACAGTTTATGTTTAAACAGACTAGAGAAAAAGATTTAGCACTATTCATTTTTTTATCTAAATCCAAGCGGCCTAAAAATCAAGATGATGTACCCACAAGCGCATTAATACCTGCCTTCATTATTAGCGAATTGAAAACAGCTTTTACAGTAGGATTTTTAATATATGTGCCATTTCTTATAATTGATATTGTAACTGCAAGTACATTAATGTCTATGGGTATGCTTATGTTACCACCTGTTATGATTTCGTTACCATTTAAAATATTACTTTTTATTTTGGTTGATGGCTGGCATTTACTTGCAAGAGCACTTGCAGTAAGCTTTTAAGGCAAAACATGAGTATAGAATTTATCACTAGTTTTGCAAGAGAAGCATTAATATTAACTTTATTACTTTCCGCTCCATTATTAGGTTTCGCATTAATTGTTGGAGTTTTAATAAGTATTTTTCAAGCAATAACACAAATACAGGAAATGACGCTTACTTTTGTTCCTAAAATTATTGTTACATTACTGGCTGCAATAGTATTTGGACCTTGGATAATAAGACTTATGTTAAATTTTACATCAACATTATTTTTGAATTTACCATTATATATGAAAATGTAACTAATAATGAATTTATTTAATATATTTTTAAGCGATGCCCAGATCTTTTTATTAATTGCATTTAGGGTAACTGCTATTTTTTTGACTGCACCTATTTTTGGAAGCGCTAATATACCTTCGAGAATAAAAATCGGATTTGCTTTTATAATTTGTTTTATTTTATATCCTATTATTGATAAAAATTTCATTTTGCCAACTGATGCTTTAATGTTTTCTTTTTTAATATTAAAACAAGTTTTTTTAGGAGCTATTATAGGGTATGCAACATATCTTGTTTTTGCAGGAATACAATTATCCGGACAAATTGTAGATTTGCAGATGGGTTTTGGAATAGTGAATGTTCTGGATCCAATGTCTAATCTTCAAGTTTCAATAATGGGTCAATTTGAATTCTTAATAGGTGTATTAATATTTTTATCAATTAATGGACACCATTTACTAATCCAAGCTATAGCTGATAGTTTTAAATTAACTCCTATTGTAAATGTAGGAATAACGAATATAACATTAGAAAAATTAACAGATCTTTTTTTTAATATGTTTCTAATTGCATTAAAAATTGCTGGACCGGCAACTGTAGCTCTGTTTTTGACTAATATTGCTTTAGGATTTATAGCACGAACAATTCCTCAAATGAATGTGTTTATTGTTGGGCTGCCTATAAATATACTTATTGGGATTGCTGCAATTATGATTTCATTGCCAATTCTAGTAAATATGTTTAATGGTTTATTGAATTCGATGTGGACAGACATTTATGTATTAATAAAAAGTATGAAAGTTTAAATTATGAGAAATTATATGAGGCCTTTGTATGCCGGAACCAGATAGAACTGAAACAGCTACCCCTAAGAAACGTGAAGATGTAAGAAAAAAGGGACAAGTAGCCAGAAGCGTAGAAATAAATTCAGTACTTAATGTTCTAATTGTTTTTATTGTACTAAATATATTTGGAAATTATATAATAGATAATATTAAGAATATTTCAATAAGTTTTTGGAGTAATTTATTCTCTTTCAATTTAAATGCAGATAATATTTCTAACTTTGTTTCACAAGTTATCTTTAAAATCATATTAATTTTATTGCCGGTTTTTATTGCTGCTTTTTTAGTTGCAATAATTTCAAATTTACTACAAGTTGGATTTAATATTTCTTTTGAACCCTTAAAACCAAATCTTGATAATATTAATCCAATGAAAGGGTTACAAAGAATTTTTTCCAAGAGAATGTTAGTTGAGTTATTAAAAGCGTTTTTAAAAATTGCTATAATTGGTTATGTGTTTTATGGCGGCATTAAAAAAATATTTAATGATATTTTTTTAACTCCGTTAATGGATATAAATACTTTATTTATATTTATTACATCAATTACATATAATCTTGCAATGAAGATAGTAATAGCTTTTATTATTTTTGCATTTATAGATTATCTATATCAAAGATGGGAATTTGAACAGAATATTAAAATGACCAAACAAGAAATTAAGGATGAGATGAAACAGTTAGAAGGTGATCCACTTATAAAAGTAAGAATAAGAAATATTCAAAGAGAAATGGCAAGACGTAGAATGATATCCGAAATTCCTAAAGCTGATGTTGTAATTACAAATCCGACACATATCGCAGTAGCATTAAGTTATAATGAAAAGGAAAACCCAGTACCATTAATTATAGCTAAAGGATTAAATTTTATGGCCGAAAAAATTAAAAAAATTGCTAAAGATAATAAGATTCCCATTGTTGAAAACAGATATTTAGCAAAATTACTTGTGGAAATTGATGTCGGAAGAGAAATACCATTTGAACTTTTCCAAACAGTAGCAGAAATTTTAGCATATGTATATCAAATAAAAGGTAAAATAAAACTTGATGAAATATCCAAAAAAGTGGATAATAAAAACATAAATATTAAAGATATTCAACCGTCGGCAGGAGGTAGTTAATTATGGCCAATGGAACCGGAACAACAGGAGTTTTGGGTTCAATGAGGCGTTCTATAGATGCATTGATTGCTTTTTCAATTTTTTTAGTTGTAATTATGATAGTTGTGCCAATTCCACCTGCATTACTTGATTTACTTTTAACATTAAATATTGGTATGGCTTTAACAATATTTTTAATAACAATGTATACAAATGAACCATTACAATTTTCAACGTTCCCTTCATTACTACTTATAACAACAGTGTTTAGATTAGCTTTAAACATTTCAGCTACACGATTAGTTCTTTCTGATGCTTATGCCGGCGAAGTAATAAAAACATTTGGAAATTTTGTTGTTGCTGGTGCAAACATATCTGGGCTTGTTATTGGATTAGTAATATTTTCGATTATTATCATTGTTCAATTTGTTGTTATTACATCGGGTGCACAGCGTGTAGCAGAAGTTGCCGCAAGATTTACTTTAGATGCAATGCCAGGTAAACAAATGGCAATAGATGCTGACTTAAATGCAGGACTAATTTCTGATGATGAAGCAAGAAAAAGAAGACGTGATATAGAAAGAGAAGCAGATTTCTATGGCGCAATGGATGGCGCATCAAAATTTGTTAGAGGAGATGCCATTGCCGCAATAGTTATAGTTATAGTTAATATAGTAGCTGGTTTTTTTATCGGAATAATAGCTAAAGGAATGACATTAAGCATTGCTGCAACTACTTATACAATATTAACTATAGGGGAAGGGTTAGTTACACAAATTCCTGCATTATTATTATCAATTGGAACAGGTATAATAGTTACTAGAGCTGCTTCTGAAGCAAACCTTGGACAAGATTTTGCTGAACAACTTTTTTCACAACCAAGAGCAATAGGGTTAGGTGGTGTAATATTATTCATAATGGGATTTGTTTTTCCTACCTGGCTTGTAAAAATACCATTTTTTATTTTAGCAATCATTTGTTGGCTAATGGCATATGCATTAAATTTATCAATAAAAAGAGAGTCTGCAGAAGTAGTAGCAAAAAAAGAAAAAGATGAGCAAATAAAAAGAGAACCTGAAAATGTAATGCCTTTAATTCAAGTTGATACAATGGAACTTGAAATAGGATTTTCTCTTATACCATTAGTTGATCCTGCGCAAGGCGGAGATTTGTTAGATAGAGTTACAATGCTTAGACGGCAGGTAGCACTTGATTTAGGATTAGTTGTACCTCCTATAAGAATACGTGACAATATGCAATTAAATCCCAACGAATATATAATTAAAATTAAAGGGTCTGAGGTTGGCAGAGGAAAAGTTGAAGTAGGATATTATTTGGCAATGAAACCAGGGAGTAATGCGGAAGATATTGATGGCATTACGGCCAAAGATCCAGCTTTTAATTTACCTGCTAAATGGATTAAAGATGAAGAAAAGAAAAAGGCTGAATTAAAAGGATATACAATTGTTGATGTCCCCTCTGTAATTTCAACACATTTATCTGAAGTAATAAAGGCTAATGCAGATGAGTTGTTAACAAGAACAGACGTACAAAAATTAGTTGATACATTAAGACAAACAAATTCGGCAACCGTTGACGAATTAATACCTACTTCAATGACTTTAGGTGAAGTTCAAAAAGTACTTCAAAATTTGTTAAGGGAGAAAGTATCAATCCGTGATTTAGTGACAATATTTGAAACATTAGCTGATTATGCCAAAACAACAAAAGATACTGATGTCTTGACTGAATTTGTAAGACAGTCAATGGCAAGATATTTCACTAATAAATATTCAAAAAATTCAATAATATATGCTATTACTATCGATTCAGAATTAGAGCAAAAAATATTAGATTCGATAAAACATACTGAGAAAATAAGTTATGCAGGGATAGATCCGAAAATAATTCAACAAATTTACAATAGCATTATTACGGAATTTAAAAAAAATGTTGGTAAAGAATATGAAGTCGTTGTATTATGTTCTCCGTTGATTAGAAATTATTTTAAAAGGATTATTGAAAAAATTTTACCTAATCTAGGAGTATTATCTTATAATGAAATACTGCCTAAAATAGAAGTTAGATCTGCTGGAATGGTTAAAATTCAAAATGAGAATTAAGAAATTTGAAGGTGAAACTTTACAAGCTGCTTTAGCAAAAGTCAAAAAAGATTTTGGCCCAGATGCGGTTATACTACATACAAAAACTTATAAACGTGGAGGGATATTTGGTTTATTTGGAAGAAATATGACGGAAGTTACAGCAGGTATAGACATAAATGTATCAGCCAAATCATCACCACAAATAACTACTATTATAAAACCATTAATATCAGAGAAGAATATTTCAAACCAAACAACAAATGAAAATGATAAAAATGTATTCACATCGTACCAACGAATTGAAGATGTAAGCTTTAAAAATGAATCTTTATTACGCGAATTAAATGAGGGTAAAATTTCAATTAATACTGCATTTAGACCAATAAAAGAAATTGGAACTGACAATATTACTTTAAAAAATGGATTAGGTAGAATTCAAAAACTTTTAATAGAAAATGGGGTAGAAGAAAATCTTGTATACAGAACACTTCAAAACATTAATTCTCAACTTAGCGAACAACAATTAAATATAAAAGGGGTAGCAGAACAATATCTTTTTGACTATATTTCAAATATGATAAAAACGTCTGGGCCAATTAAAGCTTCTCCTGGAAATGTAAAATTAATTGCTTTTATTGGACCTACAGGAGTTGGTAAAACTACTACAATGGCAAAATTAGCTGCTAAATATTCATTAATCGACAATAAAAAGGTAGTTTTAGTTAGTGCCGATACTTATAGAATAGCCGCCGATATGCAATTAAAAAAATATGGCGAAATAATGGGAATACCGGCAGAAATAGTACTTACACCAAATGATTTACAAAAAGTAATAAATAAATATATAGATAAAGATTTTATTTTTTTTGATACTGCAGGTAGAAGTCCAAGAAATAAAAAACATTTAGTTGAATTAAAAGAATTTTTAGAAGTTTATTCACCCATAGAAATTCATTTAGTTATTAGCGCTGTTACTAAATATTATGATGCGTTGACGATAATTAATAATTTCGGCCTTGTACCGATACATAGACTTTTATTTACAAAACTCGATGAAACGAAAAATTATGGAGTGCTATTAAATCTTTCGGCAAATTCTGGTGGTATACCAATTTCATATCTTACAGTTGGACAAAATGTACCGGATGACATTAATGAGGCTGACCCTAAATTAATATCACGTCTAGTTATCAAAGGAGATTTTGAAACTTGGATCAGGCAGAAAGATTAAGAGAGTTAGCAAAAGAAAAAAGAGCAGAATTTGGTTTAAACACGGATCCAGATTCGATAGAATCGGAAGAAGATAAAACTTATTATCATCCTCAAAATGTTAAGAAAGTTATTGCAATTGCAAGTGGCAAAGGTGGAGTTGGTAAAAGTAATTTTACAGTAAATTTAGCAATAGAATTAAGTAAATTAGGAAATAGAGTTATGATACTTGATGCTGATTTAGGACTTGCAAATGTTGATATAATTTTAGGAATAAATCCCAAATATAATCTTTCGCATGTAATTTCAGAACAAAAAGATATTAAAGATATAGTTACTGAGACTGATTATGGAGTAAAAATAATAGCAAGTGGATCGGGTGTAAAAGAATTAGTTAATTTAAGCAACCAACAAAGAGAAAAATTTATATGTAAAATTTCAGAATTAGAAGATTTAGTTGATATTTTATTAATTGATACAGGAGCAGGTATTAGTAAAAATACATTGAGTTTTATATATGCATCTGATTATTCAATAGTAATAACAACTCCAGAACCTACTGCATTAATGGATGCCTATGGTTTAATAAAAGTAGTATCTTTAAGTAAAAATAATATTCCATTAAAGCTTATTGTAAATATGGTTTCTTCAAAAGAAGAAGCAAAAGAAATTGCATCTAGAGTAATACTATTATCAAGAAGATTTTTAAATACTTTTGTTGAGTATTATGGTTTAATTTTCAGAGACAAAAATGTATTAAATAGTGTAATGTCTCAAAAGCCTTTTACAATTTTATATCCAACAACAAAAGCATCGGATTGTATAAGAGACATTGCGAAAAAAATATCTTTAAAAATATTAAAAGAAAATGAAAACATAAAAAATTTATATAATAAATCTGAAATTCAAATTTTTAATGGAATGTTTAAAAAAATAATTGATATTTTTAAACAATAAAAGGAGATTAATTTATGGAAAAAAGAAGATTTGTTAGATTAGACAAAATGATAGAAGTGGCTTGTAAAGAGATTATAGATAAATATTCTAACCCTGTAATACCACCTTCAATACTATATACTAAAAATATTAGTGGCGGCGGTTTATTATTATTAAGTCCTAAAAGTATGCAAAAGGATACTAAACTCGAATTTACGATAGTTATTCCTGAATATAAACGAGGAATAGATGCAGTAGGTGTAGTATTAGGAAGTGTTGAACAAACAATCGAAGGAGTAAAGCAATATCAAATTAAAGTAAATTTTACAGAAATTTATGAAAATGATAGAGACAGATTAATTCAATACATTTTAAAAGAAGAAGTAAAAACTAAAAAAATCAAAAAAAAATGATTAAAAAAATATTTTATTATGGATAAAATTAATGAAATTTGGAAAAAATATAAAAGCTCAAATAATTTATTATTACGTGAAGAATTAGTTAAAAATTATTTGCAATTAGTTAAATATATTATTAATGGTATCATTTATCATTTACCAGATAATATAAGAATAAATGAAAAAGAGGATTTATTTATTGAAGGAATAATAGGTTTAATTGATGCAATAGAACGCTTTGATTTAACAAGAAATATTAAATTTGAAACATATGCTAGTAAACGTATAAGAGGGACAGCTTTAGATTATTTAAGAAAGCAAGATATTTTACCTAAAAATGTTAGGGAAGCAGCTAAAAAAATTGAAAATGCTTATACTAAATTTGAAATATTGAATGGTAGAGCAGCAAATGACGATGAAATAACTAAAGAATTAGGGATGACAAAAGAAGAGTTTTATGATACATTATATAAAATAAAAGTAATATCAATATTTTCTATAGAATCTGAAATATTTAGTAAAAACGGAGAAAAATTTGTTATACAGGATTTAATTGGTAAAGATAGCGAAATTAATGATTTGTTTGATTATAATGAAACGGTAAAATATTTAAGTGATTTTATTGATGAATTAGATAAACAAGAAAGAATAATTTTGGAAATGTATTATTGGGATGAATTAACGTTAAAGGAAATTGGCAAAGCGTTAGAATTAACTGAATCAAGAGTTTGTCAAATACATACTAAAATAGTCTTAAAAATAAGAAGCAGATTTAAAAAACTAGAAAGAGAGAGGTGATTAAATTATGGTTGATATGGATGGGTATCCAACTATAACTACTGAAGCTGACGGAGTATATTTAACAATATATCCGCCAAAAGGAAAAGGTAAAGCAGTTGATTTAGAATCTCTCAAAAAAGAAATAGAAAAATATAACATTAAGAATATTAATTTGACAGCAGTAGAGCGTGCTGTTAAAGAAGCCAGCGGAAAACAAGTTTTAATAGTAGAAGAAAAAATTGACATAAAAGATGGCCACGTTTTTATAAACTTGACTCCAGATGAGATGTCAGCTCAATTAACTGTAGTACCTCCTCAAGGTGGAGGGAAAGAACTAGAGATGGATGATGTGCAATTAACTTTAAAACAAAACAATGTGGTTTTTGGTATTAAAGAGGATAAGATAAAAACTTTAATTGATAAAGCTAAAAAAGCAAAAGATGATCCCACTATTTTTCTTGAACCAATTGAAGATATTATTGCTGAAGGTCAAAATGTTCAGAATGGTGAAGACGCAAAACTTGAGTTTTTATTTGAACAAAATACAGAAAAACCTAAAGATCAAGAACCTCAACAAGAAGCTGAAAGAGTTGATTATAGAGAAGTCAAGGCAATACAAAATGTAAAGAAAGGACAGGCGTTAGCTAAAAAATTACCAGCTACAAACGGCATTCCCGGAATGACTGTCACAGGGAAGGAAATCCCAGCTGAACCTGGAAAAGATGTTAAATTTATTCTTGGTAAAGGAGTTGAACCTGCTGTAGGCAATCCTGAATTGTATGTAGCAGGAAATGACGGTCAAGTTATTTATAAGGAAAATAAATTACAAGTATTAGCTATATATGAAATTCCTGGTGATTTAGATATGGCAATCGGAAATATTGATTTTGTTGGCAGTGTAATAGTACATGGCAATGTTGGGGAATTTAAAGTTTATGCTGGAGAAGATATTGTTATTGATGGTGTAGCTGACGGTACTGAAATAAAAGCTGGCGGAAAAGTGATGGTTAAAGGAGGAATTATAGGCAAGAAGGCACATGTTGTTGCACAAGGCGAAATTACAACGAAATATATAAGAAATGCTTATGTAGAAACTGAAGATGACATAACTGTAAGCGAAGCAGCAATGCATTCAACTTTAATTGCAGGCGGTAAAATAACAGTTGCAGGAGCAAAAGGATTAATAGTAGGCGGAACTATTGCCGCGGGGCATGAAATATCTGCAAGAACAATAGGTTCAAATCTTGCAACGCCAACCGATCTAGAGGTTGGAGAAACTCCAAAAATGAGAGAAGAAATGCAAAAAGCAACGTCTGAATTAAAGAGTTTGGAAGAGCAATTGGATAAAACAAAAAAAGGTATAATGTTTCTTAAAGATTTAAGTTCAAAATCTGGTGGCAATTTGCCACCTGATAAAAGAGATTTATTAGCAAAATTAACTCGAACTCAATTTAAATTATTAACAGACCAAAAAAAATGGGAAGAGGTAAAAAATAAATTAGAATTAAAGGCAAAAGAAATGCAAACAACAAAACGTGGAAAAGTAAACTGTATGGGTTTAGTTTATACTGGGGTAAAAATAACTATAAATAAAGTTAGTAGATCAATTACGGACGAAATGAAATATTCAACCTTTGTTGAAAAAAATCATGAAATTCAAGTTATACCTTATTCTGGATAACAATTAATAAATCTATTTATTATTTGGAGATGATGTATATTTGATAAGATTGTATGATATTCAAGTTATTTTAACAAGTGCACCGTCTACCCAAATATTTCAAAGTATTGCTCAATATCAAAGTCAATTAGCACAAGCACATACCGCGATACAATTACATAATGAAACTATAAATAAACACGACCAAATTCAAGCTACTGAGCAAGAAACTAATACAAAAGCTATAGAAGGTGGTAATATACATCTTAGACAGTGTAAAAAAGAAAAATTTACAGTTAAAAATAAGGTATTAAAACAAAGTGATACTGATAAAAAAAACAAATCTTATGAAATTTCACATATAATTGATATTAAAATATAAGAGGTACTTATGCTAATTGTACTAATAATTTTAAATTTCATATTAATTTTAACTGTTATAATAGTGCTTTATACAAAAAATAATATTAAAGGGACAACTATTTTCACAAGAATGGAAGATTTTGAATTACTTGAATTTCAAGATAATCTTAAATCTTTAATAGAAGAATTAAATAAAGTTACATCAACAAGTGTAAAAGAAATGGAAAATAAGAAAGCTGAAATTGATAAACTTTTTATAGAAATTGATAGTAAAATTAAAGAATTAAAATATATGATTGAAAGAGTAAATTTATTAAAAAAACCAATAATAAGACAGGATTTTCAAAAAAAAGAAGAGAATTTGTTAAATATAGAACAAAAAAAGGTAAATTATAAAACCGAAGTGAAAAATGAAAATTTGATTGATACAAACATAAATAAAACATCTAAATTTGTAATTGATGAAAATAGTTCTTTGTTAAATCAAAATAAACTAAAATATGAAAATATTAAAAAATTATTACTTCAGGGAATGCCTATAAACGAAATAGCAAAATTATCAAATTTAACAATAGGTGAAATTGAATTAATTAAAAATTTAAAAATTTAGTGCGGTAAGCAAAACCCCCAGGCTTTAACATGGTGATGAATTGGCTATCCAGACAATATGAAAGATTGATATGGTATAATAGTTTTTATGAGATTTCGAAAAAGTAAGCATAGCATATATAATACAGAGTATCACATTGTCTGGATTCCGAGATATCGTCGAAGAATTCTAAAAGGAATGGTAAAAGAAAACTTGGAAAGTACACTTTGTCATCTGGAAGGATTGGAACGATATCGAGATAATCCGAATAAATGTTCAAATTGACCATTTGCATATGGTAACGGTGATTCCAACAAGATATTCAGTTGCGCAGGTGGTCAAGTACATGAAATCGATGACAGAAAGGCAGTTGAAGGAAAAGTTCGAATACATAAAGAAAACAATCTGAAGCCGAGGTGGTATTTGGTCGGTTGGATGATTCATGTCATCGGTTGAATTGTCGGACAGAGTGATCCTGGATTATGCGGAATATCAGGAGAAAGAAGACAAAGGGCAACTGAAAATAGAGTTCGGAGGAAGTGGTAGTTGAAACCCATGACTTCAGTCGGGGGAGCTTCACTTTAATTTTAAATAATATTCAAGAAAATATAAAATAATCCGATATATTATTAAATAATTTTTCAGGTGTAATATGGAAATAACTGGAGTCCAAGGTAATTTATTACAACTTTTAGCTTCAAAAGATAAATCATTGTTAGATTTTATTTCAACATTAAAACAAGGCGATATATTGCAAGGCAAAGTTGTTGATTTATTTGCAAATGATAATAGGGCAATAATTAATTTTAAAGGTTTCAATGTTATTTCGCAATTGCCTCAATCTAATTCAATAACAAAAGGAGACTTGATAAATGTTATTGTAACTCAATTAAGTGATAAAGTTTTATTTAAATTATTAAATTTTGAAAGTAATAATACTTTAATTCCGCCAAATGAAACAAATCTTTCAAATAAAATTTCAGGAGAACAATTAATTTCACTTCTAGATTCGATACAAGTTCCGATTAATGAACAGAATGCTTTTATAGCTCAAAGATTAATTGACTATCAAATACCAGTAACAAAAGAAAATATTAATGATATAAATAATGCATTAAATCAGTATATTTCAAATAATTCCTTATCCAGTAATGATAATAATTTTGCAATTAAACAAAATATTGTTTTATCGCTTTTAAATGAAGCAAAACAAACAAATGGACAATTTAATACAGAAACAATATCTAATATCTTAAGTAATAACAATTTAAAAGATATAACTTTTGATATTAAAAATAATAATATTTTTATTAATATTAAAAATTTTAATAGCTCTACTATTTCATCTTTTTTAAATGGAACCTCAGATGATATAAATAAAAGTAATACAGATCAAATAAATAGTTTAGCGTCAAGCAATATTCAAAAATTAGAATCTAATAATAATTTAAATGACAAAAATGAAAATCTTAAATTTGATATTAAGAATAATAGTTTTGTTAATTTAGAAAATAAAATGATTACAGATGCTACGAATATTAATGATTTTAAACAAACTAACAATCAAAATGTTACTTTAGAGAATGAAGCAATTGAAAATCAATTTCAATATTCGGATACAAAACAAAATATTTTGTATTCATTAAATAATATTAATCAAGATAAAAATGCAATAAATATAGAAAAAAATGAATTAATAAATAATAATATTTTAAAAGAAATTCAAAATACAGATTTAAGTTCAAATATAAAGAGTATTTTAACTATGGATCAGGAAAACAATCAAAATAACTATTTAATTCAAAATGCTTTAAATCAAATTGATAATAACTCAAAAACAATAATCCTAAATAATTTAAAAATAAATTTAAATAATTCAGATTTACAAATCGAAATAAATAATTCCAATAATAATTTAAATACTAAAATTTTTGATGATTTAAATTCCATATCAAGTTTAAAAATACAAATTAAAAATGATTTAATAAATATTAATAATAACACGCATTTATTTAATAATCAAAACATCAAGGAAATATTGCCATTTTTAAACAGGATAAATAATAATTTAAATAAATTAGACAATTTAATAATAAATAGTAATATTAATCAACAGGCTGAAGATGATTCATTTAATTCTAACATAACAATATTAAATAAATCTTTAACTCAATTAAATGATGAAATAAATAATAATAGTTCTAATTTTAATGCTCAAAAAACTTTATCAAATTTTATTAATAGTGTTAAAAGCTTTATATCAGAAAATGAACAAATTAATTCAAATAATAGTCAAAATGATATTACTAAAATATATAATGTAATTAGATCCATTGGTAATATAGAACAATCTATAGAATCAATAATTTTTTTAAAATCTAGGAATCTTCCAATTGAAAATGCAAAATTTATTGATACTATGAACAATTACTTTAAAAATAATATTAAATTAAATCAAAATCTAGAAAACTTAAATATAATTATTAACAAGATGAATCAGTTAAAAACGAATGATAATTTTATTTCGAATATAAAAGAAACAGCAAATCAGATTAAAAGCTTAATAAATAATATATCCTTAAAAACAGCAGATAATGATTTAAATCAAGAAAATATAACTCAACAAATTAAAAATTTTATTGATAAGAGCGGTTTAAATATTGAAAATAAAATAAAAATAACATTAGAAAATTCAATTAATAATGAACCTGAAAATGGAAATATTCAAAATCTATTTCTTAATAATGCAAAAGAAAATTTAAAATCTAATCTGATTAAATTACTTAATCAAATTAATGAAAATAGTAATTCAAAACAACTTACTTCGGAACAAAAAGCTGCTATAAATCAGTTGAAAAATGAAGCAACAAATACTTTAAATAACTTAAATGCTTTGCAATTTATAAATCAAAAACCTGAATCTTTTGATTTAACTTATGCCCAAATACCTTTTTTCATTGAAAATAAAATATTTAATGGTGAAATACAAATATGGTACAGAAAAGGAACTAATAAGGAAGATATAAAAAAAACAAATAATCCAATTAATCTTGTTTTTTTATTAAACACATCAAACCTAGGAAATTTAAAAATTTCTTTGAATGTTTTTAAAAATGATTTACAATGTTTAATAAAAGTTGACAATGAAAAATCGAGACAATTATTAACAAAGGAAAAAAATCATTTTATAAATAATCTTAATGATATTAACTTTTCAATTAAAAGTTTTAATATTGATGTAGATAAAGAGATTAATGTTAATGAAAATAAAAATATTATTAATAATGAAATTAAAATTAGTTCTATAAATGTGAAAGCATAGGTAAATAGTAAATGACCTCAATTAAACATAAAACACAAAAAAAATCTGCAGTAGCTATTCATTATGAAAAAGAAACTCAAACTGCACCTCAAATAGTAGCCAAAGGCAGGGGTGCAATAGCAGATAAAATTATTGCACTTGCAAAAGAACATAATATTCCATTATATGAAGACCCTGATTTAATTGAAATATTATCCAAATTAGATCTAGGACAAGAAATCCCACCTGATTTATATAAACTAATTGCTGAAGTTTTAATTTATGTTTACAGAACAAACAATAAGGTCGGAAAAATATTGTAATCAAATACCGTTTTTGTCTTTTTTGTTGAAATCCAATTCAATCTCTTTTATTTCAGGTAAAGGTTCTAAAGGCTTGTGTATATTATCAATATTTAATTCTTTATCAAGCAAACTAATTAAATTTTCAATTTTATTCCTTATTGTAGACATCTGTACGTCCATTTGTTCAGTAGGTACATGTTCTTTAAGCATCTTCCTACATTCAAACAATTCATCACTTATATTAATTCCGGCAAGTATGGCTATTTTTTTTACATCTTTTAGTCCGGTAGCATCTTGAACTTCATCCATTTTAGTATTTAAATAGTTTGCCAATGAAATAATATATTCCGGCTTAGCAACTCCTTTAATTGTATATTCATTGCCAAATATATTTACAGTAATAATCGATTTATCCATATTATTCCTCATCTTCAATAAAATTTATTGTTTTATTTAAAATACTATCTAATTTACCAATAATTGAATAAATTTTATTGTATGCAAATTTTTTTTGATTTTTTATTTTTGCTATTTCCGTACGCAAAGATTCAAGTTCATATAGTATTTGAGGATTGACCGTGCCAGAAATTTCTTTATTTACAGGAGCAGTTAATTGTTTTTTTAAAAGAAAATTTTCGTCTTTTAATAATTGGATAGTCAAAACCAATTCTTTAACTTTGTTTTCAAGGATGTCAAGCGCTATAAGTGGCATATTATGACCTCAATTCTGCACTGATTTCTTTTTCTAAATTGCCTACAATCCTTTCCATGACTTTATTAATCTCAATTTCAGATAATGTTTTTTTATCCGACTGGAAAATAATACTGTAAGTTAGACTCTTGCATCCGACAGGAACTTGTTGCCCTTTGTAAAGATCATATAGCTTTATTGATTTTATTAGAGATCTATGCTCTTTTTTGATTATATTCTCAATCTGTATTTCAGATATGGATTCGCCAACTAATATAGAAAGATCCCGCTTGACAGTAGGGAAGTATGATATTTTCCTATATTTATTATTTACATCGATAAATTTTTTTAAGGCATTAAGAGATATTTCGAAAAGAAACACATTATCCTTGAATTTACATGTATGCATTATTTCTCGGCTAAGCTGGCCTATAAAACCTATTTTTTCCTCTCCAATCTGTATTTCGGAAGCATATTCAAAAAAAACTGGAAATTCTAAAGGTGATTCAAATTTTAAATAACAGTCTGTATTTGTTATGGAATATAAAGATTCTATTATATGTTTCAAATAATAAAAGTCAGATTTAAGCTGATTGTGATTAAAAGAAGGTTCCATTATAAACCCGCTTGATATTGCTGCTAACATAGGAGACTGTGTAAAATTGACATTTAAGCTTTTAAATGTATTTGAAATTTCAAATAAATGTAAATTTTCGTTTTCATTGTTAAAATTATATTCAAGGCATTTGATCATATCCGGTATAAGAGTGGTTTTCATGTGAGTTTCATCATCGTTAAATGGATTTTTTAACGAAACTGGATTCGGGTCAAGCCTGCCATTATCTACCGACAAATACTTAAGAAATTTATTATTTTTAAAACTATAATTAACTACATTATTAAAACCACATGAAACCATTATTTCTGATATTTTATTGTTGAATAAATTATTTTCCGTATCTGTACCAGTATCAATAATTGAGCAGGGAAGAGTAGTATCTACTTTGTTATAGCCATATATTTGAGCAATATCCTCTATAATGTCTATTTCTTGGCTTATATCAGGCCTACCAGAAGGTACGATTACTTCGGTACCGTTTTCATTTTGCGAATTAATTTTAAAATGCAACGATGAGATTAGTGACTTTATATTATCTTTTTCCAGCTTTAAACCAAGTATCCGGTTTACTTTATCAAAAGGTATTATAATTTTTTTATTTTCTTTTTTACCAGGATATAAATCGATATAATTATATGATATTTTTCCACCGCATAATTCAGATATCAGCTGCGAAGCCCTATCCAGAGCCATGTTAACAAATTCCAGGTCTATACCACGCTCAAATCTGTAAGATGATTCCGAAATTAGGCCTAGCCTGCGGGATGTCTTTCTGACAGAACCAGGGTTAAAATAAGCCGATTCCAATATCACAGACCTGGTGTCGTTAAAAATTGAGAAATTTTCACCACCCATGACACCGGCTATTGCTATGGCCTCTTTTTCATCGGATATAATCAGGTCATCGGAGTGCAATCCGTAGACTACACCATCGAGGGTTTTTATTTTTTCCGATTCATTTGCCGGCCTTATAATGATTTTTGAGCCTTTTATTTTTGTATAATCAAAGGCATGCAAAGGCTGGTTTAATTCCAGCATAACATAATTGGTAATATCGACAATATTGTTTAAAGGACGTACGCCACTTGCAATTAACCTGTTCTTCAGCCAGGAAGGAGAGTCAGAGACTTTTACTCCAACGATTATCCTTGCTGTATACCTTGGACATTTTTGAGAATCAAGAATTTCAACTCTCAGCTTTTTATCAATGTCAAAATTTTGATCTATATTTCCGTTTTTTAAGCTGCATTCTGGCATTGAATAATTTAAGGACAATACGCTTGAAATAAATCTTGCTATGCCTGTAATGCAAAGCAGATCGGGACGGTTTGGATTTATCTCGAAATTAAAAATTGTGTCAGGGTCAGAAGCCTTGAATTCCTGTCCGATTTTATATTTGCTATGGTCGAGTACCATTATACCGGTTGCGTCTGCGCCTAGCCCTAGTTCAGGCGCTGAACAAATCATTCCGTTTGATTCTATACCGCGTATTTTAGAAAGTTTTATTTTAATCCCGCCTGGAAGGTGGGCACCTATAAGTGCAAGGGGCACAATTTGTCCTGCGTCAACATTTGGGGCACCACATACTATGCTTAATACCTCTTTGCCAGTGTCCACTTCACACAACGAAAGGTTGGAAGCATTTGGATGTTTTTCTTTTTTTATTACCATGGCTACTATTACACCGTCAAATTCAGGTTCTTTTTTGATTATTTCTGCTACTGCGAGTCCTGCCATATTGAGTTTATCGGCAAGAATTTCAGGGGAGAGGTCTAATTTTATATATTCTTTTAGCCAATTGTAGCTTACTAACACGATTTGTGATTCCTCCGAGTTAATTATCTTTAACACGATAATTATGTCATAAACAAACCTTCATGTCAATCTTTAATGTCATACTTAAATTATCTTACAAACCGTTTAATTAAAAAGCGATTATAGGATTTATGCATCAAATCTAGCAAAACTTCGATAATAAGCTTGAAAATAAAGGCATTTTTGGACCGAATGTAGCGTGATTTTTATTGACGCAATCCAATCTTACTTGTATATTTAGATAAAAAAATAACTGTTTTTGCAATATTAAGCAATAATTATTTGATTGTTTATGGCACAAACTCTTGACTTTTGTTTATGCCTCTGTTATATTTGATCGGTCAATTATTTCCACGAAAAATGATTTAAATCATTCTTCAAAAATAAAGCAGATGAATTATTAAATTAATTGATAGGGTTGCTGTAATTGTACAACAAAAGGAGACCAATTATGTTTGATAAGCTTTTCCCTAAAGAATTTAATTTTTTTGAGTCTTTTGACAAGGAAGTAGGCTGCGCCGTGCGTGCAGGAGCATTATTTAAGGAACTTGTAGGAAAAGGTACGATTGACGACGAGTCCCGCGAAAAGATGCGCGACATTGAGCATGACGGGGATAAAATAGCGTATTCCATCATTGACAACCTGAATAAGACCTTTATCACGCCTTTTGACAGGGAGGATATACATACCCTGGCAAAGAAACTTGATGACATTAACGACATGATAAATACTATTGTCAGCCGCATGAAAGTATATAGGATAAAAATTGTAAACAAAAATCTTATTGAATTTGCGAATGTAATTGAGGATGCAATTAATGCAATAGCCTGCGCAGTACATGACCTGCGCAATTTCAAAAACGCCAACAATATTCTAAAAAACTGTATGGAAATAAATAAGCTTGAAGGAAAAGCAGATACTATGAGGGACGAAGCACTTGGAGAACTTGTAGATAACGAGAAGGACCCTATAGAGTTTATTAAGTGGAAAGAAATCTACCAGGATGCCGAGACTGTCCTTGATATATGCAAGGTTGTTGCGCATGTAATAGAGTCAATACTCGTAAAACAAGCATAAAAATTTTTCAGGCTGAAACAAACTATTTTATTAAAACCCGGAGATTATCATGACCATAGCCATAATACTACTGATAGTATTAGCCCTTACTTTTGATTTTTTAAACGGCTTCCATGACTCTGCGAATTCGATAGCAACAGTTGTCTCCACCAGAGTATTGTCTCCGAAGTTTGCCGTCATATGGGCCGCATTTTTTAATTTTTTAGCGTATTTTTTATTTAAGTTGAATGTGGCAAATACTATAGGCAAAGGCATTATCGATATTGCTATTGTCGATAAATACATTATTTTCGGCACACTCATGGGTGCGTGTATATGGGATATTATTACTTGGTATTTCGGGCTTCCCACTAGTTCGTCCCATGCTTTGATCGGCGGCATGATAGGCGCGGCAATTGTAAAATCAGGACCAAAATCACTCATAATGGCAGGGATCTTGAAAACAAGCGCATTTATAGTCATATCACCTGTTGTCGGTTTTATACTCGGAGCACTGTTAAGCAGGGGAATTTACTGGATTTTCCGTGCGAGCTCGCCCATGAAAGTTGACCAATTGTTCAGGAAAGTCCAGCTTTTTTCGGCTTCTTTATACAGCATGGGGCACGGAGGCAACGACGCCCAGAAAACCATGGGGATTATAGCGAGTTTATTATTCAGCGAAGGACTGCTTGGCAAGGAATTCCATGTACCGCTATGGATTGTAATTTCGTGTTATTGCGCGATAGCAGTTGGTACCATGTTTGGCGGATGGAGGATCGTAAAAACTATGGGGCAAAAGGTCACTAAATTAAAACCTATAGATGGCTGTTGTGCGGAGACAAGCGCTGCAATAAGTTTATTCACAGCATCAGCCATGGGTATACCTGTTTCTACCACGCATACGATAACAGGCGCTATCATGGGTGTAGGCTCCAGAAAAAGAATAAGCGCAGTTAGATGGGGTGTTGCTGGCAGTATAATATGGGCATGGATCATTACAATTCCATGTTCGGCAATAATAGCGGCAATCGCATATTTTGTTATTCATTTCATAAAATAATCTCAAAAAACCTTCCATTTAATAAATCTAATATAGAATTCTTCTCTGATGTGTGATATAATTTGTAAAGTTTGATAAAAATTTCGGAGGATATATTCGAAATGAAGCTTGCTTTTTATTGCGGAGTTTGCGGAAAACAAGAAACCATAGAATTAAAAGATAAAAACAAGACATATCTTATAGGCAGAGACCTGGAAAGCCTTGATATAAAGCTCTGCACAGACGAAAAAAGCACATTATCACGCATACAGGGACATATCAAATGGGATAAGAACGCATGGCGTATTTTTGACGGATGGCCGCCAGATACATTAAGTAAGCAATCGCCTTCCATCCAGAAACCAGGCTCTTTTGGGGGCACTTATATCAAAAGGCCCGATGAATACAAGCTATTGCCTTACGGCACCGGAGAGGAGCTCAGGCAGGGAGACACTGTTTATTTTGTCGCCACAAACAAGGCTGACAGGATAGCAGTGAATAAATGGCTGCAAAGAGCAGGTTCAGACGCAGTAGCAGCATTTTATAAATACAATGGTTTTATTTTCCCTGAGGATGCGGAATATTATGACGGATTTAAATATAAATTTCACGTTGTTTCAGATGAGGAAGATGCAAACAGGGTAAGGGCAAACAATATTTTTCTGCCTTCAAACTTCACAAAAGTGCTTGAACCGGGCAAGGAGTATTTTAATTCATGCCTGGGCCTTGATATCAGGTCGTCAACTGAGGCCGATCTTGAGACCCAGCGTGAGTATTGGATACCTCAGTTTAACCAGATACTGGATGAGCTTTTGACAAATTACAGTGACTATTTGCTGATACTTTTGGGTGATGGGGCATATGTCTGCTTCCTCGGAGACCGCAATGAGGCTGACATTAATTTTACATTTGCAATGAAATTTTTCGACAGGCTGAACAAAGTTAACGAGGAAAACAAAAAAAGGAAAGTGAGTCCGTGGAAGATAAGGGTTGCTGTGAATAACGGCAAGGACCTTTTGAGCCAGGTAAATGTTGCAGGCTTAAAATCGCTGAACGTTTACGGCAATACCATCACTATCACGGCTCGGCTTATGGCGTATGCCAAGTCGGAAGGCAACGAGATAATAGTCGGCGTACCTTTTCACCAGGAATTCAATAACAAGAAATATTATAAATCAAACTTCCAGCAGATAGCCATGGAAGTAACGGATCCCCATGGAGTAAAGCATCATTACTACATTTATAAAAGGATTTATAGGGCAGTACAGGGATAGTTTCTTTATCAACAATTAAAATCAAAATGGGAAAATAAATGATAAAAAACCAATGGTATGCAGTATTGGAATCAAAAGAAGTAAGAAAAGACAGGCTTACGGGCGTTGTGCGCCTTGGTGAAAGGCTTGTTTTTTGGAGAGACACCGACGGCAAGGTTATATGCCTTTATGATAAATGCGCGCACAGAGGGGCATCCATTGCAGCAGGCAAACTCACAGAAAACAAGGCCCAGTGCCCATTTCATGGATTCCAATATAATGGCTCTGGAAAAGTGACTCTAATACCGGCAAACGGTAAAAGTTCTGCTGTTGGCGGACAGTACAGGGTAAAATCATATCCTACTGAAGAGAAACACGGCATGGTATTTATTTTTTGGGGAGATAAAACAGAAGACCCGCTGCCTGAAGTGCCGCATTTTGACAACTTAGATGATAAATTTTCCTATACTACAACAATACATTATTGGCCTGTGCATTATTCCAGGGCCATTGAGAACCAGCTTGACCTTGTGCACGTGCCTTTTGTGCACTATAACACAATAGGAAAGGGAAATAGGACGCTTGTAAACGGGCCTGTAGAGCTTGTAAAAGACAACAGGCAAATTGAATTCTGGGTTTATAACGAAAAGGACGCCGGCCAGACGCCTAAAAAGTCAGATGAGCTTCCGCAGCCTGACGAGACAAAGCAGCACATCCATTTTATATTTCCAAATATGTGGCAAAATTTTATAATAGAACAGCTTAGGATTTTTGTGGCTTTTGTTCCGGTCGATGAGTCAAATACTGCCATTTACCTGAGGACATATCAGCGTTTTTCGATAATGCCATTGTTAAAACAGATAATAGATTATTTCAATATGCGTTTTAGCATTAAAGTCCTTAACCAGGACAAGCGGGTTGTTATCACGCAGCTGCCTATAAAGACAGAACTGCAGATGGACGAGAAACTGATACATGGGGACCTGCCGATCGTTACATACCGCAGGATAAGGGAAGAATTGAAGAAATAATAGGCTTTATATCAAAAAAATTCCTGGATGATCCTTATCTTTTTATCCTTGGATACGCTTACGCCTATACCTGTCATTGTATAGTCAGGGTTTAGGATGTTGTCCCTGTGCTCGGGGCTGTTCATCCATGATACCACGGCAGCTTGGGCAACCTTATCCAGGCTTTCAACATAGTAAAATTTTTCACCGCCACTTGATTCCTTCCATGTCCAGTGCTGGTAAAGGTTTTCTCCTACGCCTTTTCTTATTCCGCCTTTTTCTTTTTTATAGATGTTAAACCCTGCATTTTTTGCGCGGTCCCATGGGCTTAAGCCCTCCGGCGTATAGTGACTGGTAAAGTCCCGCGCAGCCATATCCTGGCTATACGCATGCGCTATCTGCGCCAGTTTTTTGCTGTACCGAAATGGCTTTAGCCCATGCTTAATGCGTACCTGGTTGATAAGTATGTTTATCTTTGCCTCTAGTTTCTGGTTGTAGGATTGCGGGCGTGCAAAAACAGAGGGCAGAAATGCCGTCACGGAAAGGAAAATAAAAAGGATTTTTTTCATTGCAATACCTTTGTTAATTGCTTTTTGTAAAGTTGCCGGAGTTTATTTTGCAGGCTGTGGCTGCGGATGGGTCAACTTTTCGACCTCGTCTGAATCAACAGGCACTGTTACCGTAATTTCCTCGCCGGTATTGCCTCCGAGGTATGGCCATGCACCCGCAATAAGGATAGGGAAAACTTTCCTGAGTTGCTGGGTCTTGCTCACACAGCTTATTGATGTTTTCCAGAGGTGTTTTAGTTTGCCGTCGGCAGTCTGTGTCTTGAGGTCATAAGCGTCTATGACAACATATTTTTCATAAGTAGTGTATTCGCCGACCTGTGTGGTGTAACCAACAACGCCATAATCAGGCTCGGTATCAGTGTAGGAATTTACCACTTTGGTGCCGTTTATGTTGTTCACAGTCGCGTATGTAGAGGTCTGGGTACCTGTCTGGCCCCATACAGGTTGCGTATAGGCATACTGATGTTTTTGCGGATCTCCGACACCGTATGAAAGGAATATTTCGATATCGGCATCACCGGGCTGGTCCACCTGTTTGTAGCCCAGGGAACCCAGTGCAGTGGACAGATATGAAGAATATTCCTCAAACTGAAGGTCGTTTGAATCCGTATTTTTGTTGCCTGCGGCTATTATATAATTTTTGCCTTCGGGAATCTGTCTTGTGTTTATTGAGTCTACCTTTACGAGGTAGGCATGTGCACAACCTGAAAAGACAAGGGCTAAAAGCGCAGCCGCTATCATTAGAATCCTTAAAGCACCAATCCTTAATTTTTCCATAATATTTCCTCCTTGAATTTTTACACCATTTAGACGAAAAGGATTTAATAGCAGTTCCTTCATTCATAAGTTTTTACCATATATTTCTGTATTTGCAAGCGATAATTTTCAACAAAAAATAATCTTTTCTTGACTTTATAGAACATTTGTTCTATAATTTTTTGACAGTAAAAACGAGCAGAAAAAGGAGCTTAATTTATGAATGAGAAGACGAAGAAAGTGCTGGAATCCATGGTCGGGTTTGTAAAAGAGCACGGCCATACGCCTACCATCAGGGAGATAGCAAAGGAAAACGGGTTTGCCTCCACAAATACAGTTGCCTATCACCTGAAAAAGCTGGAGGAAAGCGGCCACATAAAAAAGTATGGCGGCATGTCGCGTGGCGTTAAATTTTTAAAGCCTATATTCGGCATACCCATACTCGGCGTGATACGCGCCGGCAAGCCGGTAGAGTCAGAGGAAAATATAGACGGCTATGTGTCCGGCATGTCTGATATTTTCGGAGACAGGGAAATGTTTGCCTTAAGGATAAAAGGCGACAGCATGGAGGACGCGGGGATACTCGACGGAGACATGGTTTTTGTAAAAAAGCAGGCAACTGCAGGCGACGGTGACATAGTGGCTGCGCTTGTCGGCACCGAGGCCACGGTGAAGAGATACTTTTTTACAAAAGACGGCGTAAAGCTCGCAGCTGAAAACCCGAAATACCAGCCGATAATTTCAAAGGACATAAAGGTGCTCGGCAAGATAGTAGGCGTAGTAAGGAGATACAAATGAGCGCGACTGTAATAAATGAAAAAGTCGAGGCAGGCGCTGTCTTTACCGGGCAGAAAATAAAGCCCAAATGGTTTATCTGGAACAAGAGGAAAATAGACATAGAAGAGACCACGTATACCTGGCGCAGCAATGACGGTTCGGCAGAGTTACTGCACTTTTCTGTGAGAACCAATAATGGGAACTATTACGAGCTGTCGTACAATAAAAAGACTTTGCAGTGGGTTCTGGAGAAGACGGAAGTGGAGTAATAAGCGATATTAGACAGTTAATATTTGAATCCCACTCCGCGAAAATCCCCGCCTATAGAGGCGGGGATGGATAGCGCTCCGGGGAGGGAGCATATTATATAACTTGTAAAAAGTGTTGATTGTAAGATAAACACGGCGAGACGTAGTCGCGCCGTGATGTCTTAAGGTGCCACGGCTGTGAAGCCGTGTGGCTCCACTGCCAAATGCCGGATATTTTCAGAAGGAACATACCATGCCCGAAAAAAAATAATGCTTATAGACATGAACGCGTTTTTCGCGTCTGTGGAGCAGGCGTGCAACCCCCGTCTGCGCGGCAAGCCCGTGGTGGTATGCGGCGAGGGCCGCACCATAGTCACCACAGCATCGTATGAGGCCCGGGCATACGGAATAAAGACAGGATTTACAATACCAGAGGCAAAGCGCGCGTGCCCGCATGTCATACCTGTCGTTGGAAATCTGGAAAAATATATAGACACTTCGCTTTCCATACACGGCATTTTGCTTGAGTTTACAGACAGGGTACAGGTCTTTTCGATAGACGAGTGTTTTGTGGATTTGACAGACATAGAGCATCTGTTTGGCGGAGTGGAAAATATAGCAATGTAAATCAAGGCAAAGATAAAGGAAAAACTTCACCTGACGTGCAGCATAGGCATTGCACCGAGCAAGACCATGGCAAAAATAGCCGCCAAGTCAAAAAAGCCTGACGGACTAGTGATAGTGCCTGCAAAGGACGTAGCAGCATATATGAGGGACCTGCCTGTGGAAAAAATGCAGGGGGTTGGCATAGGCGCAAGGATGGCGCTCCGGTTCCAGGAGCTCGGCATACGCACAGCCGGACAGCTTGGCGGCGCGCAGCTTGGGTTTTTAAAGGCGCATTTCGGCATACTCGCAAGCGTGTATAAGGCCATGGGGCAGGGCGTCTATGGCACGGAAGTGAAATCATACCAGTACAGCGAGCCTGTGAAGTCGGTCGGACACAGCCACACTTTGCCCGAAGATACCTTTGACCTAGAGGTGGTAAGGTCATACCTTATGTGGCTGTGCGAAAAGACAGCCATGAGAATGAGGGAATACAGGGTTTTCGGAAGGACGGTATCCCTGTATGTCAGGTGGTCGGATTTTACAGGCTTTGGCAGGCAGACCACACTGCAGCACTTTATAAACGACGGGGCCGGGATATGCAATGCCGCATGGACCGTTATCTCGCAGCTTTTACCGCTGCAAAAAAAGGTCAGGCTGCTCGGCATATCAGTGAGCAATATTTCATTTTTTGAGGGGCAGCAGTCTCTTTTTGCGGATACGGAAAAGAGGCGCAAACTCATGACCGTGATGGACCAGATAAACAACAAGTATGGTGATTTTACCATAAAGCCCACGTCGGTACTTATCGCCGAAAACCACGGTATACAGGCAAGGTGTGGTATAATGGGCACGAGATTGTGGAAGTAGAAAGTTGAGATTTGAACAGTAGGTCAGGAGTGAAAATGGAAATAAAAATGGCAGACATTAAAGATGCGGAGGAAATACTCATACTGCAAAAAAAGGCATACAAGCAGGAAGCGGAGCTTTATAACAACTATTCAATACAGCCGCTGACCATGACCATCGAAGAGACAAGGGATGATTTTAAAAATCACGTTATCCTGAAGGCAGTGGAATCAGGCAGTATAACAGGCTCTGTCAGGGCATATGAAAAGGACGGCACATGCTATGTAGACAAGGTCATAGTGGACCCTGCGTGCCAGAACACAGGAAAGGGCACTGCGATTATGAAAGAGCTGGAAAAATATTTCCCGGCATGCAGGAGGTTTGAGCTTTATACAGGGTACAGGAGTTAAAACAACAAGAATTTTTATAAAAAACTTGGCTATAAAATATACAGGACCGAAATGGTAAACGACAGGTTCGGGTTTGTGTATATGGAGAAATTAAAATGACAGGCGATACCGGTACGATAAAAGTCGGAACTTCCGGGTTCTCGTTTCCCGATTGGCGCGGCACAATCTACCCTCGCGGCATGTCACAGAAACAGGAGCTGACTTATTATCAGGAAGAGCTCGGTTTTGACATTCTGGAAGTAAACGCGTCTTATTATACTCTTATGGATGAAAAAAATGTTGCTGTCATGGGGAGAAAAACAAAAGAAGGATTTGAGTTTATAGTAAAAGGCTACAAGGGATTTACCCATGACCCGTTTGACGACCGCCTGCCTGAAAAGCCGTCTATTGAAAAAGCAATGGAGGATATAGCTGAATTCAGGAAATCGCTTGTCCCTTTTATGGCTAAAAACAAGCTCGGCGCAGTCCTGCTGCAGTTCCCGGTGTTTTTTTACCCGTCGAAAGAATCGGAAGATTATATAATTAAGTGCAAAAAAAGCCTTGCTGACATACCTCTTGTAATTGAGTTCAGGAATATTGAATGGTCAAAGGGAAAAATTTTTGATTTTTTGCGCGAGAACAACCTTGCTTATTGCGCTGTTGACGAGCCAAAATTGCCGCGGCTAATGCCTTTTATAAACGAAGTGACAGCGGATATAGGATATATCAGGATGCACGGCAGGAACAAAAACTGGTTCAACGCGCCTACGTCTGTCCGCTATGACTACCTTTACTCCGACGGGGAGCTCAATGAATTCGTGCCGGAGGCAAAAAAAATGGCTGACAAGGCAAAAAAAGTATATATGTTAATGAACAACTGCCATGCAGGCAAGGCAGTTCAAAACGCCCGTCGTATGAAAAACTTGCTCGGCCTGCCAGGGAAAAACAATTTGTTGTTTTAAATACAGGGCGGATGATGGACGCGTCAGGCAATGTGCCATCATTTTGCGGCATCCAAATAGTTAATGCTGAATAAAAGAAACAGATATTATTGACTCCTGCAATAATTGTGCTATCTTATTAACAGTAATCATAAACTCTAATAGGAGAGGTTGTATGAAGAAAATACTTGCAGTTACCTGCGCAATACTACTGATGGCCGTATTAATAGTTTCAGCCTGCAAGAAGAAAAACCCGACTTCTGCCGAGGCTACCAGCACGCCATTGGCCACGGCGACTTTTGATCAATCGCTTACTACAACTTTTACACCAACAATAACATTAACAAACACTATTTCACCGACAATGACCCAAACTTTGACCCAGAGTCCTGTGTGTTCATCAACACCGGATTTTTCACCGACAGTGTCGGCAACTTCCACGACAACTCCGGTGTGTACAAACCAGTTTGGGAATTATGACGATAATTACGGTTACTACCTCTGGAACGGCTACCTTATAGGCAGCCAGTTTACAGTGCCATCAAGCGTTACCGTAATAGCAACCGGTGTCAACATTGCCTTTTCAAATTCGGATAATGCTATCATAGGCATTTATGCCGATAATTCCGGATCGCCAGGTACGCTTGTGGGGCAGACAGGCGTGGTGAGTCTGGCAAGCGGGTGGAACATTGTGCAACTGCAGTCGGCTGTAACATTGACAGCAGGAGCAACATACTGGTTCATGTCAGAGGGGGAGAACAGCAGCTCTGTTATCATTGACAGCGGCGGAGTGGCCTCATCCACAATATACAGCCCGTTTTTATGGTCAAATGTTTCGCCAATCATGCCTCCGAACCTTTCGAGCATAACATGGACAATAGAATCATCGACGCTGGGGGTGGAAGCAGCAGCAGTAAACTGCCCATGGGAGTAGGCCGGAGAATTTAAAGAAAGAGATTTGATGATATATAAAGTAAAAAGACATCAGGCATACAGGAATAGGGAAACAAAAACGATGTAATGATAATTACTCCAAATTTTATCGAAATTTTTCGTTTTCTATATAAATCACATTTTTTGGTTCTAAATATTTGACCCCGCAGACCATGCAATTCTGTAAGTAATGAAATTTTCAATCACTTTATCCACATGTTATTCAATAAACAACAATCCGGAAAAAAGTCAGTTTTTTTTAGAAACAGTACGTTTATACAAAATCGGGTAAATGGTAAAAGTTAAGAGGCTAAAAAAACAGGTTGAATGACTTGTAGAAAGCCAAAAAGAATGAAAAAAACGGAGGTGTTTATATGAGGAAAACGTTGTTGATGGTTCTATTTGTGCTCGTGTTTTGTTTTGCGTTTATAACTGCCATGATTGCGGATGAAAAAAGCAGCGGCCTGCAGGCCGGCATGCACGCATTTATCACGCAGTGGGGTGGATTTGGACTGGACAAGGGAAAGTTTGACAGGCCATACGGCATCGCAATCGACAATAACGGTAATGTTTATGTAACCGAGATGAACAATGCAAGGGTACAGAAATTCGACACTTCAGGCAAATATATTGCTATATGGTACGGCCCTGGAGGCGAAAAAATCCATCGGACTAAAACAAAACAGGTAAGCTACGACAAACCCGACAACAATTTCGGCGTAAACCGGATTAATTTTTACAACCCGTCCGGTATTGCAGTGGATAACGAGGGTTTTGTTTATGTGGTAGACAGCGGAAACCACTCATGCGAGAAATTTGGATCCGGCGGAAGCCTGATATCCAAGTGGGGCGATTACGGCGAAAACCCGGTGAGTTTCAGCACACCAATGGGCGTTGCGGCAGACTCAAACGGCAATATATATGTAACCGACTCAACAAGCCTTTCTGACTGCATAAAAAAATTCGACACCCAGGGCGATTTTCTTACCGGCTGGTGCACGATGACAAAAGGCTCGGAGAATTTGGGCGCTCCATCAGGGTTATGCACGGATAAGTCAGGGAACCTGTATATTGCAGACGCAGAATACGGCAGGATAGTCAAATGTGACCCCGACGGCAAATTCCTGAGGTATTATGGGTCGTCAGGAAACGGCAAAATGCAGTTTAATTCGCCCGAAGGCGTTACTGTAGACAATACCGGAAACATTTATGTTTCGGATACCGGCAATAACAGGGTAGTGGAATTTGACCAGTCAGGAAACCTTATCACTTCCTGGGGCGGCGTGGGAAAGGGCAACGGCCAGTTTAACTCGCCGGAAGGTATTACGATGGATAAGGACGGCAATATTTATGTGGTTGATTCCGGGAATAACAGGATAGAAAAATTCGCCAAGTAATTCCCAGTTTGGAAGTTAAAGATATATAAATGATCCGAAAAAGAGGTAAGTTATGAATAAGTTCATGATTGCGGCTGTTTTTGTAGTGGTATTCGCAACAGCAGCGTTTAGCCAGGTTGTTACAAAGGATATTGAATACATGGACGGGGACACGGTCCTGCAGGGGTATATAGCCTATGACGACTCTATAAACGGCAAAAGGCCGGGCATCCTGATAGTGCATGAGTGGAACGGGCTGCAACAATACGTGAAAATGCGGGCAGAGATGCTGGCAAAAATGGGATATGTGGCTTTTTGCGCCGATATGTACGGCAAGGGCATAAGGCCTCAAAACATGGCTGACATGAAAAAACAGGCTGCATTTTACAGGTCGGACAGGAAGCTCATGCGCGGCCGCGTGCAGGCAGGGCTTGATGAATTGAAGAAATTTGACATGGTTGATACGGGCAAGATAGCGGCAATAGGGTATTGTTTCGGCGGAGGTGTCGTGCTCGAACTCGCGCGCAGCGGCGCAAAGCTGAACGGGGTTGTGAGCTTTCACGGGAACCTGGACACGCCGGACCCAAATGACGCGAAAAATATAAAGTGCAGGATACTGG
>Ga0335078_10001371_pt1 | contig 36857 bp, 9 predicted proteins | sample Lox_Sample_32_FD_206711 | JGI IMG/M metagenome (GOLD analysis project Ga0335078, IMG submission 206711) | Soil microbial communities from Loxahatchee National Wildlife Refuge, Florida, United States - Lox_Sample_3.2 | ecosystem: Environmental > Terrestrial > Soil > Wetlands | place: USA: Florida... | reverse complement strand
CGAATACTCGCCGTTTTCGCCGCGAGCGAACGCTTCTCCTTGCCGGACAGTCGTGAACTGTTCTCCGCGCTCGGAAAGGATCTTGCCTGCCTGATCGCCTGCCCCCCCCTGCTTCTCAGCAAAGATCAGCCAGGGTCCGTAAGTTTCGCCCGAGGCAACTGCCGCGGGGGAAACGGACCGCTGCCAGGACGGAACGTAGAACCAATCTCTTAGATCCTCGCGCTTTGCCAAGCCATTCGCTGCGGCGGGAGCGGGCGTGGAGGCCGGGGTTTGCTTCTGCACGCAGTAGCGTTTCCGTTCGAAAAAATACGTGGGCAAGGACACGCGATGCAGCTTTTCGCCGTGATGAAACTCCTCCCAATCGATGGAAACGCCTGCCAGCCAAAGCTTCCCGGCCGTATTCAAAAGAAAAGCAACATCGGACTGGGTATCCTTGGGATGCGGCAAGCTGGCGAACACTTGGGAATCGGACGAGCCTCGCGTGCAGTCGCGGGCAAACGTACTGAGCGTTTGCCCCGGGCCTACCTCGAGAAAGAGGCGCCCAGGCGAGGATGCCAGCTGATGGATTCCATCGGCGAAATGAACGGTTTGGCGCAAGTGATTGGCCCAGTACGACGGATCGGTGGCCTGCTGCGGCGTGATCCAAGTGCCCGTCAGATTGGAGACAAAGGGTCTGCTGGGCGGAGACAGCTTCACATTTCGGAATTCATTCGAAATAGGACCGAGAGCCGCATCCATCATGGCCGAATGAAACGCGTGAGACGTATGCAGGGCGCGGCAATCGACGCCGCTCGACTCGAGCTTGGCCTGGAGCGCGGCGAGGGCATCCTTTGGCCCGGTCAGCGTACACAACGACGGCGAATTCACGGCCGCCAGCGAAATCCGCTCGTCCACATATTGCAGCGCCTCGGCCCTCGGCAAGGAAACCGCCATCATGCTCCCCGCGGGCATCTGCTGCATGATCCGGCCGCGCGCCGCTACAAGCCGCAGGGCGTCCTCCAGCGAAAATACTCCCGCAAGGCAGGCCGCTACGTATTCGCCGAGGCTGTGGCCGATCATGGCGTCCGGCAGCGCGCCCCAGGACATCCACATCTGGGCCAGCGCGAATTCGAGCGCAAAGAGGGCGGGCTGCGCTACACGCGTCTCGTTTAAAATTTGGGAAGTGGCGTCCTGCGAATACAGGACCTCGCGCAAATCGCAGCCCAATTCCCGGCTCAGGAAGTCCGCGCAAAAATCCATGTGGCGCCGGAACACCGGCTGCGTTTGGTAAAATCCGCGGGCCATGCCGGGATGCTGGCTTCCCTGCCCGCTAAACATGAACGTGACCGGCCGCGTGTTCGCTTCCTCCACGGCGGTGAGCATCTTGCGGGCGCCGGCGCCGCGCAGGGCCTCGATGGCTTCTTCACGGCTGGAACAAACCACCATTCGCCGATGCGGGAAACGCTTTCGTCCGATTTGCGCGGTGTAGCAGGCATCCGCCAAGGAAATGGAGGGATGCGCTTCCAGGTGGTCGGCCATGCGGGCCGTCATGGCGTCGAGTGCGGCGCTTGTCCGCGCGGAGAGAACAAGCAATTGCGCGGGCCACAACAACTCGGAGGGTGCGGGCGCGGGCGCTTCTTCCAAAACGACGTGGGCGTTCGTTCCGCCGATGCCGAACGAGCTGACGCCAGCGCGGTGCGGCGAGCCATCTGATTTCCATTCCGTTAACTTATCATTTATATAAAATGGGCTATTCGCGAAGTCGATTGCCGGATTCGGTTTCTTAAAATACAGCGTCGCGGGAATCCTGCGGTGCTGCAGGGCCAGTGTGGCCTTAATCAGTCCGGCGACGCCCGCCGCCGCATCGAGATGGCCGATATTCCCTTTCACAGCTCCGATGGCGCAAAACTGTTTCTTGCCGGTGTGCGCCCGGAAGGCGCGTTCGAGCCCGGCGATCTCAATCGGGTCGCCGACCTGCGTTCCTGTCCCATGCGCCTCGACGTAACGGATGGTTTCCGGATGCACGCCGCTCATGCGGATGGCCGCGGAAATGACGTTCGATTGCCCCTCGACGCTAGGCGCCGTGTATCCCATCTTGTCCGCGCCGTCATTATTCACCGCCGCGCCCAAAATCACCGCGCGAATCTCGTCCCGGTCGCGCAGCGCTTCTTCGAGGCGTTTGAGAACCACAATTCCCGCCCCATGGCCTCCGCGAATTCCCCGCCCTTCCTCGTCAAACGGACGGCAGTGCCCGTCCGGCGAGAGGATCATTCCTTCGCTATACAAGTAGCCGGTTTTTTCCGGGAAGGTCAACGAAACGCCGCCCGCCAGCGCCAGATCGCACTGCCGCGCCAAGAGCGCCTGGCAGGCCATCTGCACGGCGACAAGAGAAGTGGAGCAAGCCGTTTGAACCGCCATGCTGGGGCCCTTGAGATTTAATTTGTAGGCGACCCGCGTGGCCAGGAAATCCTTATCGCTGGCCAGCATGATCTGGTAAGCGCCGACGGATTCTGCCACTTCCGGATTCGCGGATATATTACTGAATATGTACGTATTCCCGCTTGTACCTGCGTAGACTCCCACCGATTCGGGGCGAGTATCGCCTGCGTACCCCGCATCTTCCAAAGCCTCCCAGGCGCATTCCAGAAATACGCGGTGCTGCGGGTCCAGGATTTCCGCTTCCCGCGGATTGAATCCGAAGAAACCGGCGTCAAACCAATCGGCGCGCTCGAAGGGAGTTCCGCGCTTCACGAAATTCGGATTCTCGAGCAACGCGGCAGGCACGCCCGCCTCGAGAAGCTCCGCGTCGGAATACTCGACCAAGGACTCCACCGCGTCCAACAAATTCCGCCAGAAGGCCTGGACATTTTCCGCGTCGGGAAAGCGCCCGGACATCCCGATCAAGGCGATGGCCTGATTCGTTTTTTGGTCCTTCGTGCTCATGAGCGGAATTCTCTATATTTGCCAAATAAGAATTTATTGGCCGACCGGTTGCAGCGTTCCCGAGTTTCTATTTTGGGCGTCCACGTACGAAGCGATGGCGGAAACCGTGGTTTTCTGAAACAACTCAACCAGGGAAATCTGGCAGCCCAGATGTTTCCGCAGCCGGCTTTGAAGTTGGACCACCAGAAGCGAATTGCCGCCCAGATCGAAAAAGTTGTCGTGAATTCCCACGTTCTTGTGTTTCAAAAGTTCTTGCCAGATGGCCGCGACTTTTATCTCGGATTCAGTCGTGGGCGGAGCGGAAAGCGCGGAGCCGGCTTCGTCGTTTACTGGGACCGGGAGCGCGCGCCGGTCTACTTTTCGATTCGGCGTCAGCGGAAACTCATTCAAAAAGACCCATTGCGACGGAATCATGTATTCGGGAAGCCGCGAGGCAAGCGCCGCGCGAAGCTCCTTTGCGTCCACCTTTTCGCTTTCACGCAGGGCCACGTAGGCCGTGAGCCGCGGATCGTTCGGCGTATCCTCGCGGACGATTGCTACGGCTTGCCGAACCTGAGGCTGCTGCTCGATCGCGGTTTCAATTTCGCCAAGTTCGATGCGGAAGCCGCGCAATTTCACTTGGTGATCCATGCGTCCGATGTATTCCAAATTTCCGTCGGGCAGGCGGCGCACGAGATCGCCGGTCCGGTAGAGCTTTTCGTCGGAAGCAAATGGGCTGGGCACGAATCGCTCGGCCGTCAGTTCAGGTCTGTGCCGGTAGCCTCTCGCCAGCCCGTCCCCGCCAATCAAAAGCTCGCCGGGGACGCCCCTCGGTACTAAGTTGCGTTGCTCGTCGAGAATAAAAATCCGCGTGTTCGCGATCGGCTTTCCGATGGGAACCGAACCCGGCCGCGAATCGATGCGGTGAATGGTGGACCAGATCGTTGTCTCCGTGGGCCCGTAGAGGTTCCACACTTCCGCGCGCGTGACCAATAGACGATTCGCGAGCTCGCGCGGAAGGGCTTCGCCGCCGCAAAGAATCTTGAATCCCCGCGCGCCTTCCCATCCGGATTCGAGAAGCAAGCGCCAGGTCACGGGCGTGGCCTGCATGACCGTGATGTTCGATTCGCGGATTAGCTGCGCGAGGGCAGCGCCGTCCGCCAGCGCCGCTTGCGGCGCGATGACCACGCAAGCGCCCGTCGTTAGCGGCAAATGGAACTCGAGGCCGGCAATGTCGAAGGAAAGCGTGGTGACCGCGAGCAGGCGATCGTTCGCCAACAGTCCGGGTTCGCGCCGCATCGAAGAGAGAAAATTCACCACCGAGCGGTGCGTGACTTCCACTCCCTTGGGTTTGCCGGTCGAGCCGGAAGTGTAAATGACGTAGGCGAGATTTTCCGGCGCCGCGCCGCTGGCAGGTTGTTCCGCGCTTTCGTTCCGCAAGGCTTCCCGGTCGCGGTCGACGCAGACGACGGAAGGCAAATTGCCCGGTAACACGTCGAGGAGGCGCTCCTGCGTGATCAAAACCCTCGCGCCGGAATCCTCGAGCATGAAGGCCACGCGGTCGCGCGGATAGGCCGGGTCCAAGGGCACGTACGCGCCGCCGGCTTTCAGCACGCCGAGAATCGCGACCGCCATTTCAGCCGACCGTTCCAGGCAAACACCGACGAGCGAGTCCGGGCCAACGCCGAAGGCGCGCAACCGGTTTGCAAGACGATTCGAGCGAACGTGTAATTCGCCGTACGTGAGCTCTTCGCTTCCAAAGATCACAGCAACGCCTTGCGGATTCCGCGCGGCCTGCTCGGCGAACAAATCGTGAATGCATGCTTGCCGCGGATAATCCAGCGCTTCCCCCGCGCTCGTCGCGGCGAGCTGATCCTGCTCCTCGCGCGTCATTATCTCCAGCGCGGAAATATGTCGATCGGGATTTGCCAAGGCGGCTTCCAGAAGGTGGCGATAATGCGCTTGCATGCGCCGGATCGTCGCCTCATCGAAAAGGTCGGAGTTATATTCCCACTGCATCTCGAATTGTTGATCGACTTCGCCGGCCTCGACGGTAAGGTCAAAACGCGAGGTTCCGATGTCGAACTCCATCGGCGTGGCCTGCAGACCCGGAAGTTCCAGGTCGCGCATCCGAAAATTCTGGAGAATAAACATCACCTGAAATAGAGGAGTCCTATTCAGGTCGCGCGGCCCTTGCACGGCTTCGACTAGATCGCCGAAGGGGACGTCCTGGTGAGAAAAGGCATTGAGCGCCGTCTCTCGAACCCGCGCCAGAAGCTCTCGCACGGTCGGATCGCCGGAGAGATCGGTGCGAAGCGGCAAGCTGGTGAGGAATAATCCGACCAGTTTTTCCAGCTCGGGACGGGTGCGCCCAGCGGCGACCGATCCAACAATCACGTCGGTCTCTCGCGTATAGCGAAACAGAAGGATTTTGAAGACCGTTAGGAACGTAGTGAAAAGTGTGGCGTCTTCCTCGAGGCTGATTTTCTTGGCGGACGCCAGAAGCCCCACCGGCAATGACATGCGGGCGCGCATGCCGCGGTAACTCGGCTCCTGCAAGCGCGGCCGGTCGCAAGGCAGATCCGTGACGGGGAGCGAACCGGCCAACTGCTGTTTCCAATAGGCCATTTGCGAGCGATTCGCGCCGCTTTGAAACATCTGCCGGTGCCAGTGAGCGTAGTCCAAATATTGGATCGAAAGTTCGGGCAGGGGCGAGGGCCGCCCTTCACAAAAAGCCGTATAAATCTGCGTTAATTCTTCGGTAATCACGCCCAGCGACCAGCCATCGGCGACAATATGGTGCGCGCCAAAGAGCAGGACGTGGTCGTTATCCGCTAGTTCCACTAAACACACGCGAATCGCGGGAGCCGTGGACAAGTCGTAAGGGCGCCGCAGATACTCGCGCGCAAATTGCAGAGCCGCGGCTTCCTGTTCCGACGCGGGCAATTCGCGAAGCGAGTGCAGGTCCATCTTCCAGTCCGCGCAAGTGTGAATCACCGATTTTGGATGCCCATCCACGCTGACGATCGCCGTGCGCAATACCTCATGCCGGCGAAGAATCTCTTTCCAGCTATTCTCGAGCGCGCTGCGGTTCAGAGTGCCGCGAAGCCGCAGGCCCGCGACAAGATTGTAGAAGGAGCTTTCGCCCTCAAATTGGTCTAGAAACCAAAGCCTTTCCTGCTGCAGCGACGGCGCCAGAAGGCCTTCCCGGGCGATTTTGGCGATGGGGATGAGTTCGTCTTTATGACCCTGGTTTGACAGGAGAGAAATAATTTGGAACTTATTCGCCTTTATTTGCTCCTTTAGTTCCGCTGTCAGCACGCCTTTCGGGGCGTTGCAATTCAGTTGCCCGTTTTCCGCGGACAGGTGCACGTCGAGCGAGCGAAGATAGGCGAGAAACTCTACAACTCCTTGCATGTCATCCCCTTGCCGGGCGATTCCGTGAATCTGTGGCTACCGCATTCAAAGATGGCGGCTTACCAGCGGCGTTCCTTCGCCTCAACTGCGGACAATTCGGGCGAAGAAACCCGGATGGGAAAATGCACGAGCGCTTCCAAAATCTGATGTTGCCCGTGATTGTGCGGAAGTCGTTAACCCGTAGTACTTTCGGACTTTCGATTGGCGCGGAATTTGCGGAGAGAGTAGGACCATGGGACTCTCAGGCCAATCGATCCTTGTTCCGAATCGGCGCAGAGACGCCTCGCGCAGACTTTTTTGTTTTCCTCACGCGGGGGTCGGGCCATCGGTATTTCGCGGTTGGGCCGACGATTTGGGGGCCGATACGGAAGTTTGCTTGATCCAGCCTCCGGGCAAGGAAGGCAGGCATCGAGAAGCGCCTTGTTCATCGCTTGAAACTCTCTTGCCGGCGTTGATTGAGCACATGCTGCCTCTGCTCGACCGGCCCTTTGCCTTTTATGGCCACAGCCTCGGCGCAAAAGTCGGGTTCGAGTGCGCGGTGCGCCTGCGGCGGATTCATCATGTGGAGCCCACGCACATCTTTGTTGGGGCGAGTCCGGCTCCTCAGCTGCCGTGGCGCCATTCGCCGTTGCGCCTGCTGCCGGTGGAAGAATTTTTGAGCGAGGTGGAAAAGCGGTACGGGGCCTTGCCTCCAGAAGTCATTTCGGACGCGGAGATGCGCGCTTTGGTCCTGCCGATCTTGCGAGCGGATTTCGCCATCATCGAAACGTACAAATATTCGCCGGAGCCTCCATTGAATTGCGGGCTTACCGCGTTTGGCGGACTTCAGGATCCCACGGTGAAACGGCCTGAATTGGAAGCGTGGCGAGAGCAAGTCACCGGCCGCTTCCGTCTGCAAATGCTCGATGGGAATCATCTTTTCCTGAAATCGTGCCGGGCTGAGCTTTTGGAATCGATCGCGGGCGAATTGAATGCCTGCTGCGAAGGTCCACGGACATCAAGCGCTTTTCGATGAAATCACAGAGATGGGTTTTCGCCGCGCATGCGGGCGCGGCCGAACCGAAAGTGTGAAGATTGATGGGCCACGAACAGATCGCCATCGTTGGAATTGGCTGCCGCTTTCCCGGCGCGGCGGATGTGGAAACTTTTTGGCGCGTCTTGCAGGATGGAATCGAAACGGTTGGGAATTATCCCGGGCAGCGCTTCGATTCTCTCGATCGGGTCTTTTCGCCTGATTCGGTGAAGCGCGGGACGATCGCGACGCTCCGAGGCGGCTTTCTTCCCGGCCTCGATCGATTCGATGCCGATTTTTTCGGCATTTCGCCTCGAGAAGCGGTCCTGCTCGATCCTCAACAGAAACTTTTGCTGGAAGTGGCCTGGGAAGCGGTCGAGGACGCGGGCATTCCCGCCGGGAAACTCGCGGGCAGCAGAACCGGAGTTTTTGTAGGGCTCTGGAATAGCGACTACGAGCGCTGCATCTACGAGCGTTCGCGCGATCTCGATTTTTATACCAGCACGGGCGGAGGACGCTATCCGGCCTCGGGCCGTCTGGCTTATTTCCTCGATCTCCGCGGGCCGAACCTTACAGTGGACACCGCGTGTTCTTCTTCGCTCGTGGCCATTCACCTGGCGTGCATGAGCCTGCGCAACGGCGAATCCGAACTGGCGCTGGCCGGCGGCGTGAACACCATCCTCACCCCGGAAATCACGCTTTCCTATTCGTCCGCAAAAATGCTTTCTCCCGAAGGACGCTGCAAATTCGGCGATGCCGCGGCGGATGGATACGTGCGCAGCGAAGGCGCTGGAATTTTATTTCTCAAACCATTGTCTCGCGCGGTGGCTGACGGCGATCCGATCTATGCGGTGATTCGAGGCGGCGCCGTGAACAACGATGGGCGTTCCAGCGGCTCGCTGATTGCTCCGAGCCGCGAGGGCCAGGCAGACATGCTGCGAACCGCTTGGCGCGATGCGGGCGTCGCGCCACAGGAAATCGAATACATCGAAGCGCACGGCACGGGAACCCTGGCGGGCGATCCCGTCGAGCTTGGAGCCATCAGCGACGTGATCGCGGACGTCGCGAGAACGCGGCCGTGCCTGGTCGGTTCCGTCAAGACCAATGTGGGGCACACGGAATCCGCCGCGGGCGCCGCCGGGTTGATTAAAGTGGCGCTTTCCCTGCAGCACGGCGAGATCCCGGCTACGCTTAATTTCCGCGATCCAAATGCGCGGATTGATTGGAGCCGAGTTGCGATCCCGGCGAAGAACACGCCGTGGCCCACCGGCGCGGTGGCTCCGATCGCCGGGATAAGCGGCTTCGGCATTACCGGCACGAATGCTCACGTGGTCTTGCAAGCCGCTCCCGCAGCGGCCGCGAAACACGAAGCGCGCGAGGGCGCTCATCTTTTCCTGCTTTCTGCCCACACCGAGGCCGCGCTCGAGGCGCGCGCCGCGTCCTGGCGAGACCGCTTGCTGGCGGATCCCGCGTGGCCCGCATCGCTCGCCGATCTTGCGTACACGGCCGGCGCGCGCCGCTCTCATCACGATTTTCGGCTATCGCTTGTGGCCGGCACTCGCCAGGAACTGCTCGAAAAAATAAACGGCTGGCTTGCGAAACAAGAACAGCCGGGCGCGCGTTCGGGAAAGCGCCTGGCCGAGGAGAAACGCCGCGCCGTTTTTGTTTTCCCCGGGCAAGGCGGCCAATGGCTGGGGATGGGACGAACGCTTCTGCGCGACGAGCCCGTTTTTCAAAAAGCGCTGGCGCGCTGCGACGAAGCCATTCGCAAATACACCGCCTGGGGCGTGACGGAGCGGCTCACCGCGGCGGATGCGGAAAGCAGCCTGTCCGGCATCGATGTGATTCAGCCCGTTCTGTTCGCCGTCATGCTGTCGCTCGCGGAGCTTTGGCGTTCCCTGGGGATCGAGGCCGAAGGCGCCGTCGGCCATAGCATGGGCGAAGCCGCGGCCGCTGCGTTTTGCGGCGCGCTTTCCCTGGACGATGCCGCGGCGGTGATTTGCCATCGCAGCCGCCTGATGAAGCAGGCCAGCGGGCGCGGGCTGATGGCCGTCGCCGAGCTGAGCCTCGAACAGGCCGAAAAATTCGTAAGCGATTTCGGCGGGCGAATTTCCGTGGCCGCGAATAATAGCCCCACTTCCACGGTTCTCTCGGGCGACGCCGACGCCATCGAAGAGGCTCTCGTGAAGCTCGAAGCGCGCGAAATTTTCTGCCGCCGCATCAAGGTGGACGTGGCCTCCCATTCCGCGCACATGGAGCCGTTTCGCGCCGAGCTGGCGCGCCATCTGAAAGACATCCAGCCGCGCAGAGGTTCTCTGCCCCTTTACTCGACAACCACCGGCGCCGTGGAAGACGGCGCGGGACTCGACGCAAACTACTGGAGCCGCAATCTTCGCCAGCCTGTGCTCTTCTCTTCCGCCGTGCAATCCTTGCTCGCGGATGGGTTCGACACATTCATCGAAGTCAACGCCCATCCTGTGCTGCTCCAGGCCATGGAAGACGGCATCCGCCACGCCCAGAAGGACGCCGTGGCCGTCGCCTCCCTGCGGCGCGACAAAGACGAGCGCCAGGAAATGCTCGACGCCCTCGGCGCCCTTTATGTCAGCGGCTTCCCGGTCGATCTTCAGCGCCTGTATCCGCAGGGCGTTTGTCTGCGCCTGCCGGCATATCCCTGGCAGCGCGAGCGTTTCTGGTTGGAAGAGAACGCCGGTCAAGCCTCGCGCGGACGAGGAACCACCGCGCACCCGAACCTCGGCGTGCACCTGGCATCTTCAGTCGAGCCGGGCGCGCATCTTTGGGAAATCGATCTGCGCCGTGCGCCGCAATCCGGCGATTCGGCATCGCTTCTGATCGATTTGGCGCTGGCCGCCGTTTCCGAGGCGATCCCAGCCAATCCCGCGATTTTGGAGGATTTGGAATTTTCCGCACCGTCCACGAAGGATTCCTCGGGCCAACTGGTGATCGCGCCCTCCGGAAAGGGCCGCTGGTCGCTGCGCATTTCCGCAAAAACAGATTCGGGATGGTCGCCCCGCTGCACGGGAGTGATCCGCGGCAGTGCGGAAGAATCCAGGGAGACGCCGTTCGGCGAGTGCCGCGAGAGCGTGCTGGAAGACCACGAGCGAGAGCCGCTTCACGAGTGCTTCCGCCTTGCCGCCGCGGCCGTCGAGGAAAAAAACGGCCCTGGTCCTTACCGCGCGTGCAAGGTTGGACGAATCGTGTGGCGCGACACTCCGTCGCAAGGCAAGCGCATCGCTCGCGCCGCGCTGACGGATCCTTCGGAAGGCAGGGAGGCCGCTTGCCGGTTGGAAGCGCAAGACGGCGCGGTGATCGCCGATGTTGCAGGCATCCACTTTGAACTTGCGCCGGAAGAGGAAGAGGCCGGCTGCACGTACCGGCTGAATTGGACGAAAGCGGAAATTCCTTCCAGGACGGATACAGGAAAAAAATCCTGGATTCTCATCGGTGAATCCGGCTCATTGGCGGACCGGATTGCCCAACAGCTCAAACGCGTGGGCGACGACTGCGTTTGCGCCTCTGGCGCGGAGGACCTGCGCCGCGCGCTCGAATCCCCAAACGCAAATTGCCATGGCATCGTCCGGCTCGCCCGGGCAGGCAGCACAGATCCGAAGGAAGCCGTTCAGGAGACATTGGAAGTCGTTCGCCTCGTGCAGGCTATCGCTGGCGGACGGCGGGATTCACAGCCCCCGCGGCTGTGGCTCGTAAGCACGGGCGCTTGGCATTTCGCCGGCGATTCCGGGGAAATCGCGTTTTCGCAAGGCCCGGGATGGGGGCTTGGACGCGTGATTGCCGCGGAACATCCGGAATGGCGGTGCGCGAATCTGGATTTAAGCAACTTCCCCGCTGCGGAAGAGATAGAACATTTTATCGCTTGGCTTCGCGGAGAAAATCCCGAGGAACAGATCGCCCTGCGCGGCAGCGCCTCCTTTGTGGCTCGTTTCGAGCGAAACCTCGCTGATTCATTGCGCGCGCCGGTTCAGTTTTCGCCGGGCGCGACCTATCTGATTACGGGCGGACTCGGAGGCGTCGGCCTCAAGGTCGCGCGCTGGATGGTGGAACGCGGTGCGCGATCCCTTGCGTTTCTGGGACGCCGTCCACCGACCGAATCCGCACGCGAGGAAATTGCGAAGCTCGAATCCGCCGGCGCCGCCGCGCGCATCTTCAGCGCGGATGTCGCCGAGGAAACCCAAACGGCAGCCGTGGTTCACGCCATCGCCGCGGAAATGCCGCCGTTGCGCGGTGTCTTCCATCTTGCCGCCGTGATGGACAGCACCTTGCTCGCGGAAGTCAACGCGGAGCAGATCGAACGGGCCATGCATGCCAAGGCCGCGGGCGCGTGGGTGCTGCATCGTCTCACCCAAAATTTATCGCTCGATCATTTCGTTCTTTTTTCCTCCATGACCGCGGCCATTGGCCAGCCCGGCGTCGCCAGCTACGCCGCCGCCAACGCAACTCTGGACGCGCTCGCCCGCTATCGCCAAGACAAGGGCCTGAAGGCCGTCAGCATCCAGTGGGGGCCGTGGGCCGAACTCGGATTGACCAAGAGCGACAAGGTCCGCCGCGGCGTGGAATCCTACGCCCAGCAAGGAATCCGGCCGCTCGCCTTTGACGAGACGTTCGACGCCCTGGGACAAATTCTCCAACAAGATTTGCCGGGCGCCATGGTTGCTCCGATTCACTGGAAAGCGTTTGCGCGCAGCTTTGCCGGGGATTCGATTCCGCGCACTTTCGCATCGCTCGTGCCTCAGGACAAAGCCAACGCGGAAGCGGCTCCATCGCAAGCCTCTCTTCGCGAAACCTTGCTGGCGGCCATACCCGGTCGCCCACGCCGCGCTTTGCTCGAAGGTCACCTCCAAGAAACACTCGCGGGCATATTGAAAACCAGCGCGTCGCGCCTCGATCCCGTAAAGCCGCTCGGATCGATGGGCGTGGATTCCTTGATGGCGCTTCAGTTCGTGCGGCGGCTTGCCGTCACCACTTCCGTCCGCCTTCCCGCCACGGCCGTCTTCAACTATCCGACGCTTCGCGTCCTCGCCGTGGAAATTGCCCGGCGCATGGAAATTTCCCTCGATGCCGATGCCGCGACGGCGGCGCCCGCGCCACAGGTCGCGGACACTCTGGCGGCCGTGTCCTCCGATGTCGCCAATTTGAGCGAGGAAGAAACCATTCAAGCGTTGCTGCAAGGCGGAGGCGATTCGTGAGCGATCGCCCGGAAAACGTTCTCTCCTCGGCCAAGCTCGCGCTTGCCATCAAGCAACTGCGCGCGGAAAAGGCCAATGTTTCGCTGCTCGGGTCGGAGCCGGTCGCGATCGTGGGCATCGGCTGCCGTCTTCCCGGAGGCGTTCGTTCCTCCGCGGATTACTGGCGCTTGCTGCACGATGGCGTGGACGCCATCACCACGATTCCACCCGATCGCTGGGACGCCGACGCCTACTTCGACACGGATCCGCAAGCCCCGGAAAAAATGAATGGGCGCTGGGGCGGCTTCGTTCCCAATGCGGATTTGTTCGATCCGGTCTTCTTCGGAATTTCGCCGCGCGAAGCGGTCAGCATCGATCCGCAGCAGCGCCTCGTTCTCGAAGTCCTCTGGGAAACTTTGTGGGACAGCGGACGCGCGCCCGGATCGCTGAGCGGCAGCCGGACGGGCGTTTTCATGGCCACCTGCGTGTCCGATTATGAGCGCCTGGCGTTCGAGGACGCGGCCATGATCGGTCCGCAATCCTGCTCCGGCACTTACCGCAGCATCGTCAGCGGACGCGTTTCCTTTCTTCTGAATTTGCGCGGCCCCAGTATTTCGATTGACACCGCGTGCTCCTCATCTCTTGTCGCCGTTCACCTGGCGTGCCAGAGCCTCCGCGCGGGGGATTGCAACCTTGCATTGGCCGGCGGCGTCATGCTGCATCTTGAGCCCGAGCACTATATCGGTCTGGCCAAGATGGGGATGCTGGCGCCGGACGGGCGCTGCAAGACGTTCGATTCCAAAGCCGACGGATTTGTCCCGTCGGAAGGTTGCGGCATCGTCGCTCTCAAACTTCTCGCGGACGCGCTTCGGGACGGCGATCGCATTTACGCCGTGGTTCGCGGCACCGCCGTCAATCAGGATGGCCGCACCAATGTGCTGACCGCTCCAAACGGCCTGGCCCAGCAGGAAGTTGTCCGCGCGGCTCTGCTGAACGGACAGGTGCCGCCCTCCAGCGTTTCCTACATCGAAACGCACGGAACCGGCACGTCTCTCGGCGATCCCATCGAGGTGGAAGCGCTGACGGAAGTCCTCGGATCGAGCGCGCTGATGGCCGCCCCGTGCGCTCTGGGCGCGGCCAAGAGCAACATCGGGCATCTCGAAGCCGCCGCGGGCGTGGCCGGGCTGATCAAAGCGGCGCTGTCGCTCGATCGGGAAGAAATCCCGCCCAACCTGCACTACTCGGAACTTAATCCGCACATTACGTTGCAGGGCACGCGTTTTTATATTCCCACGCACCCGTCTCCCTGGCCGCGCGGCTCCTCCCCGCGATTTGCGGGCATCAGCTCGTTCGGATTCGGAGGCACCAACGCGCATGTCGTGCTCGAGCAAGCGCCGCAATTTTTGCAGCGCTCTCCAAAGGCGGATTCCCCCGCGAGGAAGAAATTTCTGTTGCCGATCTCGGCGCGCACGCCCCAGGCCCTCGAGGACTTTGCACGGCTGTATCGGGATTTTCTAGGCAAGGAAAATTCGGGACCCGTTCACCTATACAGCGTGTGCCATTCGGCGGCCACGCGCCGCGATCATTATGAAGAGCGGCTCGCTGTTACCGGCGCGACGCGCGAAGAACTCTCGGAAAAACTCGGCGATTTCCTCGCCGGGAAATCCGGAACGGATGTCGCGGCAGGGCGCGCCTCGCAGGAAGGCGAAGGCGTGGTCTTCGTTTTTTCGGGGCAAGGTTCGCAGTGGCCGCGCATGGGCGTTTCCCTTCTCGAGCAGGAGCCGGTGTTTCGATCGGCCATTGAGGAATGCCACGAGTTGATCAAGGGGATCGCGGGCTGGTCGCTGATCGATCAATTGTCGGCCCCCGAAGAGTCTTCCAAATTAGGACACACCGAATATGCGCAGCCGGCGATCTTTGCCGTGGAAGTCGCTCTCGCCAGGCTGTGGCAATCCTGGGGCGTCACTCCGCTGGCGATTATCGGGCACAGCGCGGGAGAAATTGCCGCCGCGCATGTGGCGGGAAATCTGGATTTGCCCGAAGCGGCGCGCGTGGTTGTCCTGCGCGGACACCTGATGGAAAAGGCCACCGGTTTCGGCAAGATGGCCACGATTCACTTGCCGGCGCAGCCGGTCGCGGAGCGGATTCGTTCCTTTGGAGACGAAGTCTCGATTGCCGCGATCAACAGCCCGAAATCGACGGTCATAGCCGGCGCTCCCGCGGCCGTTGAGGCATTGGTGGCAGAGTGGATGAACAACGGCGTAGGTTGCCGCATGCTGCCCGTGGACTACGCCTTTCACAGCGCGCAGATGCAGCCGTTCAGCGAAGAGCTGGTGCGCGCGCTCGGCGCTGTGGTCACGCACGAGCTGAAATTTCCGATCGTTTCCACCGTTCGCGGCGCGAGGATCGTGGATGGCCGCGATTTTGACGCGAACTATTGGGGCCAGAACATCCGGCGTCCGGTGCTCTTCGCGAGCGCAGTAACCGCGGCCCTGGAAATGCACGCCCGCACGTTCCTCGAAATCGGGCCGCATCCCGTCCTGCTCAGCTCCATCGGGGAATGTTCCGCGGACCGCATCGCTTCCGACAATCTGCTGCCCTCGCTTCGCCGCGGCAAGGATGAAATGGGCGCGATGTTTTCGTCGCTCGGCAAACTCTACGCCGCCGGCGCGCCGATCGAGTGGCCGTTCGTTTATTCAAAACCAGTTCCGCCGGTTTCTCTCCCCACCTATCCGTATCAGAGGCAGAGGTATTGGATCGAGCGGCGCCCGAAGGCCGCGCCTGGCGCGCCGCGCGAATTTTGTGGCGCGCGTTTGCGCTCGCCTTCCTTGCAAGGCGCTGTCTTTGAAACGGAGCTAAGCGCGGCGGCTTTTCCTTACCTGGCCGATCATCGCATTGAAGGCTCCCTGCTCGTGCCCATGACGGCATTCCTCGAGCTTGCGAGTACCGCCGTCTTGAAATCCGGCCAGCCGGGAAAAGCGCTCATCGACGTGGCCGTTCTGAATCCTCTCGTGCTGCCCGAAGAAGGCAGCGTCACCGTTCAAACCTTCGTGGAAGGCGATACCGTTCGAATTCTCAGTCTCCACGGGGAAGAGTGGAAGCTCCACGCAAGTTGCCGCTTGGGCGACATCTCTCCCGTTGGAGAGCCCATCTCGCCTTCGACGCAAGCCGCCGAGCTCGATTCCATGGAATGCGCGAAGTTTTACCAGCGGCTGCAAGAAGACGGCGTGGAATTCGGCCCCTCGTTTCATGTGGTCGAAAGCCTGCATGCCGGTTCAGGAAAATCCGTCGGACGGGTCCGGCTTGGCGACCGCGAGAAACGCGATTCTTCCCGTTACCGGATTCATCCCGCATTGCTCGACGGATGCCTGCAAACCGCCGTCGCCGCCGCCCAGGGAAATCTGGCGGGTGCCTATTTACCTTTCAGTATAGATCTTTTGGAAACCTTTGGCCCCGCCGGCGCTGACGCTTGGGCGATAGCTCGCGTCTCCTCTTCGAAGAGCGCGGACACGCTTACCGCCGATATCGATGTGTTGAGCGATGATGGACGATTCCTCGCGCGTATCGCAGGGCTTCATTTCAAACGCCGCGGTTCTTCCGCCGCTTCAAAACGCACCATCTATCAGGTGCAGTGGCAGCGATCGGAGCTCTCGCAGCAATCCGCGCGGGCCTCCGGGGCTTGGCTGATCGTCGCGGATGACGGCGCCGAAGGACAGAAGCTCGCCGCATCCCTGCAAGGGCGAGGTTGCCCAGCCGTGGTGCTTCAGACCGGCGCGCCGCTCGATGGCCATGACGACTTGCAAGGCGTGGTGAGGCTCATCGCGCGCGGAGCGGCCAAAAACCCGTTCGCCTCTCAATCGCAATCATGTGGAAGCGTGCTGTCCCTCGCTCAGGAATTGCTGAAGCGCTTTCCTGCCAACGCGCCGCGGCTGTGGCTCGTCACGAAAGGCGCCGTGGACGCAGTTCCCGCGGATCGCATCGAGGCCTTTGCGGACGCCACCGTGTGGGGACTCGGCCGCACCATCGGCATCGAGCACCCGGAGCTTCGCTGCGTGCGATTCGATCTCGATCCGGCGTCTCCCGATTACGAAGCGCTCGCCGATGAAATCGTCCGCGCCGATGGCGAAGAGGAAATCGCGATTCGCGGCGGAGAGCGATTCATTCCCCGCCTCGAGCCGAAGTTCGCGGAAGACCCGCAGCCGCGACGCCTCATCATTCCCAGTCGTGGATCGATTGACAACCTCACGATCGAGCCTGTCGAGCGCCGCGCTCCTGGGCCCGGCGAGGTGGAAATCGAAGTGGAGGCCACGGCGCTGAATTTCCGCGATGTGCTGAATGTTTTAGGAATGTATCCGGGCGATCCCGGCCCTCTGGGACTGGAGTTCTGCGGACGCATCGCCCGCCTCGGCGAAGGCGGCAACGAGGAAGCGCTTCGGGTTGGCGACCGCGTGATGGGCCTCTCTTGGGGCAGCTTCGCCTCCTTCGTAAACACTCCGGCGGCCTTGCTTACAAAAGCGCCCGCAGGGCTCACCGCCATCGAGGCCGCAACCGTCCCCAACGCTTTTCTTACCGCCCATCATTGCCTGATCGAGGTAGGCGTCCTGCAACGCGGCGAGCGCGCCCTGATTCATGCGGCGACCGGCGGCGTGGGACTTGCCGCGGTGCAAATCGCCATGCAAGCTGGCGCGGAAATATTCGCGACCGCGGGCAGCGAACACAAAAGAGAATATCTGCGCTCGCTCGGCGTACAGCACGTCTACAGTTCCCGCACGCTCGATTTCGCCTCGGAAATACTCGAACGGACCGGCGGCAAAGGTGTGGACCTGGTTCTGAATTCGCTGGCCGGCGATTTCATTGACGCGGGATTCCGCGCCCTCTCGAATGGCGGCCGGTTCATCGAAATCGGAAAAACCGGAATCTGGACCGAAGAGCGCGCCGCGGCGCTTGGGAAATCGATTCGTTACTTTATAGTAGACCTTGGAATTGTGATGGATCGGGAGCCCCATCGAATCCATTCGCAGCTAACCAAAATTTCCTCTGACATCTCGGCCGGCGCGCTCCATCCCTTGCCGGCTCAGGTATGCGATTTCCATGATGCCGCGCACGCATTTCGTTTCATGGCGCAAGCAAAACATATCGGAAAAATCGTGCTGCGCCATCCCGCCCCGTTGCGAATTTCTCCCGACGCAACCTATTTGGTGACCGGCGGCCTCGGCGCGCTCGGATTGCACGTTGCCAAGTGGATGGCGGAACAAGGCGCGCGAAACCTGCTGCTTCTGGGCCGAAGCGCCCCTTCCGCAGAGGCAGCACAAGCAGCGGAAGCAATGCGCGGCGCGGGCGTGCGTGTGGAGATTCGCTCCGTGGATGTTGCCCGGCGCGCGGATCTCGAAACAGTTCTGCGCGAAATCGAAGCGGGAATGCCCCCTCTTCGCGGCATCGTTCACGCCGCCGGCGTTCTCGATGACGGCGTATTCACGCAACAAACCTGGGGCCGTCTCGAAACCGTGATGGCGCCCAAAATTGCCGGCGCCTGGAACTTGCACGAACTGACCCTGCGCGCTCCCCTCGATTTCTTTTTGCTTTTCTCCTCGATGGCTTCGCTCACCGGTTCCCCGGGACAGTCGAGCTACGCTTCCGGCAACGCCTTTTTGGACGCGTTGGCGCACTATCGCAGGGGTCGCGGCCTGCCCGCATTGAGCATCAACTGGGGCGCGTGGCCGGACGCCGGAATGGCCGCGAAGGTCGAGACGCAAGGGCGACGCCGCGTCTTGCCCGCGATTCGTCCGATGCCGGAGCAGGATTGCCTCTCCTCCCTTTCCGTCGCGGCAGCGCAATCGAGCGCGCAGCTGGCCATCGCCGATGTGGACTGGGCGAAATGGGAAAATCCCCCGCGCCTGCTGTCCAATCTCGTGCGCCAGGCGCCCGCGGCAAAAGTTTCGGCGGCGAAGGACGGCATCGTCGAGCGCTTGAAAAACACTCCCGCCTCGAATCGAAGAAAAGTTCTCCTCGAATACTTGCGCGGAGAGGCTCTCGAAGTGCTTGGCCTGGGAAAATCGCACTTTATTGACGAGAGGCAGCCCCTGGTCCGCATGGGTCTCGATTCCCTGATGGCCGTGGAATTTCGAAACCGGCTGGTCAAGGCCCTCGACCGTCCGCTGACGGCGACGCTGCTCTTCGATTATCCCAATCTCGGCCGGCTTGCGGATCATCTCGAAGAGGGACAGGCCTCCGCACAAATCCCAGCGGCTGCCACGGAAGATTCGTTCGCCGAAAGCCTCGATTTACTGACCGATGAACAAGCCGAGGAATTACTGAAAGAAGAATTAGGGCAGAGCTCATAACTTATGACCACGAAACCGCAATTCGAGGATTTGTCGCCCATCAAGAAGGCGCTCTACGAAATCCGCACCCTGAAGGGAAAACTGCGGGATCTCTCCAGCACGCGCAACGAACCCGTGGCCATCGTCGGCGTGGGCTTGCGTTTTCCCGGCGGGGCATTCGATGCCGCGTCGTACTGGAAAATTCTTGCCGATCGTATCAACACGGTCACGGAAATTCCCGCGTCCCGCTGGAACGTCGAGGACTTCTATGATGCCGATCCGGAAGCCCCGGGAAAAATGTACACGCGCCACGGCTCTTTCCTCGAGGACCCCGCCGGATTCGACGCGCACATGTTCGGCGTCTCGCCGCGCGAGGCGCTCGAGCAGGACCCGCAGCATCGCATCGCACTCGAAGTGGCCTGGGAAGCGCTCGAGAATTCCGGGTGCAGCCCGGCGCAAGCAGCCAAGAGCAAAGCCGGAGTATTTCTGGCGCTGAGCAACAGCGATTATTCACGGATGGTTTTTAACGATCGCATCGACGAACTCGACGCCTACTCAAGCACCGGAAATAATTTCAGTGTCGCGGCCGGACGCATCTCGTACACCCTGGGTCTCGACGGCCCCGCCCTGGTGGTCGATACGGCCTGCTCGGGTTCGCTCGTGGCGGTGCACCTGGCGTGCCAGAGCCTTCGCTCGCGCGAATGCAATCTCGCGTTGGCCGGCGGCGTAAACCTGATCCTGTCGCCGGAGATCCACGTCAACTTCTGCAAGGCGCACATGCTGGCGGCGGACGGGCTTTGCAAAACATTCGATGCCAATGCCGACGGCTTTGTCCGCGGAGAAGGCTGCGGAATCGTCGTGCTCAAGCGCCTTTCCGATGCGTTAGCCGATGGCGACCATATCGTGGCGCTCATTCGCGGCTCGGCCGTGAACCAGGACGGACGCAGCGGCGGCCTCACCGTCCCGAACGGGAACGCGCAACAGAGCGTGATTCGCCAGGCGCTGACGAATGCCGGTGTCGAGCCGCGTGAAATCGGATACGTGGAAGCGCACGGGACGGGAACGTCTCTCGGAGATCCCATCGAAGCGCATGCCCTGGGCGCCGTGTTCGGTCCCGGGCGAACCAGCGAAAATCCGCTGATCCTCGGATCGGCCAAAACCAACATGGGCCATCTGGAAGCCGCCGCCGGAGTTGTGGGGCTGATCAAAGTGGCGCTTTCGCTGCAAAACGAAGCGATTCCCGCCAATCTGCATTTTGAAAAAATGAATCCGCACATCGATTGGGCCGGAACGCCCGTGGAAATTCCGGTGCAGACGCGCGCGTGGCCGCGGGCCGGCGCGCGGCGGCTGGCTGGCGTGAGCTCCTTCGGGTTCAGCGGCACGAATGCGCACGTGATTCTCGAGGAAGCGCCCGCGCAAGAGGAGCGCAAGCTTGAAGCGGACCGGCCGTTGCATCTCCTCGCCATTTCCGCGCGCAGCAAAGCGGCGCTGCGAAATTTGAGCGAGCGGTATGCCACAGAGCTGAGCCATTCGCATGCGGAGCTGGGCGACATCTGCTACACGGCCAATGCGGGCCGCGCGCACTTCGACGAACGAGAAGTTTTTCTGGGCGCCACTCGCGAAGAGATGAAGCAAGCCTTGCTCGGCAAGCCGATCGCATCGGGCGCAAAAAATGGAGACCGCGAAGTCGTGTTTCTTTTTCCGGGACAAGGATCCCAATACGCCGGAATGTCAAAGGAACTGTACGCGGCCGAGCCTGTTTTCCGGAAGGCGCTGGACCATTGCGCCGAACTCTTGAAGGGCGAATTGCAGGAGCCGCTGCTCGAAGTGCTGTGGGGCGGCGCGACCGAACATCTGATTCAGACTGCTTACGCGCAGCCTGCTCTGTTCGCGGTGGAGTACGCTCTCTCGGAAATGTGGAGAAGTTGGGGCATCAAGCCTTCCGTGGTGCTGGGCCACAGTGTCGGTGAATACGTCGCCGCCTGCGTGGCCGGAGTGTACAGCCTCGCGGACGGATTGAAGCTGATCGTGGGACGCGCGCGGCTGATGCAGGGCGTGCAAGGACAGGGCGCGATGTCCGCCGCGATGGCTTCCGAAAATCAAGTCCGAGCGTCGTTGGCGGGCTTGGAAGCACGCGTATCGGTCGCGGCGCTGAATGCCCCACAGAACACGGTGCTCTCGGGGTACGAAAGCGAGTTGTGCGTCGCGGAAGAACGCTTGCGGCAGGCGGGAGTCAAAGTGCACCGGCTCAACGTCTCACATGCGTTTCATTCGCCGCAAATGGAGGAGATGGAAGCCGCGTTCGAACAGCTCGCGCGCGGCTTGCAATTTGCCTCGCCGCAAATCCAATTGATCTCCAGCGTGACGGGGCGCGCAGTCGGTCCCGAAGAAATGTCCGACCCAGGATACTGGCGCAGACAAGTTCGGCAGCCGGTGCAGTTCCGCAAGGCGATGGAATCGCTCCAAGAACTCGGCTCCGAGACATTTCTGGAAGTCGGGCCGGGAGGCACGCTGGCAGGACTAGGGCAGCAAACCTTGAGCGGCGGAGACCGAGTTTGGCTCACCTCGCTGCGAAAGGGCCGCGGGGAGCTGGCGCAGGTATTCGAAAGCCTGGCGCAATTGTATGCTCACGGAGTCGAAGTGAATTGGGCCGGATTCGATGCGCCATACGCGCGTCGGCGCGTGCCTCTGCCGACTTACCCGTTCGAACATCGGAGTTATTGGATTGAGAGCAAAACCGTTGCCGCGCCGCGCACGGAAACCGAGAACTGGGAAGAGATTCGCGGCGCCGCGCTGCGCCAGTCCGGACAATGTAGCCTCGCGCTCAACCTGAGCCAATACCCGGATCGCTGGGAACTCGTCGACAAATTAACCTCGGCGTACATCGTTTCGGCATTCGCTTCCTGCGGCGCGTTTCAGAGAGCCGGCGAAGGTCACACCGTGGATTCGCTGATCGAGCGGTGCGGCTTCAAGCCCACGTATGGAAAATTGCTGCAACGCTGGGTGAACAGGCTCGTCCGGGAAAGAAAACTGCGGCAAGAAGACGGAGCTTTTCTAGCCCCTGAGGCATTGCGCGACGATTCAATCCGGGAATTGCGCTCCATCGGCGAGAAGCTTTTCCAGGGCGATCGCATTATTTTCGACTACATCGTCTCCTGCGGCGAGGATCTGGTCCGCATCCTGCAAGGGAAAAAGAGCGCGCTCGAAACGCTGTTTCCGAACGGCGAATTCACTCGCGCTGAAGATCTTTACGAGCGAGCGCCCCTTTCCACTTACATGAATTCGATCGCGCGCGCCTCTCTCGAAGGTTTTCTGAAAGCGCGGAAACCGGGCCCGCTGCGAATTCTGGAAATCGGCGCCGGCACGGGCAGCACAAGCTCCTATCTCTTGCCGGTTTTGCCGCGCGAAAACGCGATCTACGATTTCACCGACGTTTCCGAAATTTTCGTCAACCATGCCGAACGAAAATTCGCCGCCTACCCTTGCGTGCGCTACGGTCTCTTCGATATCGAGCGCGAGGGCGCCGCGCAGGGATATCCCGCGGGCGCATTCGACGTCGTTGTCGCCACCAACGCGCTGCACGCCACCCGCGATATTCGCGCCACCATCCGCAATGTGCGCTCGCTCCTCGCGCCCGGTGGAATTCTGATCCTGTGCGAGGTCACGGAATATTTGTCCTGGTTCGATATCACCACGGGCCTGATCGAAGGCTGGCAACTCTTTGAAGACGGCCTTCGCGGGGACCATCCGCTGCTGGCAACCGAGGTTTGGACGAACTGCCTGGAACAAGGCGGCTTCGCGCGAGTGATGGCTTTTCCGGAAACAGGCTCGCCCGCGGAAATTTTAGGACAGCACGTGATTGTCGCGGGGACTTCTTTCGCGGGCGCCGATCGGCGCGCGGCGGCTCCATCGTCGATGCCCGCGGCGCGCTCCGCTTCCCAAAATGCCCAGCAGACGGAAGAACAGGGCGTCGATCTGGCGGCATGGTTGGAAGCGCCCGACGCCGACCGGCACGAACACTTCGTCGCGCTCGTGCAGCGGCAGATTGCGGAGCTGCTGCGCTTCGATTCGCTGGACCGCGTAAAAGCAAAATCGCGCCTGATCGATCTGGGGCTCGATTCGCTGATGGCCATCGAGTTGCGAAACCGCCTGGCCAAACTGCTGCGTTTGCAAAAGCCGCTCAGCTCCACCTTGGTTTTCGATTATCCGACGCCCGATGCCATTGCGCTCCACTTGGAGCGCCAGGTGCTTGGACTCGGTGAGGATTTTCCGGCCGAGCAGCCCGGCGAATCGGCAACCGCGGCGCGGGCGAACGAACTTGCCGAACTGGACGATGAAGACGTGCAGGAAATGTTGTTAAAGAAACTGCAATCCCTTTAATTCCTATGAGCTCGATCTCCCAACGCTTCGGAAATCTTTCTCCCCTCAAGCAAGCCCTGCTTGCTCTGGAAGAAATGGGAGAGCGTCTCGCCAAATCCGAACGCGAGCGCCTCGAACCCATCGCCATCATCGGCATGGGCTGCCGCTTTCCGGGCGCCGCGGATACAGATTCCTTCTGGCGGCTGATGGAAAACGGCGTGGATGCCGTGAAGGAAGTTCCCCCTTCGCGTTGGCCGATCGAGGAATTTTTCGATCCCGATCCGGACGCCCCCGGAAAAATGTCCACGCGTTGGGCGGGCTTGCTGGACTCGGTGGACCAATTCGATCCTGAATTTTTCGGAATTTCGCCGCGGGAGGCGGTAGCTATGGACCCGCAGCAGCGGCTGCTTCTCGAGGTCGCTTGGGAAGCCCTCGAAAATGCCGGCCAGGGACCGCGCGCGCTGGCTCTCGGGCAGACGGGCGTATTCGTCGGCATGACCGGCGATGAATACGCGCAGCTCTTTTTTCAGACGGGAGACTTGTCTGTCTTCAACACCTACTTTGCCTCCGGGATCGCCCGCAGCGTCGCTTCAGGACGCATTTCCTACGTGCTCGGCCTGCAAGGCCCTAATCTTTCGATCGATACGGCCTGCTCTTCTTCCCTGGTCGCCGTGCATACAGCCTGCCTGCATTTGCGGATGGGAGAGTGCCGTGTAGCCCTGGCGGGCGGTTCGAACGTTGTGCTTGCCCCGGAAGTCGGCATCGCCTTTTCGAAAGCCCACATGATGGCGCCCGACGGGCGATGCAAAGCGTTCGATTCGCGCGCCGACGGGTTCGTGCGCGGCGAGGGTTGCGGCATCGTCGTCTTAAAACGTTTGTCGGATGCGGTGGCGGATTCCGACAACGTCCTGGCTGTCATCCGCGGCTCGGCCGTGAATCAAGACGGGCGCAGCAGCGGCCTCACTGTGCCCAACGCAAAAGCGCAAGAAGGCGTGATCCGCCAGGCCCTGGCCAATGGCGGCGTGAAACCGGAAGAGATTTCCTATGTCGAGGCGCACGGCACCGGGACTTCTCTCGGCGATCCCATCGAGGCGCATGCCCTGGCGGCCGTGCTCGGGCCGGGCCGCGCCAAGGAAAATCCGTTGGTCATCGGTTCGGTGAAGACCAATGTCGGGCACCTGGAATCGGCCGCCGGCGTGGCCGGGCTGATCAAGCTGGTGCTCTCGCTGCAACACGAAAAAATCCCCGCAATCTTGCACTTTCAAAAAATGAATCCGCATATCGACTTGGGCGGCGTGCCGGTCGAATTCCCCGTGGCCGCGCGTGCCTGGGCGCGCGGGGGAAAAAAGCGCATCGCGGGAGTGAGCGCGTTTGGATTTAGCGGAACGAACGCGCACGTGGTCGTCGAGGAAGCCCCGCTGCGGGAAGAGCGCAAGCGCGAACTGGAACGGCCTCAACATATTTTGGCGCTTTCCGCGCGAACCGCGACGGCGCTTCAGGAATCGGCGGAGCGATACGCGGCCGCGCTGGAAAATTCGTCGGAGGAATCGGGAGACGTCTGCTACACAGCTAACGCCGGGCGCATTCATTTCGAGCATCGGCTGGCGGTGTCCGGCGCGACGCTCGAAGAGGTTCGCCGGAAGCTGCAAGAGAGAAAATCAGGTGTCGAAGTGCAAGACCGCGGCGGCCTTCGCCCCGTCTTCTTGTTCTCCGGCCAAGGCTCCCAATATCCCGGCATGGGCAAGCAGTTGTTCGAATCCCACGCCGTCTTCCGCAAGGCCATTCTCGATTGCGAGGAACTACTAAAAGGCGAGCTCGAAAAGCCTCTGCGCGAAGTCCTCTGGGGCGATGCTTCCCATCTCCTCGAGCAAACCGCCTACACTCAACCCGGCCTGTTCGCCCTGGAATACGCGCTCTCCGAAATGTGGAAGAGTTGGGGGATCAGCCCTGGCGTGGTCCTGGGACACAGCGTCGGTGAGTACGTGGCCGCCTGCGTCGCCGGCGTCTACAGCCTCGCCGATGGTTTGAAACTGATCGCCGCGCGCGCCCGGCTCATGCAAAACGTCCGCGGGCAAGGCGCCATGGCCGCCGTCCTGGCCAACGAAGCTCGCGTGCGCGAAGCCCTCGCGGGACTCGAATCGCGCGTCTCCATCGCCGCACTCAACGCCCCGGAAAGTACAGTGATCTCCGGCTACGAAACCGAATTGGCGCTGGCCGAGCAGAAGCTGACTCAGGCCGGTGTCCGAGTGCAGCGCTTGGCCGTGTCCCACGCCTTTCATTCTCCACAAATGGCGGAGATGGAAGCGGAGTTTGAAGCCCTCGCCGCAACGATTCCGTATGCCGTGCCGCGCGTGAAGCTGATCTCCAGTGTCACCGGCAAGGAACTGGGTCGCGGCAACATCAACGCGGCCTATTGGCGCCGCCAAGTGCGCGAGCCCGTGCGCTTCCACAGCGCCATGCAAACGCTCGAGCAATCCGGCCAGCGCGTCTTTGTGGAAATCGGCCCGGGCAGCACGCTCGTGGGACTCGGTCGGCAATGCTTGGAGCCGCAAGAAGAAACAGGAAAGCCGGAGCGGTTGTGGGCGGTGTCAGCGCGGAAGAATCGCGGAGAGTGGGAACAGATTCTGGAGAGTCTGGGCCGTTTGTACGAGCGTGGAACGGAAGTGGATTGGGAGGGATTCGATCAAGGCTACGGACGGCGCCGCGTGGCCCTGCCCACCTATCCATTCCAACGCCAGCGCTACTGGATCGAAAGCGCGCCGCGAGTGCACCGGCAGGACGCCAATTCTCGCGATGCAGCGAATTTCAAAGACGAAAGCGCCGCCGTCGAATCCGCTGGGAAACCATCGCACCAGGAATGGTTTCACCGCGTGGCTTGGCAGGAAAAAGCGTTGCTGGGCTTGCCGGAATCCTCTCCCGATTGTCACTTCTTGCTCTTGCCGGACGCGACTGGCATCGCGGAAACACTTGCTGCCAGAATTCGCTCGGCCGGTTGTTCCTATTCGATCGTCCATGAGGCCAGCGATCTCGAAAGCGCGGCAGCAGATTGCGGCGCCTCTTCCCTCGCCATCATCGACCTGCGGTTTGTTGGCGCCAGCGACAGCGTCGGTTCGCGCCAAACTTGCTTGGCAATGTCGAAGACCGTGCGGACCCTCGCGACGATGGAAGATTTGGAATTGCGATATTGGCTGATTACTCGAGGAGCGATTGCCGCCGGAAATGATGCGGGGCCGATTCTCCCCTGGCAAGCGCCGGCCTGGGGTCTAGGCCGCGCGTTGGCTTCGGAGAACAGTGAAATTTGGGGAGGGCTCGTCGATCTGGATTCCGCTCAAAGCGCCCAGGCAAATTGCGAGCTTCTGTGGGCCCAGCTGGTTTCCGGGGATGGCGAGGATCAAGCCGCGATTCGCGGAAGCCGCCGCTTCGTCGCCCGTTTGGAACAGCAGATTTTGCCATCGGGCGCGCCTCCTGCCTTCGGCGCGGATGGAACCTACGTGGTGACCGGAGGATTTGGAGGCTTGGGACCGGAAATCGCCCGCTGGATGGTTGGACTCGGGGCGCGCCGTCTGATTTTAATGGGGCGGACCCCGCTGCCGCCGCGCTCGGAGTGGGACCGTTTCTCCGGAAATCCTCACCAGGCGCGCGCGATTTCCGCCATTCGAGAAATGGAAAAGCTTGGTGCGACGATTCGCGCCGAGGCCATCGATGTTGGCGACGCCGAATCTCTGCGGCGTTTTTTCGCGGCGTACCAGGCCGAATGCGGTTCACCCATTCGAGGCGTGGTGCATGCGGCGGGAGTCCTGCGTTCCACACTCGTCGCGGAAGCCACGGAAGAAACGTTTCTGGATCTTTTCCGCGGCAAGGCCGATGGCGCTTGGGCGTTGCACGAAGCGCTGGCGGAAGCGCCTCTCGAATTTTTTGTATTGTTCTCTTCCGCTTCCTCCGTTTTGAGTTCGCCGAGGCTCGGACCCTATGGCGCCGCAAATTCATTTTTGGATTCGCTCGCGGCCTATCGCGCAAGCCTCGGACTGCCGGCGCTGAGCGTGAATTGGGGAGCGTGGAGCGAAACCGGAATGGGCGTGCGCTCCGACCCATCGAACGTTCGCAAACTTGGCGAACGCGGAATGGGCGGCATCAGAACGGACGAAGGCATGGATTGCCTCGGGCGCCTGTTGAATTCGCGCGCGACGCAGTGCGGGGTCCTCCCGGTGGACTGGCAAAAATGGGCCGAGCGCTATCCCGCTTACATGAAACATCCTTTCCTCGCCACAATCGCGCACGAAGTGGCGGCTTCTCGTTCCGATTCGGGCGGCGCCGCCGATTCGCGCGCGGCAAGCGGTCATCGAGGCCCGGACCTTGTCGAGCGGCTGGCCGGCGAGCCGGAGTCCAATCGTCTGGCCGTGCTGCGCGAGTTCGTGCACGCGGCCGCCGTGCGCGTATTGGGATTCAGCGCCGGACGCCAAATCGATCCGAAACTCCCTCTTAATGGGTTCGGACTCGATTCGCTCATGGCCCTAGAGTTTCGGAATGCGCTCTCGCGCGGCGTGGGGCGGCCTTTGCCGGCGACATTACTATTCAGTTATCCAGCGATCGAGGATGTGGCGGGCCACCTGGCGCGGGTGTTGTATGGCGCCGCTAAACCGGAACCGGACGCGGCCTCCGCGAGCGAATCCGGGGACGTGCTGGAAAATATCGAGGAACTTTCGGACGAAGAAGTGGAGCGCAGGCTGGCTGCCGCCGACCGGGAGGTCACGCAGTGAGCGATTTCCGGCAACGCATCGAAAAACTTTCTCCCAAGCGGCTGGCTCTGTTGGCGCTGGAGTTGCAATCCAAGCTGGAAGAAAAGGAGCGGGAGCGCGCCGAGCCCATCGCCATTATCGGGATCGGCTGCCGGATGCCGGGCAGCGGCGCCGGCCCGCAGGCCTTCTGGAATTTGCTGGCGGACGGGCGCGACGCGATCTCCGAAACGCCCATCGAACGCTGGGACGCCTCAGCCTATTACGATCCGAATCCCGACGCCCCGGGCCGCATGTCCACCAAACTCGGCGCTTACCTTTCGAATATAGATCTCTTCGACGCTCCCTTCTTTTCCATCGCGCGGCGCGAAGCCGTCAGCATGGATCCCCAACAGCGCCTGCTGCTCGAGGTTTGCTGGGAAGCGCTGGAAAACGCCGGCCATTCCCCGCGAAAGCTTTCCGGCACCGCGACGGGGGTTTTTCTGGGAATTTGTTCCACCGATTATCACGACATGTTGCTGGCGCGCGGCGATGAAGCGATTGACGCCTATGTAGCCAGCGGCGTGGCTCCCAGCATCGCGGCGGGGAGGATTTCCTACACGCTCGGCTTGCAAGGGCCGAGTATGTCCGTGGATACCGCGTGTTCAGCCTCGCTCGTGGCCGTGCATCTGGCTTGCCAAAGCTTGCGGCTGCGGGAATCGCGGATGGCGCTGGCGGGCGGCGTCAACTTGACGCTGACCCCCGAAACCACGATCGCGCTTTCGAAAGCGCACATGATGGCGCCTGACGGGCGATGCAAAGCATTCGACTCGCGCGCCGACGGGTTCGTGCGCGGCGAGGGTTGCGGCATCGTCGTCTTAAAACGTTTGTCGGATGCGGTGGCGGATTCCGACAACGTCCTGGCCGTGATTCGCGGCTCGGCCGTGAATCAGGACGGGCGAAGCAGCGGTATCACCGCGCCAAACGGGGCGGCGCAAGAGGCGCTGATCCGGCAAGCTCTTGCGAATGGCGGCGTGAAACCGGAAGAGATTTCCTATGTCGAGGCGCACGGGACTGGAACTTCTCTCGGCGATCCGATCGAGGCGCACGCCCTCGCGGCTGTGCTCGGGCCAGGCCGCGCCAAGGAAAACCTGCTGGTCATCGGTTCGGTGAAGACCAACGTCGGACATTTGGAATCGGCCGCCGGTGTGGCCGGGCTGATCAAACTGGTGCTCTCGCTGCAACACGAAAAAATTCCGGCGAACCTGCACTTTCAAAAGATGAACCCGCACATTGACTGGGGCGGCGTGCCGGTCGAGATACCGGTGGCAGCGCGGCCCTGGGCGCGCGGCGAGAAGAAACGGATCGCGGGTCTCAGTTCGTTTGGATTCAGCGGAACGAATGCGCATTTGATCGTCGAGGAAGCCCCCGCGCGGAAACAACGCAAGCGGGAACTTGAACTCGATCGGCCGCTGCATGTGCTGGCATTGTCCGCGCGAAACGAAACCGCCTTGCAGGAATTAGTCGGACGATATGTGGAAGAGTTGGGAAAGACAGCGGAAGAGTTGGGAAACATTTGCTACACGGCCAATGCGGGACGCGCTCATTTCGAGCAGCGCATGGCCGTCGTGGGCGCAACGGTCGAAGAAATGCGCCGGAAGCTGCAAGAGAGAAAAACAGGTGTTGAAGCGCAGGATCGCGGCGGCCTCCGCCCCGTCTTCTTGTTCTCCGGCCAAGGTTCTCAATATCCCGGCATGGGCAAGCAGTTGTTCGAATCCCACAGCGTTTTCCGCAAGGCCATCCTCGATTGTGAAGATCTGCTGAAAGGCGAACTCGAAAAGTCCCTGCGGGAAGTCCTCTGGGGCGATGCGACCGAACTTTTAGAGCAAACCGCTTACACCCAACCCGCCCTCTTCGCCCTCGAATATGCGCTTTCCGAAGTGTGGAAGAGTTGGGGCATCACTCCCGGCGTGGTCCTCGGCCACAGCGTTGGGGAGTACGTGGCCGCCTGCGTCGCCGGTGTCTACACCCTGGCCGACGGTTTGAAGCTGATCGCCGCGCGGGCCCGCCTCATGCAGAACGTCCGCGGGCGCGGCGCCATGGCCGCCGTCATGGCCAGCGAAGCGCAAGTGCGCGATGCGCTCGTGGGACTCGAAACGCGCGTCTCCATCGCCGGTCTCAATGCCCCGGAAAGCGTGGTCATCTCCGGCTGCGAAAACGAATTGGCCCTGGCCGAGCAGAAGCTGATCCAGGCCGGCGTGCGCGTGCAGCGCTTGGCCGTCTCCCACGCCTTTCATTCCCCGCAGATGGCCGAGATGGAAGCCGAATTCGAAGCCCTCGCCGCAACCATTCCTTATGCCGCGCCCCGCGTCAAACTCATCTCCAGCGTGACCGGCAAGGAAATCGCCCGCGGCGAGATCAACGCCGGATATTGGCGCCGCCAAGTCCGCCAGCCCGTGCGCTTCCACAGCGCCATGCAAGCGCTCGAGCAATCCGGCCAGCGTGTGTTTGTCGAAATCGGCCCAGGCAGTACGCTCGTGGGACTCGGACGGCAATGCCTGGAAGCGAAAGAAGAAACCGGAAAGCCGGAGCGGATGTGGGCGGTGTCGGCGAGGAAGAGTCGCGGAGAGTGGGAACAGATTCTGGAGAGTTTGGGTCGGTTGTACGAGCGCGGAGCGGAAGTGGACTGGGAGGGATTCGATCAAGGATACGGACGGCGCCGCGTGGCCCTGCCCACCTATCCGTTCCAACGCCAACGCTACTGGATCGAAGGCCCTGCTCGCCGTTCGGCGCAGTTCTCCAAGCTGGCAAATGCGCAAGACAAAAACGAGGGCGCAGCGCAAGCGGCTGGAGCGGGGCAAGTTCCGGACGATTGGTATTACAAAGTCGTGTGGGAGCCGAAGCCGTTCCGGTCGGCCCTCGCGCCGGCTGCGCGGCAGACGGAATCGAACGCGCACGCTCCCGCGAATTCTTCGAAGCCGCCGCACTGGCTTATTCTCCCGGACCATCGGGGCGTGGCAGAAAAGGTAGCCGCCCAAATAAGAGAACGTGGCGGCAACGCGCGCATCCTGGACTCCCACGAATCCATTCTCGAGCATCTCCGAAGCGTGTCCTACGGTTCCGTCCTGCATCTATCTTCGCTGGATAGCCCCGAGCTGGGATCTCTCGGGCCTGAAGAGCTGTGGGCTAGTCAATCCGCGCTGGCATCCAGCGTGCTGGCAACCACACAAGCAATGGTGTCGGCACAAAGCAAGGCGCGGCTTTGGTTGCTCACGTCTGGCGCAGAGTCCGTCGCGGACACTCAGGCCGGCCTGAACATGATCCAGTCGCCGGTCTGGGGTTTGGGCAGGACGATCGCACTTGAGCAACCGGCATCCTGGGGCGGCCTGATCGATCTCGATCCGGCCGCGGATTCCCAAGAAAACGCAGCTCAAATCGTAAAGGCGATCTTGCAGGACGACGGGGAAGATCAATCCGCCATTCGGAACGGCGAGCGTTTCGTGGCGCGCGTGAAGCGCCGCGCCCCATTGGCCGCTCCGCAGCCCACTTTGGACGCGCAGAAAATTTATCTCATCACCGGAGGGTTGGGCGAACTCGGCCTGCAGGTAGCGAAATGGACGGTGGAGCGCGGCGCCCGGCGTCTGGTTCTTGCCGGTCGAACCGGGCTCCCGGATCGCACGACCTGGGAGAATCTGGATCCAAAAAGCCCCGCCGGAAAGAGAGCCGCGGCGGTTCGCCAACTGGAACAGCTCGGCGCCGAAGTTCGCGTCACGGCGACGGATTTTTGCGACGCTGAGCAAGCTGCCGCACTCTTCGCAAGCTTCGGTCCAGGAGAACTGAAAGGCGTGATCCATCTCGCGGCCGCGCTCGATGGCTCCATGATCAAGGACATGACCCGCGAGAGCCTTCTCTCCGTATTGGAACCGAAGACCAAGGGCACCTGGATCCTGCACCGACTCACGGAAAAACTTTCGCTCGATTTCTTCGTGATGTTTTCTTCCTGGGCGGCGGTGCTCGGCGCGCACAAACTAGGGCACTATGCGGCGGCCAATCATTTTCTGGACGTGTTTGCGCGCTATCGCTCGAGCCTCGGCCTCCCCGCACTCACCGTGAACTGGGCCAGCTGGGACCAGATGCATGCCGGAGCCGAGGTAAAACAAGAATACGAGCGCGGCGGATTACGTCCGATGCGCTCCGATCTAGCGCTATCGGCATTGGGACAGGCGCTTTCCGCCGGAGTCCCGCGGATTGTCGTCGCCGCCGTTAATTGGAGCGTGCACAAACCTCTTTACGAAAGCCGCGGCAAACGGCCAATCCTGGAGAACGTGTCGGATAGTCCAATCGAAGCGATCTCATCCCACCAGGAAACGGAAGCAAAAACGATTCGAGGCGCGCTGCGCGGCATGCGTCCGGATGAACGCCCAAAAAGGCTGATCCAATACTTGGTTCAGGCGCTTGCGCCGATCCTGGGAATCGAGCCGGCCAGCATCGATCCCATTCGTCCTTTGAACGACTTCGGGATGGATTCCCTGATGGCGCTTGAGTTCAGGAATCTCCTGGCCTCCGATCTCGGCGTCTCCGTTCCCACCGTTCGGTTCCTGGAGGGCATCAGTCTCCAAGAAACGGCTCTGCAAATCCTGGCTGATCCGTCTATGTTGTCGAATCTTAAGACATCGCAAGAGCAATCGACCTCTCCATCGAAAGCGGTTGCTACAGCTACCGGCGTCGCGCTGGGAGACGTCTTCAGAATCCCTACCGCGCAAAGGCAAGCCTGGCTGGCCAAAGGACTTGTGGCGGCCCTCGCGCCCATCCTCGGCGTGGAACCAGCCACGATTGATGCGTCACGCTCGCTCAGCGATTTCGGCTTGGATTCCTTGATGGCGCTGGAATTCAAGAACTGCATCGCCTCCGAACTGGGAGTCACCATTCCAACGGTGCGGTTCCTGGAAGGACCAAATCTGCAGGAAGTCGCTTCGCAGATTGTGGCGGAGCTACCCACATCAACCTTGGCTGAATCGGCGCCAATCCTTTCAGCAACTACACTCGAATTTCCTTTGTCCTATGCCCAGCAGCAAGCCTATTTCGGGCACAAACTCACGCCGGATTCCGCCGCGTTCAACATCGGGTTTACGGCCAAGGCCTCTCCGCACCTGGACTGGCCCGCTTTTGAAAGGGCCGTCGCCAAGCTGCTGAATCGTCACCCGTCGATGAGGGCGGTGATCGTGGAGACCGATAATGGGCCGATGCAGAGAATTCTCCCGGCGGACACTCCGATGGCGCGTTTGATCGATGCGACGGCGTTGAATGAAAACGAGGTGAAGGATCTGGTGATCCAGGATTTCAAGGAAAACTTCGAACTCGATCAGCCGTTATTTCGCGCGAGCGTATTTCGGCTGGCCGATTGCGACGTGATTTACTTTAAGGTGGATCACTTCATTTTCGACCATTGGTCGGTTCAACTTTGCGTCGAGGATCTTAAGAAATTCTACACCGCGGAACTGAACGGCACCGAGGCGGAGCTGCAGCCCATCAAGGCGGAATATCAGGATTATGTCGAGTGGGAGGCTGAGATCAGCCGCAACGACGAGTTGTGGAAATACTGGCAAGTGCAACTTGACGGCGACCTGCCGGTCTTGCGGATCCCCTGCCCCCAGCAGCGGCCAACGGCTCTGCTCGCTCGCGGCGAAGCAATTCCTCTCGCATTTCCCCCATCCCTTTCGGCTCGAATCAAGGAAGTCGCGCGCCCTCTGAAGACAACTTCCTACACGTTCATGCTGACTGCCTTTCAAGTCCTGCTTTATCGCTTTAGCAAGCAAAACGACATGATTGTCGGAACTTCTGTCACCGGGCGCGAGGATGCGCGATGGACGAACACGATAGGATTTTTTATTAACGTCCTGCCTCTACGTACCAAATTTTCGGGCAATCCGACCTTTGCAGAGTACCTCCTTAGTACCCGCGATACCGTGCTGGGCGCGCTCAAACATCAGGAGTTTCCGTTTAGCGAGATGATCAAACGGCTTCGCTTCGTTCCAAACCTGGAGCGCGTCCCGGTGTTTCAGGCATTTTTCAATTTTGTGACCAACCAAGCAGGCGATTTCGGGCGAGTCTTCATGGGCGTTCCAGGCGGCCCGGTCCAACTGGGATCCTCGGCGCTCGTTCCGTGGTTGACGTTGCCGGTGAAAGAGGGCCGGATCGAGGTCGGCCTGCAATTGGGCGAGGCCAATGGCGAAGTCGGCGGCTACCTGAATTACAACAGCGATGTTCTTGATCGGCCGACTGCTGAAGCGATGGTCGCAGCGTATTGCGAGATTCTGGAAGTTGTGGTCCGTCACCCCTACACTCCGATTGAAGACCTGGCGCGGGAGACCGAGGGAGTCGAGACCGAACGCGAGGAAATCGCACTTTGACGTGAGAGGACCGGCCTCGCATCAATAGGGTACTCCCTGGCCCGGAAGCTAGTGCGTGGACGCCGAAAACCTGACGGCGATGGATTTTCCATATTAGGGTAAGATTCTTCCTGACTTGTTTTTGCAGGCCACCCCCCCGGCAGGATGGGCATTGACCGATCTAGCAGGTCCTTTTATATGTGTCGCTTACATTGGGTATTGCGGCCGGCAAGGCGACTCTATTGGCCCCGAATGGTCTGCCGATTGCCTAAATGAAGCTCAGGTAGGGGTTTCTGTCGGAGGCTCCACAAGCGCCCGGATCGGCTACGAGGGCTCGAAACAGTCTCCATCATTAAAGGATGTAATAAGACCGAGCTATGTGTCCCCGCAAAGTTCGCCATCCAATGGACGACCCATTGACCCTGGTGCGCAGAGCCTTGGTCAGGCTCTACAGCATTTGGGTGAGCGCGACCTACCCGTTTGGGTCTCTGGGCTCAAACCTGACGATTCACTTCACGGCGGATGTATCCAAGACCCGCGTGCACCGGATGAAGTGGGGCAATTCGGTGACGATAAACAAGGACGCGACAGTTCGTGTCGAGCTGCCGCCGGAGGAAACTTACGAACCGTTGCTTGTGTTCGAGGATGGATGCGTTATCGGTCCCCGGTGCTCGATCTCCGCTAAGAATTCCATCTACCTGGAACGGGATGTTGTGCTCGCGTCGTCCGTGCTGATTCAGGACCACAGCCATGCGTACAGAGACATCCGGCAGACCATTCGGCATCAAGGAGTAACCGAGGGCGGCAGAATCCGAATCGGCCAGGGCTCCTGGATCGGTCAGGCGAGCGTGATCCATTGCGATCAGGGAGAACTGACGCTGGGGCGCAACTGCGTGGTCGCGCCGAATTCGCTCGTCAACCGGAGCTTTCCTGCCTACTCCCTAGTCGCGGGGAATCCTGCGCATGTCGTCAAACAATTTGACGCCGAGAAAGGCGTCTGGGTTCTGGGGTCTTCCCGCCGCGCCGAAAGTGAAATGGTTCTGCAGCAAGCCGAACTTCAAGCTTCCCGCTGAGAGTAACTTCGCAAGCCACGCTAAAAACGCTGCGTCGTCTTTGATTTATACTAAAAAATAAATCCTGCCGAACCGAGTCGATCCGTTGCGCTCTTCGCTCGGCTCATCCACGTCTTCTTGATTCACCCGGTACGTCATGCTAGTCTCTGCACTTCCGGCGGCACGGTGGAAACTGGCATGGATGTCCCGGACGAGCCGAGATGAGGAGCGCATGTCCAACGAAGCACTGGGGATGATCGAGACCAAGGGCCTGGTGGCTTCGATTGAGGCCGCCGACGCCATGGTCAAGGCCGCCAACGTCATTCTCATCGGCAAGGAATATATCGGATCGGGATATGTCACCGTAATGGTGCGCGGGGATGTGGGAGCGGTGAAGGCGGCAACGGACGCGGGAGCGGCGGCCGCGCGCCGCGTGGGCGAACTCGTTTCCGTGCATGTGATCCCGCGGCCGCACGAGCATGTCGAAAAGATTTTGCCTGGAGGCGGCGCGCCGCCCGCCGTGAAGAAATAATTTTTCGATTTTGTTTTAAGGGTTGCGGGAAAAGGAATTACTTTTATCATTCCGAGCGGAGCGAGGAATCTCTCCGAGGGTAGCGCCTGCGAAAAGAAAGAGAGATTCCTCGCTCCGCTCGGAATGACAAAAATCGCGGGGACAAGGCGAAGTCGGTAGGAAGAAGCCGGTAGCAGTCGGTGGGAGTCGGCGAGAGAAAGCAGGAACCGGTTAGAGAAGGCAGGAGTCGGTTAGAGAAGGTAGGAGTCGGTAGAAGAAGGTAAAGTGTTTTGAGCCTGCGCGATCGCGACCTCATCTCCCTGCAAGAAGCCCGCGAACTGGCGGCCCGGGCCGCCGCCGCACAGCAAAAATTCTCGGCATTTTCCCAGGAACAAGTCGACGCGGTGGTGGAGGCATGCGCGAAAGCGGCCGCGGAAAACGCGGAGCCGCTGGCGCGCGCGGCCGTCGAGGAAACCGGATTCGGCAACGTCCCCGATAAAATCCTGAAGAATACATTTGCCGCGGTGAATGTGCGGGACGCGATTCGCGGTCTGCGCACCGTGGGCATCTTGCGCGAAGACCGCGAAAAAGGCGTCGTCGAAGTGGCGTCGCCCATCGGCGTGGTCGCCGCGGTGATTCCCTCGACGAATCCAACGTCGACGGCCATCTACAAAACTCTCATTTCGATCAAAGCGCAAAATGCCATCGTGCTGAGCCCGCATCCCTCGGCCATCCGTTGCATCTGCCAGGCGGCCACGCTGCTCGAGCGCGCCGCGCTCGCGGTGGGCGCGCCGGAAGGGCTGATCCAGTGCATGCGGCAGACTACGCTTGAAGGCACGCGCGAGCTGATGCGGCGGCCCGAGGTGGGCGTGATTCTGGCGACGGGCGGCACGGGCCTGGTGCGCGCCGCGTACGGTTCGGGCAAGCCGGCTTACGGCGTGGGGCCGGGCAATGTGCCTGCGTTTATCGAGCGCACCGCGGACGTG
>Ga0335078_10001370_pt1 | contig 36885 bp, 34 predicted proteins | sample Lox_Sample_32_FD_206711 | JGI IMG/M metagenome (GOLD analysis project Ga0335078, IMG submission 206711) | Soil microbial communities from Loxahatchee National Wildlife Refuge, Florida, United States - Lox_Sample_3.2 | ecosystem: Environmental > Terrestrial > Soil > Wetlands | place: USA... | reverse complement strand
CTTCGAGAAGGAATGGCTCAGGGAACCGGTCGACATTTTCACGCTGCGGGCGCGCAACGCCAAGATCAAGCTCGAGGAGGAGGAAGGCTACGGCGAAACCTCGGTGCGCAACCTGTTCAACGCCATCCAGCAGCGGCGCGAGATCTCGCTCGAGCGCTTCATCTATGCGCTCGGCATGCGTCACGTCGGCGAGACGACGGCGCGGGCGCTGGCGCGCGGCTACGGTTCCTGGAAGGCGTTCCACGATGCCGGCCTGAAGGTCGCCAAGGGCGACGAAGAGGCCATTGGCGAAATGGACGCGCTCGACCAGATCGGCGACACCGTGATCGAGAGCATCAAGGCTTATTTCCGCGAAAGCCACAACCGCGGCATCGTCGAGCGGCTGACCAAGCAAGTGACCATCCTCGACGCCGAGCGGCCGAAGGGCGACTCCAAGATCGCCGGCAAGACCGTGGTGTTCACCGGCACGCTGGAGAAGATGACGCGCGAGGAGGCCAAAGCGCAGGCCGAGCGGCTCGGCGCCAAGGCGGCGGGCTCGGTGTCGAAGAAAACCGATTACGTGGTCGCCGGCCCGGGCGCCGGCTCGAAATTGGCCGAGGCCAAGAAGCACGGCGTCCAGGTGCTCACCGAAGACGAGTGGCTGAAGCTGATTTCCTAGCGCCGCACCAGCGCGATATAGGCCAGCGCCGTTGCCACCACCACGGCGACCAGCTGCCAGGCCATCGGCATGGCGCTGTACGCGCCGGCAAGCAGGATCGAGACGGCTTGCGTCGAGGCGGCGCCGACCGCCATCTGCGCAAAACCGGTCATGCCGGAGGCGGCGCCGGCCGCCTGCGGGCGGATGCTGATCGCGCCGGCAATCGCGTTCGGCAGCAGCAGGCCGTTGCCGTAGGAGATGACGAGCTGCGGCAGGAAGATGATTGCGGGCCCGGCGTCCGGCAGGGTCGCGACCAGAATCGCGGTCAGGCTCGCGCCGGTCAATTCGAAGCCGATGCCGGCCATGATCATGGCGTCGATGCCGAAGCGCTGCGACAGCCGCGAGGCGGTGAAGTTGCCGCTCATGTAGCCGAGCGAGGTCACGGCGAACCAGACGCCGTATTCCGCCGAGGTGCGCCCCATCAGCGTCACCACCACGTGCGGCCCGCCGCCGAGGAAGGTGAAGAACGGCGCCGAGCCGAGCGCGCCGCACAGCACGTAGCCGTGAAACTTGGCGTTGCCGATCAGCGCGCGCCAATGCGCGACAAGCATTCCCGGAGCGTTGGCGACGCTCGCCGGCCGCGTTTCCGGCAGCACCAGCACCGCCCACAGCAGCACCGCGCCGCTGAACGCGGCGATGGCGATGAATATGGCCTCCCAGCCGAAGGTGGTGTCGAGGACACCACCGATCAGCGGCGACACCATCGGCGCGATCACCATGGCGGTGGTGACCAGACCGATCATGGCCGCAGCGCGCTCGCGCTCGTAGAGGTCGCGGATGATGGCGCGGCCGATGACGATCCCGGTCGAGGCGCCGATCGCCTGCACCACGCGCGCGGCGATCAGCGCGTGGATCGAGGAGGCGGCGAGGGCGGCAAGCGAGGCGACGACGCTCAGTGTCAGCCCGGCCAGCATCACCGGCCTCCGGCCGAGGCGGTCGGACAGCGGCCCGAGCAGCAATTGCGCGGCGGCGAGGCTCAACAGATAGAGCGTCAGCGTGAGCTGCACCGTCTCGGTGTCGGAGGCGAGCCGTGTCACCAGCCCCGGCAGCGCCGGCACTAGGATATTGAGCGTCGCCGGGCCGATGGCCGTCATCGCCATCAGCAACGGCAGCAGGCGCCGGGTTTTGACTTCACCGCGCTGCGCCGGCGAAAGCGACGTGCGGGCGTCCATCAAGGATTTCCCAGGGGTCTCGTCGCGGCTTCGAGCCAGCTGCGCGTGGCTTGATCGAGCAGCGGCCCGATCGTCTCCTGCACGCGCGCGTGATAGCCGTCGACCCAGTTGCGCTCCTTGGCGGTGAGCATGCGCGTCTCGACCAGCGCGCGGTCGATCGGCGCGAGCGTCAGCGTCTCGAAGGCATTGAGCGGCTTTTCCGCGCCGGCCGGCTCCGGCGCGGCGATCACCAAGAGCAGATTCTCGATGCGGATGCCGTAGGCGGCGGTTTTGTAATAGCCCGGCTCGTTCGACAGGATCATGCCGCGGCGCAGCGCCACCGTACCGAGCTTGGAGATGCGCGCCGGGCCCTCGTGCACCGACAGATAACTGCCGACGCCGTGCCCGGTGCCGTGGTCGAAGTCGAGCCCGGCCTGCCATAGCGCGGTGCGCGCCAGCGGATCGAGCTGGGCGCCGGTGGTGTTCTCCGGAAACACCGCGGTGGCGATGGCGATATGGCCCTTGAGCACCCGCGTGAAGCGGTCGCGCATCTCCTCGCTCGGCGTGCCGAGCGCGACGGTGCGGGTGATATCGGTGGTGCCGTCCTCGTATTGCGCGCCGGAATCGACGAGGAACAGCTCGTTCATGCCGAGCGTGCGGTTCGTCGCCCGGGTGACGCGGTAATGCACGATCGCCCCGTTCGGCCCCGAGCCGGCGATGGTCGGGAAAGAAATATCCTTCAACAGGCCGGTATCGCGGCGGAAGCTTTCCAGCGCCTCGACCGCGTCGATCTCGGTGACGATGCCGGTCGGCGCCTCGCGTTCGAGCCAGGCGAGGAAGCGCGCCGCCGCGACGCCGTCGCGCTTGTGCGCGGCGCGAGAGCCGGCGATCTCGGCGTGGTTCTTCACCGCTTTCATCAGCGCGATCGGATCGGGCCCGCGCACCGGCTTGCCGCCGCTGCCGGCGACAAGCCGCGTCAGCGCATCGGCCGCGCTCGCCTGGTCGAGCCGCACGGTCTTGTCCTTGAGCTGCGCAAGGTCGCGATCGAGCTCGGCGGGCGCGCGCACCGCGGCGATCTCCTGCAGCGCGTGGCGCGTCTGGTTGTCGAGCTTGGCGCTGTCGACGTAGAGCGCCGGCTTGCCCTCGCGCCGAATGACCGCGAAGGCGAGCGCCAGCGGCGTATGCGCGATATCGGAGCCGCGGATGTTGAACGCCCAGGCCACGTTCTGCGGATCGGAGACGACCAGCGCGTCGGCGCGCAATTTCGCCAGCTCGGAATGCACGCGCTTGAGCTTGTCGGCGGCACTTTCGCCGGCGAGCTTGATGTCGTGCAGCGTCACCGCGCCGGCGGGCGGCGCCGGACGATCGCGCCACAGCGCATCGATCGGATTGCCGTCGACCGCCGCCAGTTCGGCGCCGGCGCTGGCGCAAGCCTTGCGCAGCCGCTCGGCGCTTTCCGAGGTGTGCAGCCAGGGATCGTAGCCGAGCTTGGTGCCGCTCTTGAGATTGCGTTCGAGCCATTGCTCCGGCGGCGTGTCCACCAGATGCTCGATGGAAAAAAGCGCCGCGTCGACTTGGCTCCCAGCCTGCACGGTGTAGCGCCCGTCGACGAACAGCGCCGCGCGCTCGGCGAGCACGACGGCCGCGCCAGCCGAGCCGGTGAAACCGGTGAGCCAGGCCAGGCGCTCTTCGCTCGCCGGCAAGTATTCGTTCTGCTGGCGGTCGGCGCGCGGTACGACGAAACCGTCGAGCCTGCGGCGCTTGAGTTCGGCGCGCAGGCTCTTGAGGTGAGCGGCCGCCGCCACGCCCTCGCTCGAATCGTCGAATGACTGAAACTGGGCTTCGAACATGGCCGGCACTCTAGCGTGCTTCGTGCCCCGAGCAACGCAGGCATGCGCTCGGCGCTGGGCAAGGCATGCGCGTCGCATTTTTGGGCGAAGACCGCGCCGAACGTGCACCGCGCTGGCGATCGATTTGGCAAAACAACCGCCTCATGACTCGGCTTTGTGCAGTGCACTTGATTTGCCGCAATGATGACTCCGATCTCTAGGGTTTATTAATGCGGTTATGCCCAATCCACGGAGCTTCCATGCAATGTCACGCATGGTTCCCGGAGCCGCTATCGATTATGTTGCAGCGCAATAGTCAGGGACGAACTGCCAGGGATTCGCTGAGACTTCGATTGCAAGAAGGAGAGACGAAATGGTTGCAGTGACTTATGGCGTTGCCCGCGTAGCGGCGAGGACCGCGGCGCCGGTCAAGCGCGCCAAAGCGGCCGCGCCGCAGAGATCGTGGTTCGCTCGTTTCAGGGACGCGCTGATTGCCGCGCGCATGGAACAGGCTCGGCGCGAGCTGCGCATTCACAGGGGCTTGCTGCCTTATACGCTCGATGAGCGTGGCAACCGGTTGGTCAAGACCGGCTCGAACGACATGCCGTTCGCGGTCTGACGGTCTTCGAGTTTCACAGCGCAGGCCGCCCCGGTCTCCCCGCCCGGGGCGGTTTTGTTTTTGCGCTCGGTCATTGCGGGGCGCGCCGTCCCGGAACGGCATCAGGGTTGCTTCATCACCAGCGTCACCCAGCCCTCGAGCGGAATGCGCCGTTCGACAACGAAGCCTTGCGCGCGGTAGATCGCCAGCGCCGCGTTGGCGTGGGCCGGCAACAGGCCGGACAACACGATGCGCGCGCGCGACGCGGCGAGGCGGGCAAGCGGCGCTGCCAGACGCGTCAGCGGGCCGAGCAGGATGTTGGCGAAGATCAGATCGTAGGGGCCGCCCGCCGCGATGGCGCGCGCCTTGGTGCCGGCGGCGCGGACGAAAGTGATCGCGGGCGCGGCGCGATTGAGCCGCGCATTGCCGCGCGCGGCTTCGACCGCGACTCGGTCGATGTCGCTGGCGACCACGCGCGCGTGCAGCCGCTTCGCCGCCGCGATCGCCAGCACGCCCGAGCCGGTGCCGATGTCGAGCACGCGGGCGGCTCGCCGCCGCTTAGCCAGATCGGCGAGCGCCAACAGACAGCCGCGCGTGGTGCCGTGATGGCCGGTGCCGAAGGCGAGCGCCGCTTCGATCTCGATACCGATGTCGTTTTGCCTGACGCTGGCGCGGTCGTGCGCGCCGTGCAGAAGGAAGCGGCCGGCCCGCACCGGCCGCAGCCCGGCGAGGCTTTGCGCCACCCAGTCGATATCTTCCACGCGTTCGATGGACAGCGCCGCCGCCGCCGCTTCGCCGGCGGCGAGAGCGACCTGCGCGCGCAATGCGGCTTCATTGGGCGGCGCGGGAAAATGGACCGAAAGCCGCCATTGTCCGCCGTCGTCCTCGAAGGCGGCGCAGATGGCATTGTCCAGGCTCTCGCCCAGGTAGGCGGCGAGCCGCTCGGCGGTCGGCTGATCGCAGGCGAGGCGGGCGACGACGGTCATGGACGCATATACAGCGGTTGGTGAAACCGCTGGCAATGGCTATGTAGGCGCGCATGACCGTGCAAATGCCCAATCCAAGCGACATCGAGGCGCTGGCGCTGGCCCGCCGCAGCGGCTGGCCTGACGATCTGCGCGTGCTGATCGCGCGCTTTCCGCGCGAGCAATGGCAGGGTCACGCCAATCTCGGCGCGATGGCGCGTTTCTGGCTGTCGCGCCACGCCATGTTCCGCGAGCTCGCCGCGATGATCCAAGCGGTCGAAACGCAGTTCCGCGAGGGCGTGCTGTCGCCCGCCGAATTTCCGCGCCATTTGGTGCCGCGGCTGCAATTCCTGCTGTCGCAACTCAACGTGCATCATCAGATCGAGGATCTGCATTATTTTCCGGTCTTTCGTGCCGCCGAGGCGCAATTGACGCGCGGCTTTGACGTACTGGAAGGCGACCATCACGCCATCCATGCCGACATGGAGCAGACCGCGCACGCAGCCAACGCGCTCTTGCGCGCGCTTTCCGGCGAGCCGCAAGCGCTCCAGCGCTGCGGCGACGACTACACGGCCGCCAGCGGCGCGCTGCTCAAAGGACTGATCCGCCACCTCGACGATGAAGAGGATTTGATCGTGCCGCTGATCCTCGACCGCGGCGAGGAAGCGCTCGGCGTCGCGCATCACGGGTGATCCGCGTTCCCCGTCGTGGACAATCGGCGTCGGCGCCACCGGCGCTGCTCTATACAAGGCAAGTTTGACTAATCACAATGCCTGACCGCCGACGGCCGGCGCGGGGGCGATCATCGGATGAGTGAGGCGTTCGTGGGTAAAGTCGTCTTGATCACCGGCGGCGCGCGCAACCTCGGCCGCGCCATGGGCGTGGCTTTTGCCGGCGCCGGGGCGGCGGTCGTCATCAACGCGCGCTCGCAGCGGCCGGAGCTGAAAGAGACGCTCGCCGACATCGAAGCCGCCGGCGGCAAGGCGATGGCCGTCCTCGGCGACATCACCGATCGCGCCGCGGTTGACGCCATGGTCGCCGACGTCCTCGCGCGCTTCGGCCGCCTCGATATCCTCGTCAATAACGCCGTCACCCACGCCGCCAAGGCGTTTCTCGAGCTTGACTACGCCGACTGGCAGGCGCCGATTTCCGTCACGCTCGACGGCGCCTTTCACTGTACGCAAGCCGCGGTGCCGGCGATGATCCGCTCGGGCGGCGGCAGCATCGTCAACATGGGCGGGCTGTTCGGCCACATGCCGATCGCGAACCGCGCGCCGACCGCCGCCGCCAAGGCCGGCCTCGCCGGCCTCACGCGCGCGCTGGCGCTCGAGCTCGCCGCGCACAACATCAACGTCAATTACGTCGCGCCGGGACCGGCCAACACGGTGCGCGACGGTCCGTTCAAGTTCGACACGACGCGCATTCCGCTCGGCCGTTTCGCCGAGCCCGCGGAGATCGTCGCCACGGTGATGATGTTGTGTGGCCGCGACGGCCGCTTCATCACCGGGCAAACCATTCATGTGAACGGTGGACTGTTCATGAACAACTAGACACTCGGGGAGGATCGACCATGCGTGCCATGCTGTTGCGGCTCGGCTTGTGCCTCTGCGCGATAACGTTATCCTCGGCGCGCGCCGCCGACTATCCGAACCGGCCGGTGCACATTATCGTCGGCCTCACCGCCGGCTCGGGCGTCGACATCATGGCGCGCCTGGTCGGGCAGAAGCTCGCCGAATCGATGGGCCAGCCCTTCATCGTCGAAAATCGCCCGGGCGCCGGCAGCAATATCGCCACGCGTTACGCGGCGGCGGCCGAACCCGATGGCTACACGATCTTCGTCTCCACCATCGCCAACGCCATCAACGCGACGCTGTACAAGAATCTGCCGTTCGACACGCTCAAGGATTTCTCGCCGGTCATCCTGGCCGCCACCTCGCCCAACATCCTGATCGTCAACCCCGCGGTGCCGGCGAAGTCGGTGGCGGAGTTGATCGCGCTCGCAAAAGCCAAGCCGGGCAAGCTCACGGTCGGCTCGAGCGGCATCGGCACGGCGCCGCAGATGACCGCGGTGCTGTTCCGCCACCGCGCCGGCATCAACGTCGTGGACATCCCGTTCAAGGGCGGCCCGGAGGCAACGTCTGCGTTGCTCGGCGGGCAGATCGACTATCTGTTCGCCATCGCCTCGACCGCGCTGCCGCACATCAAGGCCGGCCGTCTGCGCGCGCTCGGCATCACCAGCCGGCAGCGCTCGCCGCTCTTGCCCGACGTGCCGACCATCGCCGAGTCCGGCTTGCCCGGCTTCGAGTCGGTGACCTGGTTCGGCTTCGAAGTGCCGAAGGGCACGCCGCCCGCGGTCATCGACCGGCTCAATAAGGAAATCGGCAAGGCGCTCGCCATGCCCGACGTCAAGGACAAGCTCGCGGTGCAAGGCATCTATGTCGAGGGCGGCACCCCCGAGCAGTTCGGCCGCTACATGCGCGACGAGTTCGCCAAATGGGGCACGCTGGTCAAGGAAACCGGCCTGTCGATGAAGGAGTGATGCCGGACCGTTGGCGAAATCGTTCAAGTTTTAATCAACGGTCTAAACGATCCTTGTAAATCTTGCGCGATAGTTCCCTGCCACGGCGCCCGATGCGGCCGCCGCCGGGCGGAGACTGTCATGCTCGAAACGCTCTATCCCTGGCTTGAACCCTTGCGCTTCGCCTGCGAGGTGCAGGCGGTCGTTTCCATGCGTCTGCTGTTCCTGGCGCAAGGTGGACCGCAGGCCGAAAAGGAAGCCCGCCTGATGGTGGCGGAGAAAGTGGCGGCCTTTGCCGACGCCGAGGCGGCGCTCGCCAGAGCGCTGTTCGCGGGCGAGACCCTTGTGGTCGCCGCCGAGCGCGCCTATGCGCCGGTGCGCTCCCGCGTGCACGCCAACAACGACCGCCTGCTGCACGCGATCGGCTAGCCACGCGAGGCGCGATCCCAGCCGGCGAGCGCGGGCGATTCCGATCCCGTCTATTTGACGGCGCCGCCGGTGATGCCGGCGATGAATCGGTCGAGGAACAAATTATAGGCGATCGCCACCGGGATGCTGGCGATCAGGGCGCCGGCCATGATCTCGCCCCAGTAGAAGATGTCGCCGCGGATCAAGTCCGTCGCCACGCCGAGCGTGATCGGCTTTTGATCGGACGAGGAGATGAACGTCAGCGCGTAGACGAACTCCTGCAAGGTCAGCGTGAAGGTGAAGATCACCGTCGTCAAAATGCCCGGCAGCGACAGCGGGATCGCCATCTTGATGAAGGCGCCGAACAGGCTGCAGCCGTCGACGATCGCCGCTTCCTCGATCTCCGGCGGCATGGCCTTGAAGAAACCCATCAGCAGCCAGGTGCAGAACGGGATGGTGAAGGTCGGGTAGACGACGACCAGCGACCACATCGAATTCTGCAGACCCAGATTGGCGATGACCCGCGACAGCGGCAGGAACAGAAGCGTCGGTGGCACCAAGTAGGTCAGGAAGATGCCGATGCCGAGCGCCTCGCCGTTGCGGCCGGTCATGCGCGCCAGGCTGTAGGCGGCCGGCAGCGCGGTGACGAGGGTGATGGCGGTGACGCAGAGGCCGATGGTCAGGGAGTTCAACAGCCAGGTCGTGAACAGAGTTTTCTCGAACAAATAGCGGAAATGATCGAGCGTCGGCGGGTCGTTGAACCAGAACGGGATATGCTGGACGTTGTAGAGGTCGGAGTTCTCTTTGAACGAGGTGATGACCATCCAATAGAACGGAAACGCCGCGAGGACGAAGAAGAACGCGACCGCGCCGTAGAACGAGGTCTCCCGCAGGGCCGTCGCGACGGTCGGGCGCGGCATGTCAGATCTCCCGCCGCCGGATGAAGCGCAGCATGAAGATCACCACGACCAGCAGCACCGGCAGCATGAACAGCGAGATGGCAGCGCCGTGCGACACGTCGCCGGAGACAATGCCGGTCTGGAAACCGGCGAAGCCGAGGACCGAGGTCGCGCCCACGGGACCGCCCATGGTCATCAGAAAGACGATCGACAGGTCCGTGAACGTAAACACGATGCCGAAAATGAGGCCGATCGCCATGATCGGCAGGATCATCGGCACGATGATCTGATAGTTGCGCCGCCAGAAACCGGCGCCGTCCACCGTCGCCGCGTCGAGCACGTCCTGCGGAATCGCGGTGATGCCGGCGAGGAAGATGACGACGGCGAAGGGGAAGAAGCGCCAGGCGTTGACGACGATCACCGACAGCATCGCCAGATCCGGATTGCCGAGCCAGTTTGGCGCCTGCGAGCGGTCGATGAAACCGAGCGCGATCAGCGTCCAGTTGATGACGCTGTAAAGCGAATCGAACATCCACTGCCAGGCGACGGTGGCGAGCGCGATCGGCACCGCCCACGGCAGGATGATCAGCGCCCTGACGAATTTGCGGCCGGGGAACGGCCGCAGCAGCACCAGCGCGCCGAACTTGCCGAGGACGAGGCCAAGGGTCTGCGAGCCGAAGGTGAAGATGAAGGTGTTGGTCAGCGTTTGCAGGAAGACCGGATTTTCGATGATCTGTTCGAAATTCGCCAGACCGACGAAGCGCCAGGAGGGATCGTAGATCGTGTAGGCGCTGACCGAGTAATACACGGCCATCAGGAACGGCACGCCGACCAGCAATAACACGTAGAGGATCGCCGGCGCGACCATGAGCGAGCCGAGCACGTCGCGCCGGTCGAGGATGAAGCGGAAACGCGACGCCGGCTTGGGGACTGAATCTGCAATTGCGACCATCGGTATGACCCCTAGTGGCGGCGAGCCCGCTTGCCATCCTTGTCGAATTGACAGAGCACGCTGTTGCGCACGGCGAAGGGATGCCATTCGCCCGGCCGGATCCATTCGTCGGCGACGTGAGCCGGGGGAAGTTTCGCGGTGATCACCTGCTTCGGATCGAAGCCTTCCATGGCGCCGTAAACGATGCGCTCCGAGCCGAGATATTCGGAACGGTCGACGCGGAATTTGAATTCGGTGGAAGCCTCGCCGTTGATCATGTCCTTGGGCAGGAAGTTCTCCGGACGGAAGCCGATATAGCCGCCGTTCATGGCGACGATGTTCATCGGCGGCGTGCCCACGAAGGTGGCGACGAAGCGGTCGGCGGGATCGTCGTAGATCTCGGTCGGCGTTCCCACCTGCCGCACCCGCCCGCCGTCGATCACGGCGATGCGGTCGCCCATGCCCATCGCCTCGACCTGGTCGTGGGTCACGTAGATCGTGGTGATGCCGACCCGCTGCTGGAATTGCTTGATCTCCAGCCGCGCCGAAGCGCGCAATTTGGCGTCGAGGTTCGACAGCGGCTCGTCGAGCAGCAGCGCGGTCGGCTCGCGTACCAGCGCGCGGGCGAGCGCGACACGCTGACGCTCGCCGCCGGAGAGCTGGCGCGGGCGCCGGTCGAGCAGATGGCCGATGCCGAGCAGCTGCGAGGCCCACTCGACCTTCTTGTCGATTTCGGCGCGGGATACGCCCTGGGTCTTCAGCGGAAAGGCGATGTTGTTGCGCACCGTGAAATGCGGATAGAGGCCGTAGCTCTGGAACATCATGGCCACGCCGCGGGCGCGTGGCGGCATGTCGTTGACGATGTCGCCGCCGATCAAGAGGTCGCCGCTGGTCTGCTTTTCGAGCCCGCAGATGATGCGCAGAAACGTCGTCTTGCCGCAGCCCGATGGCCCGAGCAGCACCATGAATTCGCCGTTCGGCACCGTCAGACTGATGCCGTTGACGGCGGGAACTTCACCAAATTTCTTGATGATGTCCCGGGTTATTACCGCAGCCATTGAACCTCCCAGAATTCAACGTCGACAATGCGCTCCGCCGATCCCACAATCGGCGGAGCCGTATTCTTGTCTGCCCCCTTTTAGCCGACAGCCAGCACGGCCGATCGCCGGACCGCGCGCGAACGCGCGGTCCGGGCGCAAGCGGTCAGGCCTTGCCGGCCCACTTCTTGAAGATGGCCTCGCACTGTCCCGTGGCCCACTTGACTGACTCTTCGGCGCTCAATTGGCCGGTGGCCGCTTTCGCCATCATATCGTTGATGATGAACTGGTAATAGATCTCGTCCATCGCAGGGGTCGCCGGCCCGGGCCAGCCAGGAATTGCAGACCACTTGTCCGAGTACTGCAGGATGGCCAGCTTGTCGTGCGGTGTCGATGTCGGATCGTTCGACAGGATCGGCATCGGCTTGGGTACGAGATTGGCGAAGCATGGATTGTTGTAGCCCTCGCTCGCCTTGAAGGCTTCCGGCCAATTCGCCGAATAGTACCTGAGGAACTCCAGCGCCGCTTCCTTGTTCTTGGCGAACTTCCAGATGCCATAGAATTCGGACGCCGCGCCCATGATCTGCCTCACCGGGCCCTTCGGTGGCTCGATGACGAAGATATCGTCGGCCAGTTTCTTGTTGAGCTTCTGCGCCGTTCTATAGGCCGAGATGGGGTTGAGAATGTAACAGCCGACGCCGGAATCGATGTACTGGTTGTTGCTGGCGTCGTTCCACGACAGCACTTCTGAAGTCATCGCTTCCTTGTAAAGCGCGGCACAGAACTTGGTCGCCTCGACGGCCTCCTTGCTGCCGAGCACAATCTTCTTGCCGGCCTCGTCCTGGATGGACGCGCCATAAGACCACAGCAGGCCGCGCCAGATCGTGCTCGGGTCGTTGCTGTGACCAAGCGAATGACCGACCGGATGACCTTTTGCCTTCAGCTTGGCGCCGCCGATGCGCATATTGTCCCAGGTGTCCGGCTTCATGCCGATCTCTTCCCACAGGCTCTTCTGATACATGCCCGGGAAGTTGATGTAGAAATCGGGGAAGGCGGACCAGGAGCCGTCGTCGGCGTTGTAGCCGAGCTGCTTGCCGATGGTGGTGACCGCGCCGTACTTCTTTTCGGTTTCCTTCACGAGATCTGCGACGTTCTCGAAGAACTTGCGGTAGAGATGCGCGCCGCCGGAGCCGTTGAAGCCGAACAGGTCGTGTCCCGATCCGGCCGAGGCTTCCGCCGCCGCGCGTGCGGGAATGTTCTGCACCGGGACGTGGTCCACCGTGACCGCGATCTTGTTTTTCTCGCCCCAGTCCTTGGCGAACTTGTCGAACCAGGTGTCGTACTCGGGGACGAAGTGCGCCCATTGCACGATCGACAGCGCCTTGTCGGCGGCGAGCGCCTTCGACACAAAGGGCGCCGACAGCAGCGGCGTGCTACCGGCCGCTGCGAGCGTAAGGCCCGTTTCTTTCAGGAACCGACGTCGCGTGACACGCGGGAGTTTGTTGGTACTCATCTGCGTTCCTCCTCTGGTGGACTTCAGTTGGATGAGGCAACCTCAGATGAGAGATGCGTCTCGTCCTCTGAAATTATTTTTTTGCGCTGCTAGCATAACGCGCGATAATCGCATCGCGCCAGCACTTTGCGGCAAATCGCTGGAGTCAAGGTGTCGCGGAGGGCCAATTGGGCTGCCGATGCAGCAGGTCGCGTCGGCATTGAACGTTAACTAGTCAGCAACGCTGACCTATTTGCGGCCGTCGCTCAGATGGACGCCGTCGGCAAAAGCTCTAATGCCGCTTGAAGTATTGCACCTCGCGCTCGTGCTGCACGGCCGCCTTGCGTGACGTGAAGGTGCCGAGATTGCGCCGCTTGCCGGTGCGCGGATTTATTTTACGCGAATAGAGCCGGTATTTGCCGCGCGAGAGCTTGCGGATCATGCCTTCGCCCGCCGCCGCTTGCGCAACGCGGCCTGCGCCTTCTTGATGTTGGCAAGCTGCGCACGGCGCATCGCCGGCGTCGGCTTCTCGGCCGCGGGGATCTTGCGCCGCGGCTTGGCGATGAAGCGGTCGCCGCCGAGATGGCGCGGCACCGAGCCGAGCTGGCCGAGCACCTTCTCCGCCGCCAGGCTGTCGGCCACCAGTTGCTTGCCGACGCGGTGCGCTTCGCTCTTGCCGACCAGCCATTTCTGCGTGTCCCAAGAGCCGTTGGCGCGTTGGCCGGCGACGCGCTCGATGCCGCCGCGCGCCCCTACGTCCTGGTTTCGAAAGGTGACGAACTCGCCCTTCGGACGCACCTGGATGTGGAAGAAATCGCCGCGTCCGCTGGCGCCCGGCTTCGCACGGCGCGCGCTGGTGCGGCGTTGGCGGGACTTCGGCATGGCAATCTCCGTGACGCTGATGACAAGGCGTTACGCCAGCACAAGTTCCGCGGTATCGCCTTGATCTAGGGCAAAGGCGAATTCACCAGCCGAACGGGAAGAAGCCGCGCGGGCGCGCGTCATAATAGGGCCGATCGCCGTAGTAGCCGCGCGGCGCGCCGCCGTTTTGCCAGCCGTTGCGGCCGAACACCTGCCATTGCGCGCGCGCCGACGCGACCCGGTCGTCCTGATCGTCGACGTCCTGACGCTGCCGCGGCGCCGCATGCGCGATCTTGGCGCCGGCGCCGCCGGGGATTTCGCCGGTGAGCACCACCGTGGTGTTGGCCATCTTGTTCTTCTTCACCAGCTCCCAGAGGATCGACGCGTGCTTCACCGACAGCCGCACGCAGCCGTGCGACACCGCGTGGCCGAGGTGGCTCGCCTCGTAGGTGCCGTGAATGGCGTGGCCGAGCTGGGTGAAGAAGATCGAGTAGGGCATCGGCGCGTCGTCCCACTCGCGGCTGTAGTGGTCGCGGTCCATGCGGAACGGGCTGAAGGCGCCGTTCGGCGTGTTGTAGCCGGCGCGCCCGGTCGACACCGGCCAGATGTAGAGTTCTTGGCCGTCCTCGGAGACGGTCATCTGCTGGATGGATTTGTCGACCTGGATGAGGAGGTCGGCGCGCGCGGGGGCGACAGCCAGCGTGGCGAAGGCGGCGAATGCCGCAGCAAGGCGGAGACGCATGGTGACCTCCCGAGCCCTAACCCCGGGAGAGCATAGCAAGTTCCCTCTGACGCGATTATGGCAAGTTCTGGATTCCGGGACGGCCCTAAGGGCCGGACCCGAATTCGTAGCGGCTCGAACAGGCTTGCGTTTTGACTTTGGCGTCCGGGCTCGCTCGCTGGCGCTCGCGCCCCGGAATGACGGGTCACATCACTGGCTTGCCGCGGACGTCGATCGCCTTCTCGATTCTGACCAGCACGCCGATGCCGGCCTCGGCGCCGGCGTGGGTCTGCTCGCGCGGCAGCAGCAAAGAGAAGATCTTCTCGCGCGTCGGCCCCGACTCGTGCAGCGCCACGCGGCCGAAGAAGCGCAGGAAGCCCGACTCCAGCACGCCGTCGCGCTGCGCCTTGAAGTTGGCGTACATCACGCAGACGCGCGGGTCGTGGCCGAGGTTGTCCAGCACCGCGCGCTTCGAGCGCTCCCACCAGGCGAGATGCGCGTCGTCGTAGACGATCATCGAGCCCTTGGGCGTGATGTTCGGCCCCTCGCGGCCGACGGTGGCGACGAGGCACGGATAGCCGTCGTCCCAGGCGTTGCGGATCAGGGTCTTGATGGTGTCGGACAGCGGCATCGGGATCCTTTCTTCAGCTCGCCTCGCCGCCCTCTCCCCGCCAGCGCGGGGGCGCGAGGGACGACGCTAATTCCCCAGCTCCAGCGCCCAATATTTGCGCCCGTTCGCGCCGGTCGCCGAGGCGAGGCCGTAGGCGGTGACGTCGCGCAGCAGCATGTTGGCGCGGTGGCCGGCCGAGCGCGCCCACATCTTGTAGGCGCAGTCCGCGTCGGCGCAGCCGAACGCCACGTTCTCGGCATGCATGCCGCCGGAGAAGCCGAGGCGCTGCCTGAAGCCGTTGTGATCGAGATGGTTGCGGCCGGCCATGCTGTGCGCCTGCTCGTAGGCCATGCCGGCGAGCGTCGTGCTCATGACCAGCGGCGGCAGATGGTGCTGGGCGCGGAAGGAATTGATGTCGAGGGCAAACGCCGGGGTGGCCGCGAGGAAGGCGGCGAGGGGCAGCGGCATCAGAGCGCGGTTCATGCGGGCAAGCTTACACCGGCGCGGCGGCGGCCGGCCAGCGCGCGCGGCGCTTCAGCGGCGATGCTTCTCCGGCGCCTGCAAGGCGTCGGCGACCGAGCGCGGCCGCCGGCCGCCGACCACCTGCGCGGTGCAGCGCGCGTCGGCGGCGCAGGCGACGGTGCAATCGGTGCCGGCGTGGCCGTGACAATCGGTGCCGCAGCCATAGAGCGCCGCGCCTTGCGAGAACTTGCCGCCGGCCTTGTCGCAGGCGCTTTTGAGCGCCGCGGCGGCGGTCTTGGGCAGCGTGAGGTCGCTCGCCCGCGACGGAGCGCCGGCAACGAGGGCGCCGATCAGGACGAAGAGGACGGTCAGATGTCGCACGGCAGCCTCCCACGCTGCGCGTCGCCCTAAGACGATGATAGCGCAAACGGCCGGCGCACGGACAGGCGGCGGGCGAATGCGGCCTGAGCCGAGGCGGGTATCGTCAGCGGCGCGCCGTCCACGGCGGTGACGTTGCCGTTGCTCAATCTGCCGCAATGTAGCCGCAAAGTGAATCGCCATCCCGTTGACGTGCATCAATGCGCTTTGCCGCGAGCCGGCTAGGGTGTGCCATCCCTCGTTTCCGAGAGGCATCCCATGCACAAATTTCTGACAGCACTCGCGTTCGCCGCCGCGCTCGCCGTCGCGCCGGGCGTCGCGTCCGCGCAACACCATCACGGCGGCGGCTTCCATGGCGGCTACCACGGCGGTTATCACGGCCATGGCGGCTATGGCGGCCTCGCTGCCGGACTCGCCGCCGGCGCTATCCTCGGCTCGATGGCCGCACAGGAAGGCTATTACTACGGGCCCTACGACTACTATGGCTATTATTACGGGCCCGGCTACTACGGCGGGCCTTATGCCTACGAGCCGCCGCCGGTTTACGTGCGGCCGCTGCCGCGTCCCGGCGGCCAATGCTGGATCGAGACCGACAAGGACCGCGGCTACGGCTATTACGGCCCGTGCCGGTAAGCTGCCTTCCGCCCTCGTCCTGAGGTGGGCGAAGCCCTCGCGGCGTTCCCCGGATGCGAGTGCAGCGCGGAGCGGTGCACTGCTGATCCGGGGTCCCGGTCTCTTAAACAAGCGGGGTCCCGGTTCTGCGGCGCATCACTTCGCTTTTTTCAGAAAAATATTGATGGAGAACAGATTCGGCTTTCGAGGCATCATCAGCCGGAAATTGATGAATCAATTCGAGCGCATGAGGTGAAGACGTCCCTAATCCCTTAATCCGGCGCCGCACGTCTTTGCTTCGACCAATTTTGTATTCGCCCGACACTATCCGAACCAAGTAGATATAGCCGTACCTATCTCTCAGACGATTTTCGTCCGTGTAGACTGGCGGCTCGCCTATGTATTTTTCCCAACCTGGCCAATCAGAGGTCGCGAAAGTGCCGTGGCCAAGATGTGTCTTCTCCCATGCCAATAGCTCCTTTTTTTCCGATTCGGGCATTTCCCGCCCCGACCATCGCCGAAAACCAACTAAGCAATTCAATTCGATATCTTTCTCGTCGATCCATCTTGAAAGCCTTCAAATTTCAAAGGGGACTGTCGGCTTCACACCCTCTCCACAAAACTGTCCACCACGCGCTTCTCCCCCGCCTTGTCGAAGGCGATGGTGAGCTTGTTGCCGTCCACGGCGGTGACGTTGCCGTTGCCGAATTTCTGGTGAAACACGCGCTCGCCGACGGCGAACAGCGATTCCGCGCCGGTCGATTTGGCGATCAGCTCGCCTTCGATGGTCAGCGGCTTGCGCCGGCCTCGCGCTCCCTCTCCCCGCTGGGGAGAGGGGGGACCGTCCTCACGATACGGTTTGCCGCGTACGCCCTCACCCGCGCCTTCGGCGCGACCTCTCCCCCGGGAGAGGTTGTCTGAGTATGCCTCACTGTCGTCGGCAATATCCTCATCCGCCACGTACCTGCGCTGGCCCGTTTCGTCGAAGCCGCCTTTGCCCTTGCGCGCCTGGGCGCGCTGCCAGCCGGGCGTCGAATAGTTCGAGCCGAAGGAATTCATCTCGTCGAAACGCGACGCGCCGTAGCCCGACATGCCGAAGCCGCCCGCGCCGCCGGCCGGCTCCTTCACCTCGACGTCGGCCTCCGGCAGCTCGTCGAGGAAGCGCGACGGCACCGTCGAGGTCCACAGGCCGTGGATGCGCCGGTTGGTGGCGAAATAGATGCGGGCGCTCTTGCGCGCGCGCGTCAAGCCGACATGGGCGAGGCGGCGCTCCTCCTCCAGCCCGGCGCGGCCGCTCTCGTCGAGCGAGCGTTGGTGCGGGAACAGGCCTTCCTCCCAGCCGGGCAGGAACACGGTGTCGAATTCGAGGCCTTTGGCGGAATGCAAAGTCATGATGTTGACGGCCTGCTCGCCTTCGCCGCTCTCGCGGTCCATCACCAGCGAGATGTGCTCGAGGAAGCCGGCGAGGTTCTCGAATTCCTCCATCGAGCGCACCAGCTCCTTGAGGTTCTCCAGGCGGCCGGCGGCGTCGGCGCTTTTGTCGGCCTGCCACATCGCGGTGTAGCCCGACTCGTCGAGCACGATTTCGGCGAGCTCGGTGTGCGGCATGGAATCTTTGCGCGCGCGCCAGCGCGCGAAGTTTTCCATCAGCGCGCGCAGCGCCGTGCGCGGTTTCGGCTTCATCTCGTCGGTGGCGCTGACGGTCGCGGCGGCTTCGGTCAGCGGGATGCGCTTCTTGCGCGCGACGTCGTGCAGCATCTGTACCGTGGCGTCGCCCAGCCCGCGCTTCGGCACGTTGACGATGCGCTCGAAGGCGAGGTCATCGGCCGGCTGCGCGATCACGCGCAGATAGGCGAGGGCGTCGCGGATTTCGGCGCGCTCGTAGAAGCGCGGCCCGCCGATGACGCGGTAGGGCAGGCCGAGCTGGATGAAGCGGTCCTCGAATTCGCGCATCTGGAACGAGGCGCGCACCAGGATGGCGATCTCGTCGAGCGGATGGTCGAGGCCTTGCTCGCGCGCGGCACGCTGCAATTGCTCGATCTCCTCGCCGATCGAGCGCGCCTCTTCCTCCGAGTCCCAGGCGCCGGTGACCTGCACCTTCTCGCCGGGGACGTCTTCCGTGCGCAGCGTCTTGCCGAGGCGGCCTTCGTTGTGCGCGATCAGATGGCTGGCGGCGGCGAGGATGTGGCCGGTGCTGCGATAATTGCGCTCCAGCCGGATGATCTTGGCGCCGGGAAAATCGTGGTCGAAGCGCAGGATGTTATCGACCTCGGCGCCGCGCCAGCCGTAGATCGACTGGTCGTCGTCGCCGACGCAGCAGATGTTTTTCTGACTTTGCGAGAGAGTAGGCACGAGCGGCATATTCGGTGGGACTCCCTCGCCCACACCGAACTCGGGTTTACCCGAGTTCGGCAGTTTAATATTTCCCAAGTCGGATATATCCGACTTGGGATGGGGAGTGGGTTGGGGTGAGGGGGTAAGGGCCTCTCGATCGATCGTTTCCCCCTCACCCGGCTCGCTTCGCTCGCCACCCTCTCCCCCCCGGGGAGAGGGAAGCGCAGTGCGTGGCGCGCTCATCGGCTGCGCCAGCAGCCGCAGCCACAGATACTGCGCCACGTTGGTGTCCTGGTATTCGTCGACCAGGATGAACTTGAAGCGCTCCTGGTAGTGGCGAAGAACATCGGAAGAATTGCGGAACAGGCGGATATTCTCCAGAAGAAGATCGCCGAAGTCGGCGGCGTTGAGCGTCTTCAGGCGCTCCTGGTACGCGAGGTAGAGCTTCTTGCCCTTGCCGTTGGCGAAGGCGGCGGCCTCGCCGGCGGGCACCTGGTCGGGCGTCAAGCCCCTGTTTTTCCAGCCGTCCAGCAGCATTGCGAAGACCCGCGCCGGCCAGCGCTTCTCGTCGAGCTTGTCCGCTTCCAGGAGCTGCTTGATGACGCGGATCTGGTCGTCGACGTCGAGAATCGTGAAGTTGCTTTTCAGGCCAACGAGTTCCGCGTGTCGCCGCAATATCTTGGCGCCGATCGAATGGAAGGTGCCGAGCCAGGGCATGCCCTCGACGACATGACCGAGAGTCATGTGGACGCGGTCCTTCATCTCGCGCGCCGCCTTGTTGGTGAAGGTCACCGCTAAGATCTCGCCGGGCCTCGCTTTTCCGAGATTGAGGATGTGCGCTATGCGCGTGGTCAGGACGCGCGTTTTTCCCGTTCCCGCGCCGGCCAAAACGAGCACCGGCCCGTCCAAGGTCTCCACCGCCTGGCGCTGTTCGGGATTGAGATCGGCCAAATAGGCGGCGCTGCGCGCACCCAACGCGCGCGCGGCGATGCCGCCGGGGGCGGGAGCCGGGTTCAGATCGACACTGCGTTTGGGTTCAGCCATGTGATTCTTTCAGCCCGAAACATGGCACTCGCGGATGGCAATTTCGAGAGGCGGCGAGCCCCTTGTTGCGCTCGTTTCGCCGCTTTAGCGTTGTTTTTCCGAAGAAAATTGCAATTCAGGGGAGAATTCCGTGCGACTGAATGACAAAGTGGCGCTCGTCACCGGGGCGGGGCGCGGCATCGGCCGCGACATCGCGCTCGCTTATGCCCGCGAGGGCGCCCGCGTGGTGATCAACGACGTCGACCCGGCCACCGCCGCGCAGACTGCCAAGGACGTCTCCGGGCTCGCCGTCGTCGCCGACGTGGCGAAGGCGTCGGATATCGCACGCATGGTCATGACCGTGGTTCATGAATTCGGCCGCGTCGACATCCTGGTCAACAACGCCATGAAGATCGTGCCGGGCAAGCTCGAAGCACTGCCGGAGGAGGCCTGGGACACGACGATGAACATCGGCCTCAAGGGCGCGTTCCTCGTCAGCCAAGCCTGCGCCCAGCACATGATCGCGCAGAAGTCGGGGGCCATCGTCAACATCGCTTCGATCGCCGGGCTGTTCCCCTACAACTGGGCCGGCGCCTATTCGGTGGTGAAGGCCGGCCTCATCATGCTGACCAAGCTGCAGGCGATGGAGTGGGCGCCCTACGGCATCCGCGCCAACGCCATCACGCCCGGCTATATCCGCACGCCCGGCACCGAGGCGATGTACGCCGATCCGGAAATCTACGAGGGCCGCCGCAAGGGCGTGCCGATGGGACGCGTCGGCTCGGGCGAGGACATCGCCGGGCCGGCGGTGTTTCTGGCGAGCGAGGACGCGCGTTATACGACCGGCAGCGTGGTCGGCGCCGACGGCGGGCAGGCGGTCGGCTATTTCCTCAGCGTGCCGGGGCGGCGGTTTTCCGGCGGGCGCATCGATTGACGCAAATATTACGTCCCGCAACGGGTGCAGGCCGGTGAACCAGACGGCCGGGGTGCTGATCGCCATCGTGTCGAGCTGCCTCGGCGGCTCGGCCGCCGCGGTAACGCGCTATCTCGCCGCCGGCACCGATCCGATCACGCTCGCGGTGCTGCGCTGGGCCATCGGTTTCATGCTGGTGCTGCCGGCGACGCTGCTCACGCGCGCCAAATGGCCGCCGCGCCAGGACTGGCCGGCGGTGGCGCTGCTCGGCCTCGCCTTTTTCGTGCTGTTTTTCGTGCTCTATAACATCGCGCTCGGCTACACCACGGCTGCACGCGCGACGCTGGCGCTGTCGACGCTGCCGCTGCAGACCATGGTGGTCGCCGCGCTGCTCGGCATCGAGCCGTTGACCGCGCGTAAGACGCTCGGCGTCGCCATCGCCATGCTCGGCGTCTTCGCCGCGCTGGTCACCGGCCTGTCGGCGGCGCCGCCCGGCGCCTGGCGCGGCGAGGTCATCATGGTCGGCGCGGTGTTGTGCATGGCCTTCTATAATGTGTGGACGCGGCAGTTCATCGTGCGCTCGAGCGCCATGGGCTTCCTCTGCGTCGGCATGGGCGCCGGTGCGGCCGCGCTGGTGGTGGCGAGCCTTGCGACCCGTCATCTCGCCGTGCTGGAAAACTATAACGCCGCGCAATGGACCGCCGGCATCTATCTCGGCATCGGCGGCGGCGCGCTGGCGTTCATTCTGTGGGTGATGGCGCTGCAGCGCGCGTCGCCGACGCTGGTCGCCAATACCATGACGGTCAATCCGATCGCCGCCGCGCTGTTGGCCACGTACCTCGTCGACGAGCCGATCACGATCAATCTGGTGGTCGGGCTGGTCGCGGTGTTTGCCGGAATCTGGCTGGCGACGACCGGCGGCGCGAAGCAGGGCGCGTAACGAGGCTACATCACCGCGCCGATCTGCCAGGGCACGAATTCGAGATCGCCGTAGCCGAGGTCTTCGGACTTGGTGTGCGCGCCGGAGGCGGTGGCCAGCACCCTGTTGAAGATTTCCTCGCCCTTGTGCGCGAGCGACACGCCGTCGAGGACATCGCCGCAATTGATATCCATGTCGTCGATCATGCTCTGATAGACGTAATTGTTGGTGGCGAGCTTGATCGAGGGCGTCGGCTTGCAGCCGAAGGCGGAGCCGCGGCCGGTGGTGAAGCACATGACGTTGCAGCCGCCGGCGACCTGGCCGGTGGCGCCGACCGGATCGTAGCCGGGGGTATCCATGAACACGAAGCCCTTCTCCTTCACCGGTTCGGCATATTCGTAGACCGCGCGCATGGTGGTCGAGCCGCCTTTGGCCGCGGCGCCGAGCGACTTCTCCAGGATGGTGGTGAGCCCGCCGGCCTTGTTGCCGGGCGAGGGATTGTTGTTCATCTCGCCGCGATTGCGCTGCGTATAGTCCTCCCACCAGCGGATGCGCTCGACCAGTTTCTGGCCGACGGTGGCGTTCACCGCACGGCGCGTGAGCAGATGCTCGGCGCCGTAGATCTCCGGCGTCTCCGCCAAGACGCCGGTGCCACCGTGCTTGACCAGCAGATCGACCGCGGCGCCCAAGGACGGATTGGCGGTGATGCCGGAATAGCCGTCCGAGCCGCCGCATTGCAGCGCCAGTACGATTTCCGAGGCCGGGCGCGTCTCGCGCTTGGCGCGCGCGGCGACCGGCAGCATGGCCTTGATGCGCTCGACGCCCTCGGCGACCGTCTTTTTGGTGCCGCCGGTCGCCTGGATGGTCATGGTCTGGAAATGATCGCCTTCGACCAGGCCGTACTCGTCCTTCATGCGGTCGATCTGGAACACTTCGCAACCGAGGCCGACCATCAACGCGCCGCCGAGATTGGGATGCGTGGCGTAGCCCCATTGCACCCGCTGCAGCACATCCCAGCCTTCGCCTTTCGCCGCCATGCCGCAGCCGGTGCCGTGCACGAAAGGCACGACGCCGTCGATGTCGGGATAATCGTCGAGCAGGCCAGAGCGGTTGACCGCTTCGGCGATGAACTTGGCCACACTCGCCGAACAGTTCACCGAGGTGAGCACGCCGATGTAATTGCGCGTGCCGGTCTTGCCATTCGGCCGCACGTAGCCCTGGAAGGTGGCGCGCAATTCCGGCGCCAGCAACTCGTCGTTCTTGGCGGCCTCGGCAAATCGGTAATCGCGGGCGAAGTCGTGCATGGTGACGTTGTGCACGTGCACCCAGTCGCCGGGCGCGATCGGTTGCGAGGCAAAGCCGATGATCTGACCGTATTTGCGCACCGGCTCGTTTGGCGCGATTGTCGCGGCCGCCATCTTGTGCCCGCGCGGAATGCGTTCGCGGGCGGCGACGCCGCCGGCGGCGCTGCCGACCGGAATCTGGTCCACCGCGACAATGACGTTGTCATCCGGGGCAAGATGAAGGGTGCGGGGATCGGGCATGGGCGGCCTCCTGATCCGCGTAACTAAACGGATTGAGGGATGCCGAACAAGCCGCCGCGGTCGGAACCTGAAACAAAAACAAAAGGCGGCCGCCGGGCTCGGCGGTCGCCTTTTTGCTAAGTCATAGCGAACACGCTGACCGCTTCAGCGCGCGTCTTCGGCGATGTGCTCGACCAGATCGACGATCCGGCGGCGCAGTTTGCTGTTCTTGATGCGCATGAATGCCTTGGTCAGCGACAGGCCGTCGGAGGTGGCGAGAAAGTCCGACACATAAGCCGGCGAGGGCGCTTCCCCCATGCCGTTACCGCTGTGCGCCGCCCGCGGCGCGCCTTCGAAGAAAAACGACACCGGCACCTGCAGGATCGTCGCGATGTGCTGCAGGCGGCTGGCGCCGATGCGGTTGGTGCCTTTCTCGTATTTCTGCACCTGCTGGAACGTCAGGCCGAGCCCGTCGCCAAGCTTTTCCTGGCTCATGCTCAGCATCATCCGGCGCATGCGCACACGCGCGCCGACATGCTTATCGGTCGGATCGGGTAATTTCTTTGCCATCATCCGGGAATGTCTCACGGGAAAGGACCAAGGGTTTGCACGAGCGGGACGCCGGCCATCCGCAGGGTCGAGTTGACGGTTGTCGCAACGCGAGGGTGTTGCGACGGCGTGACTGTGGGATGGAGTACTGGTTGCGATGAACGCGCCGGCACGCCATCCGGTTGTCCAAGACTCATAGGCGCCGCGGCGCGCGCCTGTCATTAAAGTGGAACAACTGTTTTATTAGATATAATCAAATAAAGAACAGTCACGGCACCCTATCGGGGTAGGGAGAGGACGATAGCACACACCGAAAGCCGCTGATTTCAACACTTTGTGAGGCGAACCGCGCCGCAAAACCAGTTTACGTACCGCCGAATATATCTTCAGGCCGCCAACTGTGGGCCTGGCGGCAGCGCTCAGCGTTTGCCCGGCATCATGACGCTGCGCCCGGCGCCGTGCGGCCGCGGCAGGGCGGCATGCGCCGCCTGCATGCGCGCCAGCCTCTGCAACACGCTCGCGTGAAACGGCGCCACCTTCTTGGTCGTCATGTCGACGCTCAAGGTCATGTTCTCCGAAGTGGCCGACAGCCAGTTTTCGGTCGCGTGCCGCAGCTCCTCGAACAAATAAATGCGCTTGGCGTCGTGGTCGAGCAATTGCACGACGACGCGCACCGGGTCCGCCAGCTTGAGCTCGCGCAGGTAACGCACGTGCGCTTCGACCACCATGGTCGAGTGCTTGTGGCGCTCAAGATAAGCGGGGCCGAGGCCGATGAGCTCGTAGACTTCGTCGACGGCGCGGTCGAACAGCACGTTGTAATAGGCCACGTTGAGGTGGCCGTTGTAGTCGATCCACTGCGGCTCGATGCGCATCACCGAAGAGACGAATGGCGCAGGCAAAGCCGGTTCGGGCGTCATGCGCTGATCGGATATACGGCTTTCTCGCCGCTGAGCACGCGGGCGACGTCGGCGGCGCACTTGGTCTCCAGCTCCTCGAGCGCCTCGACCGAGTAGAAGCCGGTGTGCGGCGTAAGGATGACATTGTCGCGGCCGAGCAAGGGGGAATCCTTGGCCAGCGGCTCGGCTGCCACCACGTCGAGCGCGGCAGCGCCGACCTGGCCGGCGTTGAGTGCCGCGACCAGCGCCGGCTCGTCGATCAGCGGCCCGCGCGCGGTGTTCACGATGTAGACGCCCTTCTTCATCTTGGCGAAAGCGTTGGCGTTGAGCATGCCGCGCGTCGCCGGCAATAGCGGCGCGTGCACCGAAATATAGTCGGAGCTCTTGAGCAGGGTGTCGAAGTCGACGCCTTCGGCGTTCAGCGCCTTGAACTGCTCCGGCTTCACGAAGGGGTCGTAGGCGATGACCTTCAGGCCGAAGGCCTGCGCTTTCGGCACCACCAGGCGCGGGATGTGGCCGAAGCCGACCAGCCCGAGCACATTCCCTTCCAGACGGCGGATCGGCACCACCGCCGGCATTTCCCAGCGGCCCGCCTGCACCAGCCGGTTGGCGAGCGGGATCTTGCGGATCAGCGCCAGCAGCAACGCCATGGCATGATCGGAGACCTCGCGGATGCAGTAGTCGGGTACGTAGTTGACGGCGATGCCTTTCTCCTTGGCCGTGGGCAGATCGATATTGTCGACGCCGAGACCGAAGCGGCCGATCGCCTTGCACTTGGTCAGCTGCAACAGGATGTCGCGCGTGAGCTTGGCATAGGTGACCAAGATGGCGTCGGCATCCTTGGCTACCGCCAGGATGTCATCGGCATTGGAGCTTTTCGACACGCGAAACGTCGGGTTGACGCGCGCCAGCGCCGCCTTAGCGAGGTCGAGCGAGGGGAACACGCTGTCGGTGACAGCAATTACAAAGCCGGCCATGGGATGAGCTCCAATACGCGGGGGCGGGATGCGGCGGAAACTACGCCAGCGGAATGGCGCAGTCTATTGCCCACGGGGCCGGGCAAATTTGATACGCGTCAAGGACTTGGCTGGCATTAACCAAAAATTAACGATAGTCTCGCGAGCGCGGCCTCATTGGCTATCCTGGCCAAAAGCGTGGGGAGGCAAAAATGCTCGGCAGATTGGCGCGCGGCGCGTACATGTTGATCGTCGCGGCGATGATTGTGGCTTGGGCCATGTCGCCGAGCAAGAGCAGCCCGGTTGAGCCGCAGACCGAACAAGCGGTCGTCACCTGGTGGTGCTGAGGCGCCTGCGGTCGCTTTTTTCAAATTGCGCTTATTCCTGCTAGCGCCGCGCCACGCTTGACGGACGCTTGACCTCGCCTGCCATCCCCGCCACGTTCGCCGCCGATAGCCGGGATAACGGGACATGGCAGGAATGGCGGTAGCAGAGAAGGTGCCAGCGCAGGCGCGCGATTCATCCGCGATCGCGGCTGCCATTGCCGCGCTCACCGCGGCCTTCGGCAACCGCGTCGTCACCTCGTTAGCCGTGCGCGAGCAGCACGGCAATACGCTGACCTGGGTGCCCAATCAGCCGCCCGACGCGGTGGTCTTTCCGCAGACGACCGACGACGTGCAGAAGATCGTGCGCATCTGCGCCGGCCACGGCGCGCCGGTCATCCCCTTCGGCGTCGGCACCTCGCTCGAGGGCCACATCAATGCGCCGCTCGGCGGCGTGTCAATCGATTTCCGCGACATGAACAAGGTGCTCGCCGTGCACGCCGAGGACCTCGATTGCACGGTCGAGCCGGGTATCACCCGCAAGGCGCTGAACGAGCAACTGCGCGATCAGGGCCTGTTCTTCCCCATCGATCCCGGCGCCGACGCTTCGCTCGGCGGCATGGCGGCGACGCGCTGCTCGGGCACCAACGCGGTGCGCTACGGCACCATGAAAGACAACGTGCTGGCGATGAAGGTGGTGATGCCCGACGGCGAGCTGATGACCACCGCGCGCCGCGCCAAGAAGTCGTCGGCCGGCTACGACCTCACGCGGCTGATGGTCGGCTCGGAGGGCACGCTCGGCGTCATCACCGAGCTCACCCTCAAATTGTCCGGCATTCCGGAAGCCATCGCCGCCGGCGTCTGTCCGTTCCCCACGGTCGACGCCGCCTGCAAGGCCACCATCCTCACCATCCAGCACGGCATCCCGATCGCGCGCATCGAATTGCTCGATGCGTTGCAGATCAAGGCGGTCAACAACTATTCGAAACTGTCGCTGCCGGAGGTGCCGACGCTGTTCGTCGAATTCCACGGCAGCGATGCGGGCGTCGCCGAGCAGTCGCAGCGTTTCGGCGAAATCGTCGCCGAGCTTGGCGGCGGGCCGTTCGACTGGGCGACCAAACCGGAGGAGCGCACCCGGCTCTGGCAGGCGCGCCACGACGGCTATTGGGCCGCGCGCAATCTGCGGCCCGGCGCGCAGGCCTTCGCCACCGATGTCTGCGTGCCGATCTCGCGGCTGGCCGAGTGCGTCACCGCCAGCCAGCGCGCGATCGCCGAGCTCAAGCTGGTGGCGCCGATCCTCGGCCATGTCGGCGACGGCAATTTCCACCTCTCGCTCCTGGTCGACATGAACGACGCCGACGAGGTACGCCGCGCCGGCATCCTGATGGAGCGCGTGGTCGAGCTGGCGCTGGCCATGGACGGAACCTGCACCGGCGAGCACGGCGTCGGCCAGGGCAAGATGAAATATCTCAAGGCCGAGCATGGCGCGCCGGCGCTCGCCGCCATGGCGGCGATCAAACGCGCACTCGACCCGCAGAACATCATGAACCCGGGCAAGATCGTCGCGCTGTCGTAAGTCATTCCGGGACGGCCCGGCAGGGGCCGGACCCGGAATCCAGAAACGACGTCCGCGTTTGCATCTGGATTCCGGGTTCGCGTGCTGCGCACGCGCCCCGGAATGACAAGGGGCGACATAGAATTGCCGCCAAAGTTCGGCAAAAATGACGTACATTTTCACATCGATAGACGCGGAGCGCGCGGGCAACCGCGTCGGAGTTGTCGTTGCAGACCACCCTGCTCGGACTGGCGATCGCGATCATCCTGGCGCTGGTAGCGGCGCTGGTCGGTCCACTGCTGATTGATTGGGGCACCCACCGCTCGCTGTTCGAGGCGGAGGCGAGCCGGCTGATCGGCGTCGACGTGCGCGTCACCGGGCCGATCGAGGCGCGGCTCTTGCCGACGCCCTCGCTCACCCTGCACGACATCGAGATCGGCGACGACGGCGAGAGCAAAATCCGCGCGCGGCAACTCGGCTTCGAATTCGCGCTCGGCCCGCTGATGCGCGGCCAATGGCAAGCCTCCGAGGTGCATCTGGCCGGCCCGCAGCTGAGCTTGGGCCTCGACGCCTCCGGCAGGCTGCGTGCGCCGAAACTGGCGATCGGATTCAACGCGGACACCCTGGCGATCGACCATCTGAGCGTCGAGGACGGCACCCTGACGCTCAGCGACGCGGCGAATGGCGCGCGCGCAACGCTCACAGGCTTCTGGTTCAATGGCGAGGCGCGCTCGCTGCTCGGCCCGTTCAAGGGCGAGGGCGCGGCCACCGTCGGCGGCGAGCTTTATCCGTTCCGTCTTTCCGCCGGCCGTGCGTCCGACGACGGCGCGCTCAAGCTGCGCGTCAATGTCGATCCGGTCAGCCGGCCGCTGAGCATCGCCGCCGACGGCACGCTGACGCTTGCCGGCGCCGAGCCGACATTCGACGGCACGTTGAGTCTGACGCGGCCGGTCGGCATCGCCGCGCGGAACGCCGCGGAGTTGGCTCAGCCCTGGCGGCTGAGCGGCAAGGTCAAGGTGAGCGCGGCTTCGGCGCTCATGGAGCAATTCGAATTCCAATACGGTTCGGACGAGCAGGGGCTTAAACTCACCGGCGTCGCCGATTTCAAATTCGGCAAACGCCCGCGCTTCGAGGGCGTGCTGTCGGGCCGGCAGATCGATCTCGACCGCGCGCTCGCCGCCGACGATGGCACGCGGCCGCCGCCGGCCGTGGCCATGCGCAAAATCGCGCAGCTGGCCGGCGGCGCCTTCCGTCCGGCCGTCCCGATCCAGATCGGCGTCGGCATCGATCAGGTCACGCTTGGCGGCAACAGCCTTGCCAATCTGCGCGGCGATATCAGCACCGACGCCGACGGATGGAATTTGGACCGTTTCGAGTTCCGCGCGCCCGGCTTGACGCAGGTCAAGCTCAGCGGCCATCTCGCGGTCAAAGGCGACGGCGTCAGTTTCACCGGCCCGGCCGAGATCGAGGCCGGCGACCCGAAGCTTTTGGCCGTCTGGCTGGAAGGGCGCGCCGCGGCGCCGACCGGCGATTTACAGCCGCTGAAGCTGCGCGGCGACGTCACCTTCGGCAGCGACAGGATCGCGGTCGAGCATCTGCAGGCGGCCTTCGACCGCAAGACCGTCAGCGGGCGCCTGGCTTATGTGTTCGCCGCGGACAAGCGGGGAGCCAAGCTCGACGCGGCGCTCAATGCGCCCGAGCTCGACGTCGATGCCGCGCTCGGCTTCGGCAGGGCGCTGCTCGCCGGCTCGCGGATCGAACGGCCGCACGACATGACCATCGCCGCCGATATCGGCCGCGCGAGCATCGCCGGCTTCACCGCGCGCGACGCCAGTGCGAGAGTGAAAGTCGACGGCGATGGCATCGAGATCGATCGGCTGGCGGTCGGCGACCTCGGCGGCGCGAGCTTTTCCGCCAGCGGGCGCATCGACGCCGCCGGACATGCGCCGCGCGGCTCGCTGACCCTCGACTTCGAATCGAAGCGGACCGCGGCCATTGTTGCGCTGGTGGATCAATTCGCGCCGAGCGCGGCGAAGGCCGCCGGCCTGCTCGCGCGCGTGAGCCGCGCCAAGCTGCATGCCACGCTCGATGTCGCCGACGACAAGCAGGGTGCCGTGACGGTGGCGCAAGCGGCGGTTACCGGCGCGCTCGACGCGATGACCGTCGATCTGCATACGCGAGTGAGCGGCGATTGGCAGAAACCGTCGGCGGCCGACCTTCGCCTTGACGGCACGGTCGATGCGCCGGACGGCACGGCGCTGGTCGCGCTGCTCGGCCTCGACCGCTACGTGGCGGCGGGCGAGGGCGCGGGCCAACTCAAGCTGTTGATTAGCGGGCGTGCCGACCACGAGCAAACCGTCGATCTGCGGCTGAGCGCGGCCGGGCTGCAGGCGCAGAGCGCCGGGCGCGGCCACGTCTCGCTCGCCGAGGGTCTGCGCTTGAACTCGACGCTGGAGGTGGCAAAGGCCGATTTGCGTCCGCTTCGGCCGGCCGGTTTGGCGGACAGCGCCGAGCCTCTGCCTTTCAGCCTGACGTCGCGTGTCGCTATCGCCGACCGCGCCATCAGTATCGATGATCTCCACGCGCGGCTCGGCGGCTCCACGGTTCGCGGTCATGTCGCGCTCGATGGGCAAAAAGTGTCCGGCGCGCTGGAAGCCGATACGATCGACGCCGCGCCGCTGCTGGCGGCCGCGATCGGCATGCCGGCCGCCGACAAAAACGACGGCGTCGCTTGGGCTTGGTCGAGCGACCCGTTCAGCGGCGGTGTATTGGGCGATTATCGCGGCGAGGTCGCGCTCAAGGCGCGCCTGGTCGAGCTGCTGCCGCGTGTGACGGCGCGTGAATTCCGCGGCGCCTTGCGCCTCGACCCGAATGGCTTTTCCATCGATGACATCAGCGGCGCGGTCGCCGGCGGACAGCTTGGCGGTGGACTGTCGTTTCACGCCGCCGAGGATGGGTTGAAGGCGCACGCCAAGTTTTCGCTTGCCGGCATCGATGCGGCGAGCGTGCTGCCCTCCGCCGCACGCCCGCCGCTGAGCGGTTCGCTCGATGTATCGGCCGACGTCGAGGGCGCGGGCTTAAGCCCGATCGCGCTTATCGGCTCGCTGCAAGGCAGCGGCCAGATCGCGCTCGGCGACGGACAATTCGCCGGCCTCGACCCGCACGCATTCGACGCGGTCACCCGCGCCGTCGACCAGGGGCTGCCGATCGATGCCGTGCGCATTTCCGACGTGGTGGGCAAGGCCTTGGACAGCGGCGAGCTCGCAGTCAAGCATGCCGAGGGCACATTCACGGTGAGCGCGGGGCAGGTGCGCTTGAACAAAGCGACCGCCGATGGCACCGACGCCGCGCTGTCTCTCGCGGGCAACCTCGATCTCACCGACGGTTCGATCGATGCGCGGCTGGTCCTTTCGGGAGCGCATCAGGCGGCCGGCACGCGGCCCGATATCTTCATGTCTTTGAAGGGGCCGCTGACGGCGCCCAAGCGCCGCATCGATGTCTCCGCGCTGACCGGATGGCTGACGTTGCGGGCGGTGGACAACCAGGCGCGGCAATTGCGCGAGATCGAGAATGCGCAACGGCAAACACCACCGCCGGCGCCGAAGCCGAAGAGCGAATTGGCGCCCGCTTTGCCGGCGCCGGTCGAGGTCAAGCGGCCGCCACAGCCGCAGGGACGCGTTCAGCCGGAGGCGTCAGCAGTTCGCTCGCAGAACTGACGCTGCGCGCGGGTCGCCGGCGCGGTGATCATCGCCGGCCTGCCCGCGATAGTGATCGAGCACGAACAGCCGGATTGCCGACGACAGGTTGCCGGCGCGCCGTCCGGTGTCGATCGTAGCAACCAGGTCGGACAACGTAATACCGCGGTCGCCGGCGATTTCCTTCAAACTGGTCCAGAACGCATCTTCGAGACTGACGCTCGTCTTGTGTCCGGCAATGACAATCGAACGCTTAACAACCGGAGATCTCATCGTTCGTCTCCTTTGTCGATCCGGAGCTGATCAAGATCGCGGTCGGCTTTCGCTTGGGCAGCGGCTTCGAGCTTGCGCCGGTGTTTGGGCTGACCGTAGGCGAGACGATTGGCGCTTGCGCGCTGTTCGTCTTGCCTCCGCTTGGCTCGCTTGCGGCCGAGCCGAAGATTGATCAGTTCCGCCATGTCCCACCTCTGGTGGTATCTGGGTACATCGACGCCCCCGGGCTCTATGGCCTCTTCGATGCATCCGGCAGGCAACCGACAGTGTATACCTATTCGCGTTCCGCGACATCGACCGCGGTTACCTACACGGAGAGTTTAACAGCGAAAACACCGGCGTGTTAATTGAGGACACGACAAGAATAATCTCTTATTCCCATGAATATTTCACGATGTAGAAAATGGATAGTGCGGAATTCACAAGAGTTACTATCCGAATTCATGTCGTCATCAAGATCGGCGGAGATGCGAGCGCAGTGTAGATTCGTTCGCTTTGCGGCAAGTGCCGGTAGAATAGTATGGATACATGATCGGCGCGCCGCAATTACAACCTTCAACGGCGCCATGACCGATTACTACGTCGGTTGTGCGACTCAACGTGGACGGGTCATGCGTTCGGGACGCACCAGCCGGTCGAATTCGGCTCCGCGCATATATCCAAGACGCACGACTTCCTCGCGCAAGGTGGTTCCATTGGCGTGGGCCGCCTTGGCGACCGCCGCAGCCTTGTCGTAGCCGATCTTGGGCGAGAGCGCGGTGACCAGCATCAGCGAGCGCTGCATCAATTCGGCGATGCGCGGCTCGTTGGCCTTGATGCCAACCACGCAATTGTCGGCGAATGAGATCGCCGCGTCGGCAAGAAGGCGGATCGACTGCAGCATGCAGTAGGCCAGCACCGGCTTGTAGACATTGAGCTCGAACTGGCCGTGGCTGCCGGCAACCGTGACCGTGGTCTGGTTGCCGAACACGCGGGCGCAGACCATGGTCAGCGCCTCGGTCTGCGTCGGGTTGGTCTTGCCCGGCATGATCGAGGAGCCAAGCTCGTTCGACGGCAGGATCAACTCGCCAAGGCCCGAGCGCGGGCCGGAGCCGAGCAGGCGGATGTCGTTGGCGATCTTGAACAGCGCGGCGGCGGCGGCATTGAGCGCGCCGTGCACGAATACGTAGGCGTCGTGGGCGGCCATGTGCTCGAATTTGTTGGGCGCGCTTGTAAACGGAAGCTTGGTGAGCGCGGCGATGCGCTTGGCGAAGGCCTTGGCGAAGGCCGGTTTGGCATTAAGCCCGGTGCCGACCGCGGTGCCGCCTTGGGCGAGCGGATAGAGCTCGCGCTCCGCGAGCTTGAGCCGCGCGATCGACGACTTGACCTGCGCCGCGTAGCCGGAAAATTCCTGGCCCAGCGTGATCGGCGTCGCATCCATGGTATGGGTGCGGCCGATCTTGACGATCTTGGCGAATTCTTCGGCCTTCTTGTCGAGCGCTGCATGCAGATGGGCGAGCGCCGGCAGCAGGCGGCGCCGGATCTGCATCGCCGCGGCGATATGCATCGCGGTGGGGATCGAGTCGTTCGACGACTGACTCATGTTGACGTGGTCGTTCGGGTGCACCGGCTTTTTCGCGCCGAGCGTGCCGCCGAGCGCGATATTCGCCACGTTGGCGATCACCTCGTTGACGTTCATATTGGTCTGCGTGCCCGAGCCGGTCTGCCAGACGAGCAGCGGGAAATGCTCGTCGAGTTTGCCGTCGGCGATGTCTTGCGCCACCTTTGCAATGGCGTTCTTGCGGCGCGCGTCGAGCGAGCCGAGATCGCGATTGACCTCGGCCGCGGCGCGCTTGATCAGGCCGAGGCCGTGCACGATCTCGATCGGCATGCGCTCGGTGCCGATGCGAAAATTGTGCAGCGAGCGCTCGGTCTGCGCACCCCATAATTTGTCGGCGGGGATATCCAGCGGCCCGAAGGCGTCGCTTTCAATGCGAGTCTTTTGGCGGGTTTTTTGCGACGGTGTGCCGGGCTTTTTGGCCATGCCCGAATGTAGGCCGGTGCTCGGGCGAGCGAAAGGACCGCTATTTCTTCTTGCGGAAGCGGTCGAGGCGGACCACTTCGCCGCCGCCGTCCGGCTTGTCCGGTTCCGGCTCGACCGGCGCCTTTGCGGCCGTCGGCGGCACCGCGGGCGCCAGCGCGGCGGGCAACGGCGGCGCGTTGCGCTTCGCCTTGCCCGGCTTGTCCTGGGCATTTTGTGCATTGGCCGGCGATTGGCGATCCTCGCCCTCGGTGACTTCCTCGAATTGCAGGCCGAACTGCACCGAGGGGTCGAAGAAGCCGGTGATCGCGTCGAACGGAATGGCGAGTTTTTCCGGTACGCCGCCGAACGACAGCCCGACCTCGAAGCCGCGCTCGTGGACCGCGAGATCCCAGAATTGGTGCTGCAGGATGATGGTCATCTGCTCGGGATATTGCACGCGCAGCCGCTCCGACATGCGCACGCCTTCGGCGGTGGTATCGAACGAGATGTAGAAATGGTGGTCGCCCGGCAGGCCTTTTCTCTTGGCGGCGTCCGCCAGCACGGTGCGCACCACGCCGCGTAGCGCCTGCTGGGTGAGAAGGTCATAGCGGAAATGGTCGGTCATGGCTTAGGTCCGGCCCCGGAGTCGGCCGATGCTAGCGCGAGGCGGGCGCTCCGCGCTATCCCCGCTTTGCCCGCTGTCATAATCGGAAATCGACGCCCCATAATGAAAGTGGAGGCTTCTGTTGCCAGGTGCCTCCGAACCCCGCCTAACCGCTGCTAAGACGGCTAGGACTTGTAGGCTTGGTTAGTCGGACCGCTTACGCGGCCAGAGCAACCGGAGCATAGTTGTCGTTGGCAACTATGAGATTGGCCCGATAACGGCGGTACCATGCCGAGCAAAAGTCCGCCCTTTACGCCCTCGTCGATCCTATTTCGCCCCCGCCGAAGCCCAGAACTCCGCTCCTAAAGCCTGGGCTTGGGTGGAGGCGCCGGGTACTGCCCCCGGGTCCGAAAGGTTTATTACGACGGCCGTTTATCGCCATAGCCGGGTTGCCCCGGCACCCCGAATATAAGCGCTAAAGATTGACAAAAACAGAGCGGCGGCCGGGTTTTTTGTGACCCAATTCCTAGAGCGCCACGCGCCCGCGGTCTGGCGGGCGGTTTATCCCCATTTCAGGCTCTCGGCGGCGGTGGCCTTCGGCACAAAGCAAGGAGTGCCCTATGATCCCGGCCAGGCAGAACGACGCGGACGAGGGGTAGCGCGATGTTGAATATTGCGATCTTGAAGCGGCAATGGAAGGATCTGACCTCCTACGAGCGCTTCGAGCAGGTGGTCTCGCGCATCGTCATGCTGTTGATCGCGGTGGTGATCGTCTACGCGCTCATTTTGGTAGCCGTCAATTTGTTCGAGCATTTCAAGCTCGGCCTCGCCTTCATGAACGCCGAATTGCTGCAGGATGTCTTCGGGCCGATCCTGACGATTCTGATCCTGATCGAGTTCAATCACTCGATTGCGGTGGCGCTGACCAGAAAGTCCGGCATCCTGCATGCGCGCACCGTCGTTCTGATCGCCGTCCTGGTGATCGCGCGTAAAGTCATTCTGCTCGACTTCAAGAGCGCGTCGCTGGAAACGTTCGCCGGGATCGCCGCGATTGCCGTCGCTTTCGGCGCTCTGTACTGGCTCATCGGCGCACGCAGTTTGGAAGCGGCGCCCACGTCCGAATCCCACCATCAATCCTGACGAAGGCCACCCGACCTGGTTCACGGCGACAATATCCCTGCCGATCGGCCACAGCGCCAGGCCGGCGAGCTTCAGGTGTGCCCAGGCGAAGGGGATGCCGACGATGGTGAGCGCCAAAAGGATCGCGGTGATCAAATGGCCGAGCGCGAGCCCCCAGCCGGCGAACACCAGCCAGATCGGATTGCCGAGAAAGCCGAGCGGCCCGCTGCCGATGCCGGTCGGCCGGTCGCCGCCAGTCAGATAGATTTCGCCTTCTCAATCGCCCGCCAGATGCGATAGGGCGTCGCCGGCATGTCGATGTGCCGAATGCCGTAGGGCTTGAGCGCGTCGACGATGGCCGAGACGATCGCCGCCAGCGCGCCGGTGGTGCCGCCTTCGCCGCCGGCCTTGATGCCGAGCGGATTGGTCGGCGACAGCACCTCGACGATCTCGCTCTTGATCGATGGCAGGAGATGCGCGCGCGGCATGCCGTAGTCCATCAGCGAGCCGGTGAGCGGCTGCCCGCTGCCGTCGACCACGAACTGCTCCCACAGCGCCTGGCCGACGCCTTGCACGACGGCGCCGTGCGTCTGCCCGTGCACGATCAGCGGGTTGATGCAGCGGCCGACGTCGTCGACCGCAGTGTAGCGGGTGAGCGCGAGGCCGCCGGTTGCCGGATCGATCTCGATCTCGCACACCGCGCAGCCGTTCGGAAACACCGGGTCGTGCATCTCGTTGTCGGTGACGACGGCGAGGCCCTTGGCGAGATCGTCGGGCAGGGGATGCTTTTCCATCTCCTGCGCCAGTTCGAAAAAATCGAAACTGCGGTTGGTGCCGCGCGCGGTGAAACGGCCGTCGGTGAATTCGATCTCGCCAGCATCGAGCAGGTGCGCGGCGATGCGCTTGCCGTTGGCGATCAGCGTGGTCGCGGCCATGGAGAACACGGTCGCGGCGTGGCGCATGGAGCGGCCCGAGTGCGTGCCGCCGCCGGCGCGCACCACGTCGGTGTCGCCCATGATGATGCGCACGCTCTCGACCGGCACTTGCAGCAAGTCCGACACCACCTGCGCGAAGCTGGTCTCGTGCCCTTGCCCGGCCGGCTGCGTGCCGATGATGACGTCGATGCCGGTGGGCCGGACGGTAATACGCGCCTGCTCCTTCGGCGCGCCGATCGAGGACTCGACGTAATTGGCGAGGCCGAGGCCCAACAGCCTGCCGCGTTTTTTCGCCTCGCGCTTGCGCGCGGCAAAGCCGTCCCAGTCGGCGACGCGCATGGCGAGGTCCATGTTGTCCGCGTAGGTGCCGCTGTCATAGGTCATGCCGACCGCGTTGCGGTAGGGCATGGCCTTCGGCCGCACCAGATTGCGGCGGCGCAGGCTGATGCGGTCGACGCCGAGCTTGGCCGCGGCCATGTCGACCAGCCGCTCGATGGCGAAGGTGACTTCCGGGCGGCCGGAGCTGCGGTAGGCCTGCGTCGGGATGGTGTTGGTGAACACCGACACCGCGCGCAGCGAAGCGGCAGGGATGGCGTAGTTGCCGGTGATCAGGCCGGCGCCCTTGGACAGCGGCGACAGCGACACGCAGCGCGCGCCGGCATTGCTGATGTTGGTGGCGCGCAGCGCGAGGAATTTGCCCTTGGCGTCGAGCGCCAGCTCGAGCTTGCTGACGAGGTCGCGGCCCTGATAGTCGCTGATGAAACATTCCGAGCGCGTGGAGAGATATTTGACCGGGCAGTTGAGCTTGCGCGAGGCCCACAGCACCAGCCCGTATTCCGGATAGACGCGGTTGCGCGTGCCGAAATTACCGCCGACGTCGAACGACAGAACGCGCAGCGTAGCGGGCTCGATGCCGAGCACGTTGGCGAGCTCGCGCTTCTGCCGCACCGCGCCGCCGCTGCCGGCGTGCAGCGTGTAGCGGCCGCTGGCCTTGTCGTAATTGGCGACGCAGGCGCGCGGCTCCATCGGCACGCCGGTGACGCGGCCGATGTTGAAATCGTAGGCGACGACATGCGCGGCCTGGGCGAAAGCGCGGT
>Ga0335078_10001369_pt1 | contig 36893 bp, 33 predicted proteins | sample Lox_Sample_32_FD_206711 | JGI IMG/M metagenome (GOLD analysis project Ga0335078, IMG submission 206711) | Soil microbial communities from Loxahatchee National Wildlife Refuge, Florida, United States - Lox_Sample_3.2 | ecosystem: Environmental > Terrestrial > Soil > Wetlands | place: USA... | reverse complement strand
AGGTTAGCGAGCGTGCGCTTGCGGACCTTGTCGCCCACGCGAACCGACTCGCGAAGGAGCACGGTGGGAGTCGAGCCGCGGTTGGGCACGACGTGAATGTGCATGCCCAACATATACCAATATAAATCCGTTATTACAAGAACTAAATGCTATCATACATGCCCACATTTTGCAAGTCGACGAATGTCGACTGGTTTCCCAAATGCCTGGAAAACAAGGGCTTCCTAAGCCTGGCTACCGCTGTGACTGCTAGAACTTCAGGCTAGTCCCGCGGCAGCGGGGGAGCAGCGGGCAGAAAGTGGCGGTGGATCACGAAGGAGAGCGAGAGGCAAGAAGAGGGAGCCGACTGGGGGTGTTGCGCAGGGGGCGAACCGAGGCTACCTCCCGGTCGGCTCACGGACCACGACTCCTCCCTCCTTGCGAGACGCTCCGGTGGCTCTTTGGCCCTACCGCCCAGGAGGCATCACACCCCTCTCTGGCGGCAAGTTGTTTCGATCCTGTTTCGCAAGGCGCGACCGAGTGATGCTTTGCTCAGCTCGGCCGGGACGCTCGCTTGGTCAGCGCTTTTGGATTTCGGCCATGCCGTGTGGATCCAGGATCTGCCGCTTCGCGAGAGCTCTGAGATTCGAGAGCAGCGCTCATGGCCAATAGCCTATCGCGCCTCCGGAGCCTCATCCCTCCCCCGCGTGCCGCGCTTGCGGCCCGCAAGGCCATGGGGAAGGGGCTTCGCGAACGGGTTCCACGCCGGGAACTCGGCACCTGGATCGTCGACCGGCGGCGACCGCACTTCGTGGCTCAGCTCAAGGCGCGGGTCATTGGTCGCAGGCCTCAACTCGTTCCGCTTCTTTGGAGAAGGATGCTCGCTTCGCCCTTCGGGTTCTTCCGGGGAGCGGCCGCCCTCATGGCTTCCGATCTGGGTCCGGTTCCTACGAGCGGCCTGGAGGTCCAGGTTTGCGGGGATGCTCATCTGCTGAACTTCTCTTCACAGCTGGCATCAGGCGGCCACCTCGTTTTCGACCTCAGCAATTTCGACGAAACCTGCCGTGGCGCCTTCGAGTGGGATCTCAAACGTCTTGCCGCCAGCCTCGTCGTCGCCGGGCGATCGCTCGGCCAGAAGGACCGCGCCTGTGCCGAGTCGGTGCGCTGGATGGTGCGAGCGTTTCGTGAGGGCCTGGATCTCTTCGCAGAGATGCGAGTGCTGGAACTGGTCCGTTTCGAGATCTCGCCTCCGGGCACTGACAAGCCGCTCGCTCCCATCTTTCAGAGCGCGGCGCGGAACACTCCGCGCCAGCTCCTCAAGAAGGCGACCCGCCCCGACACGGAGGGCTTCGCTCGCTTCCAGAGCCAGCCTCCCCTCTTCGTCCCTCTCGACTACGCCGAGACCCAGGTCGTCTTGGGCGCCCTCAAGAACTACCGGAAGAACGGACTCTTCGCCCGCTCACATGAACTCGACGCTTATACCCCCTGGGATTTGGCCCGCAAGGTGACCGGGATCGCGAGCGTCGGGAAAGACGACTACGTAGTGCTGCTTTACGGAAACGGGGCCGGTGATCCCCTCTTCCTTCAGTTCACGGAACAGGCCGTATCCTGCTGGAAGCCTTATCTCAAGAGAGCCAAGTTCTACGCGAAGGACTACCCGCAGCAGGGCCTGCGCGCCGCCCAAGGCCAGCTCGAGACGCAGACCGTGACCGATCCGTTCCTCGGCTTCACCAGGATGAACGGCAAGGACTTCCTCGTGCGGCAGTGGTCCGACCACGAGGAGTCCGTCGACCTGTCCATGACGGTGGGCGAAACCCTCCGCGATTACGCCGCGCTATGCGGCCGTGTCCTCGCCAAGGCTCATGCCAAGACGGGCGACGCTGCGAAGTTGGCTGGGTATTGCGGCGGAGGCGAGCGCCTGGACCTGGCATTGGCTCGATTCGCCCTGGCCTACGCCGACCAAACCGAGTCCGATCACGCTCGAATGCGCAGAGCCTTTAGGAGCGGGCTCTTCGCTTGAGCCTCCTCGAGTACCATTCTTCGGCAAGCGAGCAGGTAATTCGCCGGTCTGTCGTGAGACCCCACAGCAGAGGGCCGGAGGCGTCGCCCCTCGCCCCCGGCGGCCCGAGCGTCTACCCGCTCGCCTGCCTGGCGCCCGTCCCACCCACACTCTCACCGAGTGGGCGAGCCCCCGCTGCCGGGTGCTGTTCGACCGTCCTCAGGAGAGCGTGGAGGCCGGAACTTCGATGGCCGCAGCGAGATAAAGCGGCCGGGAGAGCGGCCGGACCGCAATCTTGCTGGGGGAGGGCAGACCGGCCGCCCGGAGATCTGTCGCAATGTGCTCGCGAGCTCCCCGGGCGTTCCAGGCGCGCACCACGAGTTCCCAGTCCTCTCCGCCTAGCGAAAAGGCACACGCGTAGAACGTCTCTCGTCTCGACATACCATCGACCTCTCCCGCAAGACTAACCTTAGCTTGGCCCGGCCGCCGGGCAGCGACTGTGAGCTGGGAATGCCCCTTTTTCCCCGCGGCGCCCTCACCGGCTCGGCTGATGCGATGTCCAGATCATGCCCTGAAACCGGGGGGCTAGCGCCCGGTTCCCAAAAGCTCACATTACCTGGTCGGTAACTCACTTAGGGTCGAATGGGATCGCAAGGGCGGTTGCCCACCTCTCCATTGACTACCCGTCCATCGAGGAAAGGTCCCACAGCGGCGATGCACGTCGCCGCCATCTTCACAAGTGCGGCGGAGTCGAGCTCGCAGAAATTGCCCCTGCATTCGAGACAGGGACCCCTCCGGGCGGACACCGTAAACCGTCCTTCCACTCGATGATGGATGCCCTGCGGGTCACCCCTCGGCCCGAGCCCACTTGGGCCGGCGCGAGCGCGCTCGGCCCAACGGTTACTCGGCCTATGCTCCAAACATGGATCTCCTCGTGGTGCGGCACGCCATCGCCGAAGACCGAGAGGCCTTCGCGAAGAGCGGCAAAGACGACGCCGAGCGGCCCCTGACTCAGACTGGCCGTAAGAAATTCCAGCAAGGTGCCCGGGGCCTGCGCCGGTTGCTTTCCTCCATCGATCTCGTAGCGACGAGCCCCCATGTGCGCGCCCGCCAGACGGCCGACATTCTGGTAAAGGCCTTTCGCCTCCGGGAAGCGGTCCACCTCTCCGCTCTGCTGCCTGAAGCAGACCCCGCCGCGCTCCTTTCGTTTCTTCACCGGCAACGGCGAAAGTCGCTCATCGCCGTGGTCGGACATGAGCCGCATCTTTCCAAGCTCGTCGCCTTCCTTCTCGCCGGTCGTCGCGAGAGCTTCACCGACATCAAGAAGGGCGGCGCCTGCCTCATCGCCCTGGGCGAGGAAGCCAAACCCGGTCGAGCGGAACTGCGCTGGCTGTCGACGGCTGCGCAGCTGAGACGGCTCGGCGGTTGAAACTCAACGCCGGGCGGCCTTAACAACCCTGCGGCACCTGGGCAGCCACCACGAGCTGTCGAGCGCGCCGGATGTCGCCACGCGTCAAGGCCTCATCGGCACGACCGAGCATGTCGATCACCGGCTCGAGGACCGAGGCCTTCCCTTGTGCGGGCAGGGTGAGAACCTGCTCGAGGATCTGGGCGCGGACGTTGGCCGCGCGCGGCAGGGGGCCACCGTCGTGCCCGCCCGCGCCCAAGCGGGCGAGGCAGGTTCTCTGGACGAGTCGCCGTTGACTCTGGTCGTCGAGGCACCGCACGGCCTCCACCGGCAGGAGCCAGGCCACCTCATCCACCTCGCCACCGGGCACGGGCTTGCCGTCTCGGACGAGGGCCATGTGCCAGTAGAGCACGATCTTGGGTCCCCGGCGACAGGTGCGGAACGTGCATCCGGCCAATTCGAGAACGCGGGCACGGCAGCCCGTCTCTTCCTCAGTCTCGCGCCGGGCCGCAGTCTTCCACCCCTCGCCCCTCTCCAGCTTGCCCTTGGGCAGTGTCCAATCGTTCTTGCGCGGCCGGTGAATCAACGCCAGCATCGGCCCGCGAGGACCGTTGCGCCAAAGGATTCCGCCCGCCGATCGAACAATCTCCATGCTCGAAAGCCTCAATCCCCTGGCGCCGATCCTAGGCAAGGCACGTGTCGTTTCGGTGACACGAATTCGACATTCTGTGGCGACGATCCTTCAAACGCACGTTTCTAACAGTTTCTCCCGGGTAAGCGGGTTTTCCCTCGCCACGTTGGCACCACGCGATGATGGCACCTCCCGCTGACATCACACCGGGAACAGGTTCTGCTCGTCCTCTCGCACGCGCGTCTTCGTCGTGGGCGGCCGCAGCGACAAGGTAGACAATGCGCCGGGCTCCTGAGAAATGGACCGGGAAGTGACCTGCCCACGGCGAAAGGTGACGGTCCGCACCCGCCCGCCCGTCGAGTTCTGTCGCCCGCCTTGCTCGGAGCTCCCCCACGCGACCGAGGGAGCGCCCCGGGCCGTCCCACCCACACGCACCTCGCATGCGGGCGGACGTGCGCATCGGCCCGGGCTCGACCCCGCTACGAAGGCAACGAGGGAGGCCGGCGAGCAGGCTCGGGCGCGCCCACTCGGCGAGAAGAGCCCTCACCCTCGCGAGGCCACTTCCGGTATCTCACACGGTTTGACGTGCCAGATGTCGGATGCATATTCGCGGATGGTGCGATCGGAGGAGAAGCGCCCGGCCCGTGCCACATTGAGAATCGCCTTTTCATTCCAGCGCGAGGGCTCGAGGAAGAGTTCATCTACCCTCGATTGGGCCTCGAGGTACGCCTTGAGATCGCCGAGCACCATGTAGTGATCGCCGTTGTCGAGCAGGGTGTTGAGGATGGGGCGAAAGATGCCCGGCTCGACCATGCTGAAGAAGTCCGCTTCGATGAGCCGGATGGCTCGCCTTATCTCGTCCTCGCGGTTGTACACGTCCCACGGGCTGTAGGAAGAACGCCTCTTCTCCACCTCGGCGGCCGTCATTCCGAATATGAAGATGTTGTCGGGTCCGACCTCCTCCTGCATTTCGATATTGGCGCCATCGAGCGTCCCGAGGGTGAGCGCCCCGTTGAGCTGGAGTTTCATGTTGCCGGTTCCGGAAGCCTCGGTGCCGGCGAGGGAGATTTGCTCGCTCAGGTTGGCGGCCGGGATGATGCGTTCGGCCAGCGACACCCGATAGTCGGGGATGAAGACGACCTTCAGCCGGCCGCTCACGAGGGGGTCTCCGTTCACCACCTCGCCGATCTGGTGAATGAGCTTGATGATGAGCTTGGCCATGAAGAAACCAGGCGCCGCCTTGGCGCCGAAGATGACGGTGCGCGGGGGAAGCGCCCGGGCCGGATCATCGCGGAGCTGGTTGAACCGGATGATGGTGTAGAGCGCCAGCATGAGCTGGCGCTTGTACTCATGGAGGCGCTTCACCTGCACATCGAACATGGAGTCAGGGGCCACCTCGATGCCCAGGCGGGCGTGGATGTACCCGGCCAGGGAAACCTTGTTCTGGTGCTTGACCTCGGCGAACTTCGCCGCAAAGGCCGCGTCGTTCGCCAGCGGCTCGAGGCGGCGAAGCTCGTCGAGGTTCGTGATCCAGCCTTCGCCGATGGCATCGCTAATGAGGGCAGCCAGGCGCGGATTCGACTTGAGCAGCCAGCGTCGCGGCGTGACCCCGTTGGTCTTGTTGTTGAACTTGTGAGGCCAGAACTCGTTGAAGTCGCGCAGCACCTGTCCGCGCAACAGCTCGGTGTGCATGCTCGAAACGCCATTCACCGAGGAGGAACCGACGGTGGCGAGATGGGCCATCCTCACCTGCTTTCCTGCGCTCTCGTCGATGAGGCTCATGCGCCGCAGGCGGTCGACGTCGAGCGGGTAGCGGGTCGCCACCGCTCGGAGGAAGCGGGCATTGATCTCGTATATGATCTGGAGGTGGCGGGGGAGGACCCTGGCCAGCATCTCCGCGGGCCACGCCTCCAGCGCCTCCGGCAGGATGGTGTGGTTGGTGTAGCCGATGCAGGCGGTGGTGATATTCCAGGACTCGTCCCATCCCAGCCCGTGCTGGTCCATGAGCAGTCGCATCATCTCGGGGATGGCGAGCGCGGGATGGGTGTCGTTCAGCTGAAAGAAGGCGCGATCCGGCAGCGTGTCCCACGGCTCGCCGTCGCTCTTGAACCGCCGGAGAGCGTCCTGCAGCGAACAGGAGACGAGGAAGTACTCCTGGCGGAGTCGAAGCTCCTTTCCCTCGAAGACGTTGTCGTTGGGGTAGAGGACCTTGGTGAGGTTCTCGGCCCACACCTTCTTCGCCACCGCATCTTCATAGGAGCCGCGATTGAAGTCCTGGAAATCGAATTCCTCGGTGGCCTTGCTGGACCAGAGGCGGAGCGTGTTCACCGTCTCTCCACCATATCCGACCATCGGCAGGTCGTAGGGAGTGCCGATGACCGAACTCGTCTCGAGCCATCGCCACTCGGTCCCGGCTGGCCCTGGTCGTGCCTCGACCCGGCCTCCGAAGTGGACATCGAAGGAGAACTCGGGATGGCTGATCTCCCAGGGATACCCGTGCTTGAGCCACGGATCGGGCTCTTCCACCTGGTAGCCGTTCACGATGCGCTGTTTGAAGATGCCGTAGTCATAGCGCAGGCCGTACCCGACGGCCGGGATGCCCAGCGTCGATAGGGAATCCATGAAGCAGGCGGCGAGCCGCCCGAGGCCCCCGTTACCCAGCCCGGCGTCGAGCTCGTAATTCTGCAGCGCGTTCCAGTCGAGGCCGAGCTGCTCGGTCAGGGCTCGGCAAGCCTCCTCCAGCTTGAGACTCATGACGTTGCTGCCGAGCAGGCGGCCGATGAGGAACTCGACGGATAGGTAGTAGACGCGCTTCACCTTCCGCTTGTGATGGGTCTGCTGCGTCTGGATCCACCGATCGGTGAGCTGGTCCCGCACCGCCAGGGCGAGCGCGAAGTAACGATCGCGATCGGTCGCCGTGTAGCGGTCCTTCACCAAGGTGTAGCGTAGGTGGTGCTCGAACGCTTCATGCAGTGCCTGGGCTGCTTGCCGGACTGCCTCAGTGGTCGCGGCCGGTACAGTACGGACTTTGCTCTCCATGGTTCCTCCCGCCCGTGATGACCCGAGCGAGCTCGACTCGGTGTGGCGCGCTTCTGGGTACCATTCCAGGCACCTGCTTGTCGACCGGACGGAGCTGGCTGGCTCCTTCGCTACCGGGTTACCGGTCCCACGAGAAGCGTTGCGAAGCGGCAGGCCCGGCCGGCGCCGGCTTCCCCTCCATGACAGGCCGCCGCCGAGGTCAATTCATGCGAGAGTGTCCCCGCTTTCCCCGCTGGCGCACGCCCTTTCCCCTGCCAGGTGGTGAAACTGTCGTTCACCCGAGGTCTTGGCGAAAGGCCATCTCACCAGGCTCGCCACACCGACCTTCCAGGACGTCTTGCACCGGGCCCATACCGCCATCGCGCTCGGCGTGCCATGGGTCTAGCAGCTGGCGTTTCTTCCAGCCCTTGCCATGCAACCGACCGATGCTGGGCCTCTTCAGGTTACGAGCCCTTCCTCGTCGAGGGCGGCCCCGTGCCGCCTGACCAGCGCAAAGAACTTGGCTTCCCGTCCCTGCTTCGGCCGGTAGATGACGAGGACGCCGAGGGGCAACTTCACGGCATCTCGTCCGCCGTGGCGCGGGCCAACGGATTGGGCGTCGGCTCGCCAATCCGGGTCAGGGTATTGCGGTCTCGATGATGAAATGGCTCGCTGCGGCCAGGGATGAGGAGGAGCGTGTCCTCCTCGTAAGACCAACTTTCCTCGGAATCGATGCGAATGCGAATTCGAAACTCCAGCGTACGAAAGGCCTCGAGGAGAAATGGGCTGGAGCAGATGCCAAACGCTTCCTTGCCGATCTTGGCGCTCAACTCGAATTCCCTCGCCTCGGGCTCGGCACGGCCCGCCGCCATCACCACTTGCGCCCGGGGGATGGCGATCGTCTCGATGACGGTCCGGGTCGCCGGCTCCCACAGGAAATAGCCGACTTGGTCGTGGAAGGTCGCCACCTCGCCCGGTCTCACGATGTGGGTGTGGTACCGGAGCCCGTAGAGGAGTTGCGGACCGTTCGTCTGCGGGTCGATGGGTTCGAGCTCCATGCGCTCGATGAAGACGTCCTCCGCCGAGCCCTCGGCCACCGGGTGGACGTCCGTCCCCCCGCGGCCCGTCCACAGCCCAGCGAGCGTGCGAAGAGGTCCGAGGTTGCGCAGCGTGTGCGGATCGACGTGCTCCGGTTCGGTGTAGATGTCCATGGTCGAAAGGTTACCTGAACTCTGCGCTCGCGACCTTCCGGAGCGTCTCGCACCCAAGTGGGTCCCCGCCCGGCAACCCTACCCACGTCCATTCCGGACCACCGCCCTGGCGGAACCGTTCACGGCTGCCAAGGCACGGTCTCCCGCGACGAAAGCGGAGCGGGGGAATGCAATGGCCCGCGCGAACCCGGCACCACGCACGCCCCGTTCCAGGGGCTGGTCGAGGACGGTTTGTGCAGGTTGGCCTTCCAGCCGCCCTCACGGTCCTCGCCACCCCCGAAGCTCCGATGGTACACCCCCCATCCCCGATTCCACAGAGTGAGCTGCGGGTGAACTCGGTCACCCTGGCGCAAGCCGGCGGCGTCAGGAGGCCCAAAGCGGATGGGAACAACCGTGGGAGTGCGCGAGACATTCCGGGCCGAGGCGACGCCCGTCCGCCGTCGCCATCGTCCTCATCGCGCACAGCGCGGCCACGAGCCGGCAAGGGTGCGGCCGAGCAGGTGAGGCGTAGGTGCGCTTGCAGCTGCGCGAAGCAGCTCCGACGGCCCAGATTGGCGATGGTGCCTCGTGCGCGCGAGCGCAGGAACGCTGCCCCGCGAAGGCCCGTTCTTCGCCAAAAAAAGAAACTCGCGGTCCGCCCGGAGGGCTCCTCGCTCAGGCGTCCTTCGTCGTCGCACCAGGCTTCCCTGCGCCGAAGAGACGTTCGATGGCACTGTCCAGATCGCGATCGCTCACCAGGACGGGCTTAACCTCCATTCCTGTCACGAAGGCGACCTCGTCTTGGACCGCCAGGTTCCGCGGGTCGGTGGTGGCGAGAAAGAGGACCACCTGGCGGCCGCCCGAACCCACCGCGACGGGAAGAACTCGGCGTGCGCGCACCAGCTTCTCGGGAACCGTTCGGAGCGCGCGCTCCGGGATGCGGCGCCCTGCAATTTCGACGAACGGTACCCGATGCTTGCGCGCGAGCTCCTTCAGGAACAGCGGCTCCGGCAGGTACTTGAGCGCAACCAGCGCGTCGCCGAGGCGACCGCCACGCTGCTGCTGGTGCGCCAGGGCCACCGCCAGCTGGGCCTCGTCGATGTGACCGGCATTCACGAGAAACTGTCCGATCGGAACGCCCGGGACCACGGTGCACCTCCCGCGGCTGTGAGCCTACGGGTAGGGCACTCTCGCACACCAGAGCCACGTACGCGGTACACAGCTGGTGCCTTTGCCAAAGCGGCTTTTCGGGGGCGAGGACCGACACCGCCTCTGGGGAAAAACAGCCTGCAAGCGGCATCTTAGGGCAGGCCCGCTAAGAGGGCCGCGCTGCAGCTCCGTCAGAGGGATGGGGTCCTGGCGGGGCAGGCCCTTTCTCCCAGGCGATCCAACCGGCCCACGGCAACGCGCCAGCTTCGTCGCTCATCGGCCGGAGAGCGGCCTCGGGACGAGATTCCTGCTCTCCAGGAACTCTCGATTGAAGACCTTCGAAAAGTAGCGGCTGCCGTGGTCGCAGAGGAAGGTTGCGATCCGGAGGCCTTGTCCGGCATGCCGGCGGGCGATCTCGTAGGCCGCCCGGACATTGAGGGCTGCCGAGGTGCCGACCACGAGCGCGTCCTCGCGGGCGAGGTGGTAGAGCATCTCGATCATTTCCTGGTCGCTGACGCGCAGGGCTTCGTCGATCTTGGCTCTCCGGAAGTTCTCGGTGATGCGCATGATGCCGATACCCTCCGTGATTGAGCTTCCGCTCGATTCCACCCTGCCCTCGCGCAGGTAGCAATACAGACCCGATCCGGCGGGGTCCGCCAGCACCACCCTCGTCTCAGGGTGCTTCGACTTGAGGTAGCGGCTCACACCGGAGATGGTGCCGCCCGTCCCCACCGCCGAGACGAGCACGTCGAGGCGCCCCTGGCACTGTTCGAGCAGTTCGGGGCCGGTGGTTTCGGCGTGGAAATCTCCGTTCGAGGTGTTCTCGAATTGATTGGCCCAGAAGAAGCCCTCTTGGGCGGCGATGGCCCGGGCCTGGTGATAGAAGTGGCGCTCGTCGGAAAAGGGTACCGCGGGTACCCGCCTCACCTCCACGCCCATCGCCTCGAGGAATTCGTATTTCTCGCGAGCCTGGTTGTCGGGCATGGTGACGAGGACCCGGTACCCGCGCTCCCGCCCAAGCAAGCCGAGTCCAATGCCGGTGTTGCCCGCCGTGCCTTCCACGATCGTGCCGCCCGGCTGCAATAGGCCTTCCTCCTCGCCGCGGCGGATCATGCCCTTGGCCGCTCGATCCTTGATGCTTCCCCCAGGGTTCATGAACTCGGCCTTGCCGAGGATTTCGCAGCCGGTCATTCGGCTCAAGGAGCCGATCCGCAGCAGCGGCGTGTCGCCCACGGATTCCCAGAGCGAGCTTCTCGTGCTGGTCATGGGCCTGAATTAATCTCCCGGCCGGCCGAGCGCCTCGCCCTCGAAGCCGAGCCACCTTCCCTTGACGAAGGCTGGCCCCAAGCCGGCCTCACGGCCAATCGAGTCGCCCTCCCAACGAGGCGGGCCTCCGTGCGAAGCTCGACCGGCCGTCTCCGAAACGGAATAATCGGCGGGCGAGGAGGTCGACATGGACGTGGCAGGCGGCTCGGGGCTCGCCAGAACGATCCCAGCTGGGCCCACGGGCGCGACGGCGGTGCTCTCGGTCGTCGAGCTGTCCAAGACCTACGGCGCCATCACGGCGGTCGACCGCATCTCCTTCCGGGTCGAAGGGGGCGAGGTGGTCGGGCTTCTCGGACCCAACGGGGCCGGGAAGACCACCACCATCAACATGATCCTCGGCGTCTTGGCGCCCACCTCGGGGAAGATCGCCATTGAAGGCCTGGACGCCACCACTCGTCGCTCCGATGTCCTGGCGCACACGAATTTCGCCGCCGTGTACGCGCCGCTGCCGGGGAACCTGACCGTGCGTCAAAACCTTCGCATCTTTGGCCTCCTCTACGGGGTGAGCAAGCTCTCGGCCCGCCTGGAGGAGGTGCTCGCCGAGTTCGACCTCGAGCGCTTTGCGGACGTGAAGTGCGGTCTGCTTTCCTCGGGGGAGCAGACGCGCGCCGGCCTCGCCAAGGCCATGCTCAATCGCCCTCAGCTGCTCTTGCTCGACGAGCCCACCGCGTCGCTCGACCCCGCCACGGCCCGCGACATCCGTTCCCGCATTCGGGGGTTCGCCGCCGGGGGCACGGGTGCGGTCCTGTGGACCTCACACAACATGTACGAGGTGGAAGACGTGTGCGACCGGGTTCTCTTCCTGTCACACGGGCGGGTCCTGCTGGAAGGCGATCCCAAGCGCCTCCCGCGCCTCTACGGGAAGCCCACGCTTGAAGAGCTCTTCATTGCCGCGGCTCGCGAGCCTCTCTCCCTGGAGCGGAGCTGAACTCATGCGCGCAGAACGCACGCTCGCCATCGTGCTCCGCCACTTCTATCTCGTGCGGGGAAGCCCGGCCCGCGCCTTGCCGCTCTTCGTCTGGGTGGCCGTTGACATGGTGCTGTGGGGTTTCATCACCCGTTACCTCAACTCGGTGGCCTCGCCGGGCTTCAACTTCGTGCCCGTGCTGTTGGGGGCGGTCCTGTTCTGGGACTTCTTCACCCGGGTCATGCAGGGGGTCACGACCGCCTTCTTCGAGGACGTCTGGTCCCGCAACTTCCTCAACCTCTTTGCCACCCCCATTTCCATTCCGGAGTACCTGGGCGGCCTCGTCCTCTCGAGCATCGCGACGAGCTCCATCGGTCTCGGCGTGATGCTGGCGCTTTCCGGAGCGATCTTCGGGCTGAACTTTCTCTCCTACGGCCTCATGATCGTGCCCTTCGTGGCGGTGCTCTTTCTCTTCGGGATCGCCCTCGGCGTCTTCGCGAGCGCGCTCGTGCTGCGTCTCGGCCCGGCCTCGGAGTGGCTGGTGTGGCCCATCCCGGCCCTCCTCTCCCCGCTCGCCGGGGTTTTCTATCCTCTCGCGACCCTCCCGCGTCCCATGCAGGTCCTCGCGCGGCTATTACCTCCGTCCTACGTCTTCGAGGGCCTGCGCAGGGTGGTGAGAGGGGGAGCGACCTCGGGCGCTTCGCTCGCGTGGGGCTTTGGCCTCGCCGTCCTCTACCTCCTTTTGGCCTGTGCCTTCTTCGTGCACGTCCAGCGTGGCGCCGTGCGCACTGGGCTCATCGCCCGCTACAGTGCGGAGAGTGTGAACTGACTCCTGAAGGCGGGACCGGCGTCCAGGGAGCACAGGAGCTCTACTGCATGGGCTGGCTCGCCTCCCCGCCCACCGCGTACTTCATGATCGCCTCTTCACTCGCTTCGGCACGCGACAGCTCACCCACGATGGTGCCCTCGCGCATGACCATGATGCGATCACTCATCCCCAGGACCTCCGGCAGTTCGGAGGAGATCATGATGATGCCGACCCCGCGTTTCGTGAGCTCATCCATGATCTGATAGATCTCGGCCTTGCTGCCCACGTCGATGCCTCGGGTCGGCTCGTCCATGATCAGGATCTTGGTGTCGACGCTCAACCACCTCGCCAGGATCACCTTCTGCTGATTGCCTCCGCTCATGTTGACCACGATGAAGTTCGCGTTGGGCGTCTTGATCCGCAGATCTCGAATCATCTTCTTCACCAAGGCGGCTTCCTTGGCGCGCTGGATGACGCCTCCCCGGCAAAGGTCCTTGAGCCCGGAGATGGTCGTATTGACGGTGACGTTCAGCTTGAGGAAGAGCCCTTGCCCTTTGCGGTCCTCCGTCACCAGGGCAATGCCCCGGCGGATGGCTTCGCTCGGCGATCGTGCGCGATAGGACTGGCCCGACACGATCATCTTTCCGCTGTGCGCGTCGGCCCCGAAGACGGAGCGGACGACCTCCGTGCGCCCTGAGCCGGTGATCCCGGAGAAACCGACGATCTCGCCCGCGCGGAGGTGGAAGCTCACGTCGTGCACCAGGCGAGCACGGCCCAGGTTCTTCACCTCGAGGAGCATCTCGCCAGGCTTCTGCTCGCGCTTCGGGTACACGTCCTTGAGATCGCGCCCGATCATGAGGCGGACGAGGTCGTCCATGGTCACGTCCGCCACGGGCCGGGTGGCGACGTAGCGCCCGTCCTTCAAGACGGTGACCTCGTCGGCCAGCTCGAAGATCTCCCGCATGCGGTGAGAGATGTAGACGATGCCGATGCCCTGGGCCTGCAGGGAGCGGACCACCTGGAACAGGCGTTCCAAGTCGCCCTCACCGAGCACGGCCGAGGGCTCATCCATGACGAGGATGCGCGTCTTGCGGTTGAGCGACTTGGAGATCTCTACCAGCTGCTGCTCCGCCACCGAGAGGGCCGCCACCCGAGCATCGGGGCTGAAGGTCGCCCCCAGCCTATCCAGGATCTCCCTGGACTTCGTCCGGGCCGCGTCCCAGTCCACCGTGATGCCCTTCTTGGGCAAGTGGCCGAGAAAGATGTTCTCGGCCACGGTGAGGTCCTTGGCGAGGTTGAACTCCTGGTAGATGGTGGAGATGCCCAGGTTCTGCGCATCCTCAGGACCGTGAATGTGGACCGGCTGGCCTTCGAAGAAGATCTCACCGTGGTCCCGGGAATAGGCACCCGACAGGATCTTGATGAGGGTGGACTTGCCGGCACCGTTCTCGCCCAGGAGGGCATGGACCTGACCTTCTCGAACGCTCAGGCTCACACCTTCCAGCGCCTTCACTCCGGGAAAGCTCTTCCCGATATCCTTCATCTCCAGGAGGATCTTCCCCTTGCTGGCGGGAGAGTTCATGGCGACCCCTGACCCTACTTGGACCGGTGAGAGAGGTAGTCGACGGAAACGGCCAGGATGACGAGGATACCGGTGATGAGGACCTGGTAGATGGAACCGACGCCCATGAGCTGGAGGCCATTGCGGAAGACGCCGACAATGAGGGCGCCGACCAGGGTACCCATGATCTGGCCTCGCCCGCCGAGGAGGCTCGTCCCGCCCAGCACCACCGCTGTGATGCTGTCGAGGTTACCGGTCTGACCGGCCTGGGGGTCGCCCACGCCGGTGCGAGCGACGAGCACGAGCCCGGCGATTCCGTAGCTGATGGCAGCCGCCGTGTAGACGCCGATCAGCACCCGGTTGGTGTGAATTCCGGCCAGCCGGGCCGCTTCGGGGTTGTCCCCCACGGCGTAGACCGAGCGTCCGGCGCGGGTGGAACTGAGCATGAACCAACCGATGACAAAGAGCACCAGCATGAGGACCGAACCATAGGTGATCTCGGTCTTCCCTATGGCAAAGGTGTTGCCGAAGAAGAGGAGCGGGTCCGCCACGTTGGTCACGGTCGCGGTGGTGTAGATGCGGACCAGGGCGTACGCGATGTTGAAGGTGCCGAGGGTCACGATGAAGGGCGGCAGACCGATGGCCGTCGTCAACCACCCGTTCAGCACTCCGAAGGCCACGCACACGAGGAGGCCGACCAGGACGGCGAGGATGGGATTCATGCCCGAGTTGGCATACAGCCCGGTCATGAGCACCGAGGAGAGCGCCATGATCATGCCGTTCGAGAGGTCGATTCCTCCGGTGAGGATGACCAGGGTTTGTCCGATGCCCAGGGTCCCGACCACCATCACCTGCTGCAGGATGAGCGAGAAGTTCTCCCCTGAGAGGAACCGGCTCGTCTGGGTGGAGAAGAAGATGCAGGCGAGGACGAGCGCCGCCACCGGGCCGAGAATGGGCGTGCCCCGCAGGAGATCGACGATCTTGTAGTGGCGGGGGGCAGCAACAGGGGTCGCGACGGTGCTCATGGGGTCCTCCCGGTGAAAGAGGGGAGTGGCGCGGGATGGCCCGGCGCCACTCCGGCAGAGCTAGATCACTTGGTACCCCAGCAGTTCGCTGCCCCGAACTTGCTGTCCTTGCTCGCCACGCCCGTCTGCGGCTTGTCGGTGATGAGCGTGACGCCCGTGTCGGTGTAGCCGGAAACCTTGCTGCCGTCCTTGGCGTACTTCACGACGGCCTCCACACCCATGGTCGCCATCTTGAGCGGGTACTGCTGTGAGGTGGCGGCGATCTTCCCGTCGACGACGCCCTGCACGCCCCGGCAGCCACCGTCCACGCTCACGATGGTGATCTGCTTCTGCTTGCCGGCGGCCCGAATGGCGGTGTAGGCGCCGAACGCCGCCGGCTCGTTGATGGTGTAGACGAGATTGATGTCTGGGTTCTTGCTGAGGCAGTTCTCCATGGCCGCTTGACCCTCGGCCTGGTCGCCGTGGGTGTCCTGGCTGCACACGACCTCGGGGGCGGTGACGAGGTCGGAGGAGTTGGAATCGGCCGTAGCGAGGCCCATGCCCTGCAAGAAGCCGTTGTGGCGCTGGGCACCCACCGTGATTCCGGGCTGCAGATCGAGGGTGGCGATGATTGCCTTCTTCCCCTTCATGGCAACCTTGGACCACTCGCCGATGAGGAGACCAGCGTTGAAGTTGTTGGTGGCGAAGAGGGCATCCACCGCGCTCTGAGGCTCGGTGGCGGTGTCGAGCGCGATGACGAGGACGCCCTTGGCGCGCGCCTTCTCGATCGAAGGCACGATGGCCTTGGTGTCGCTCGGCGTGATGAGGATGCCCTTGGCACCGGCGTTGATCATGTTCTCCATCGCCGTCACCTGGCCCTCGTTGTCGCCGTCCTTGGCACCCGCGCCGGTGAGGAGCTTCGCGTTGAACTTCTTGGCTTCGGCCGCGGCTCCCTCCTTCATCTTGACGAAGAAAGGATTGGTCTCGGTCTTGGTGATGAGCCCGACCGTCACGTCCGCGGCCGAGGCCTTCCCCGCGGTGATCGCCACGATTGCTGCAACGGACAGAGCAAGCTTATGGAACATGCTGCCTCCTTCCAGAGAGCGGTTCAGCCACATCGATGAGCGCGTCGGCGCTGTAACCGGCAAAGACAACTCGACTGGTTCCGAACAAGGCCTCCTTTCGGACGAGTGGATCCCCGAGCACCGGCATGACCTTCACGCCGCAAAAAAGCCGCCAGGTCTGCTCTTGCGCGGGAGCCCATCCCCTCGATCCTGCGGTCGCGTCGATGTCGCCCGAGGGAGGGCAAGGTCGGGCGGCGGCCCCGAGATGTGCAACTAAGCCTCCGGCTTCCCCGCGGCCCCTCCGACTCAACCTTGACGTCGAGTGCCGCACGCCGGGCCCGAGACCCACTCCGGCAACAAGCCGGACGCGGGGCCGGCAAGGGACATGGGATACGGAGGGTGTAAGCGCGGCGAGTCGCTCGAGGAAGTATGTCATGGCCCCTGATTTAACGAACCCTGCCGCAGAACCGCTGACGGCGCAACCTGTTTCTAAGGACCCGAAGAGGTAAATGCGCCCAGGGCAGCGCAAGAGCTCGCCTGACCGTGAAACCGGAGCGTCACCCCCTCGAGGACCCAAAGGGGCCACGCGGGGGCCGGCCACCGCCAGTCACGCCACGGGTTGAAAGCACTCGTCGAGAAAGAGAATGGCCCGGGACGCGCTCGGCGATCGCGGGCTTACGGGGACACGCGCCATCCTGAGAAACCATTTCAAGGACAATCTCTCGTGGAGCCCGCAAGGACGCCCGAAGTCAAAGCATGGCCGGCATCCTTCGTGCCTCAAGTTCTCGGCTGGGACCCTGGCGTGGGCAGAGGCCGCTCTGAGCTACCGTCACGCAAGCCTCCTCGAGGAGTACGACCGCGAGGCGTCGCACTCCCAGAGCTATGAGCTCGGCCTCCACCTCGCGTCGCGTGATCCCCGCTCCCAATGGCGACGCCCGTCGGTGCCGAGACCTCGACCTCATTGACGAGATGAGTCGAGATAGAGAGACCCGCGTCGGCCTGCTCTCGGATCCTCTCCGGAGCGGTCCTGGCCGAGCGCGCCCGGCCCAGGACCTCGGAGAACGCCGCCCTCGGTAGGGGCCCATCCAGGGCGTCTTGCATGCCGGGGGCGCAGGTTCGGGGGGGATGCTTTTCCGCTCAGGCCCCGCGGCGCAAGGTCTCACCCGTGCTGGAGGGCCGGTTCCGTGATCGCTGAGTCCTCCCCGAGCGGGCGCCGCGCCTTGACGCCGAGCTCCTGGAGCTTCGCGTGGTAGGCGCGCACGGCCTCCTCCGGGCGGAGCTCGCCCCGAAGGACCGGTCGCATGAGCGCGATGAGGTCGAGCGGGGACTCTGCGAGGCCGATTTTGCGTCCGAACAGTGCCGCCCGGGCCCCGGAACCCGACGCCTGTGCGAGCAGCTCGTAAGTGTCACGGGTCGTGCCCGCGGGTCCTCCCAGGATCCCGATGATGAGCGCCGGGTCGTGGACAGCGAGCTCCTCGAGAGCGCGCCGCCCGTGGTAGGCGATCTTGAGAAAGAGCGGGCGCTCGGCAGTCGTCAGCCCCGAAAGAGCGCGCACGATGCAGTCGTTCACGAAGGAGGGGATGGCCTCCGAGCTGAGATTCGAGGGTGCGTTCGGATCGAACACCTCTAAGAAATGCCGAAACTTGAGGCGGCGCGCCTCCTCCCGAAACCGGGCGTAACACTCGAGCGAGTCGAGATCGCGGTCGAGGTCGTTGTTGAATGTGATGGAATAGAGGCCCAAGTCGCAGAACGATCGAACGGCCTCGAGGCTCACGCTCCGGAACGGGCGCGAGGGCCCGCGCGCGTAGGAGGAACCGCGCGGGCGCCAGATGTCGGTCGTGTCGTTGGCGCGCAGGGCCAAGGTCACCACGCTGCCCTCGAACGCTCCCCGCCCACTCAGCGACTCCCCGTTCGAGGCAGAGCTCAGCAGGATGTCCACCACGCCCTGACGGACCATGTCCGCCATGCTCTGGAGGTGGTCCGGCCGCGTCCTGAAGGGAGCGGCCGGACCTCGTCCCTCGGGCCGCAGGGGGCCAGGCGCCGCCACCCCGAGTGCCATGTCGCCATCCTGGGCCGCGGCCAGGATGAAGTCGTCAGGCCCGTATGCTCCGTCACGGATCCGGGCCAATTTCTGGTCCAAGGTTTTCATCGTTCATCTCCCGGTGCGGCCGTCACCGAGCCTCGTCGTTAGGCCATCACTGCCGCCGCGTCAAGACGCCACGGCGTCCGAAAAGGACGAGCGGCGCCCCGGGAGAAATCGAGTCCTGGGCGACCGGGCACCCCGCCTCCGAGGCATGCCTAACGACTGGGCTCCACCGCGAGCGCACCCACCACCGCTCGAATGAATTCAGGACTCGTTCCGCAACATCCGCCGATGAAGCTGCCGCCCGCCTGGCGGAGCGCGACGGCTCCGGACGCGAAGGCCTGCGGTGTGGTGCGGTAGACGATCTGGCCGTCCACGAGTTCCGGAAGCCCGGCGTTGGGCTTCATCCAGAGCGGCAGATCGGTCGACGCTCGCATCCGCCGGCATACCGAGATGTATCCCTGGACGCCGAGGCCGCAGTTCGCACCCACCGCGTCAGCTCCCGCCTCGGTGAGGGCCTGGGCCACCTCCTCCGGTGACAGCCCCATCATCGTGCGGTCCTTGTCTTCCCCGCTGTCGAACACCATGCTGACGACGACCGGCAGGCCGCTAGCTCTCGCTGCCCGGAGCGCAAGCACAGCCTCCTCCAGGTCGGTCATGGTCTCGATGAGGAGTGCATCGGCACCGGCCGCCGCCAGCGCCCCCGCCTGCTCGGCGAAGGCCATTTCCAGGTCCAAGGCGGTCACATCCCCCGTCATGAGTAGCTTCCCGCTCGGGCCGATGGAGGCGAAGACCGCAGCCCTTCCAGCCGCGGCCGACTTGGAGATGGCGACCCCGGCCGCATTGAGCGCCAGGATCGCCTGCGGCCCGCTCGAATCGGCAAGTGCGATCCGGTTCGAACGGAAGGTGTTGGTGAGGATGATGCGGCTGCCCGCTGCGACATAGCTCTCGGCAACGGCTCTCACCGCGTCGGGACGCTCGACGTTCCACAGATCGGGCGTCCTGCCGGGCGCGAGCCCTCGCCGCTGCAACTCGGTGCCCCAGGCACCGTCGCAGACGACGGGACCTTTTTCGAGAAGTCGTGCCAGTGTGGCGTGCATGTTGTGGGGTCCTCGCGGGTTCCGCTACGCTTCACCAGCGCCGACCTGAACCTGCAGCTTCACGTCCCCCGGGCGTCCCTCGGCCGCCCGCTCGAAGGCCTTGATGGCTTCGTCGAAGGAGAAGGTCCCGCTGATGAGCGGCTTCAAGTCCACTTTCCCCGAAGCGATGAGGGCGATGGCACGCGGGTAGATGTTGGCGTAACGGAAGACCGTCTCGATCCGCGCCTCCTTGGCCTGGGCTGCGGCGACGTCCAAGGGAACGGGGTCGATGGGGATTCCGATGAGCACGACACATCCACCGGGGCGGACAAGGCCGAACAGCCCCGGGTATACCGCCGGGCTGCCGCTCGCCTCGAAGACCACGTCCGCACCCCAGCGCTCGGTCTCCGAACGGACCACCGTGGCGAGGTCCTGGGAGCGGACGTTCACCGGCGTCACACCCGGGTAGCGCGCCGCGATGTCCAGCTTGTCCTGCATCACGTCGGAGATGAAGACGCGGCTGCATCCGCCAGCGAGAGCAGCGAGGGCCGTCACGATTCCGATGGTGCCGCATCCGGTGACGATCGCCACGTCACCCGGCTGAATGCGGGCCTTCACCGAGGCCTGCATCCCGATGGAAAAAGGCTCCACCATCGCCCCTTCTGCGAAGGAGACGTTGTCGGGCAGCCGGTAAGTGAACGCCGCGGGATGAACCACGAAGCGGGTCAGGCAACCGTGCACCGGCGGCGTCGCCCAGAACACCACGCTCGGGTCCACGTTGTAGATCCCCAGCTTGGAGGCCCTGGAGGACGTATCCGGTATACCGGGCTCCATGCAGACGCGATCGCCGACCTTCAGGTTTCGAACCGCCGAGCCGATCTCGGTGACCCGCCCGGAGGCCTCATGCCCGAGGACCATCGGGGAGTTCACCACGTAAGGGCCGATGCGCCCGTGGGTGTAGTAGTGCACGTCGCTCCCGCACACGCCGACGTTCTCGATCGCGACCTTCACGTCGTTCGGCCCGACCCTGAGCGGCAGGTCGATCTCGCGTAGCGAAAGCTCGCCCTTGCGTTCCAGCACGAGTGCTTTCATGTTCACGCTCTCTCCATCGACAGCGGGCTACCCTCGGCGGGCGCAAACTCGAAAGCGCGCCACGAGGTACGATCGTCTCCCGGGAGGTCACCGCCTGTGGGCGGCCGCGATGGCCTTCCGATATCGCCTTTCGTCCGGTTCGACCGAGGCCGCGAGGCAGCAACCCTGAAGCCGGACCCCGTCGAACTCAAGACACCTCAAGATGCGCCTCGAGCGAACGCCTCGCCACGAAGAAGGGAACGGACGCCCAGTTGCGTGCCAGCTCCCTCCCTCAGGGTTGCTTTCGTCTTCACGATAACCGATCGGCGCTGCGCGTTGGACCCCCGTGCAGCGCGCTTGCCTTCGCCCACTCTGCTGACCCCGAGCCGCAAGGAGCCGGGCACGGCCAAGCGCCCGTGGGGGCGCTGAGTCCTGACGCAGCCGGCGGAGCCCGGGTACCTCCACAGGCGAAAGCCAGGCTCGAAGAGAGCACCCGAGCTCCTCGCAAGCCTTCAAGAGCTCGCTTCTTGACCACTCCGGCGACAACGCCTGGCGCGGTTCCGAGGATCGCGCTGCGGCAGGGTGTCTAGCTCCCTTCGGTCTGGCTCCTTTCGTGCGTCCGGCCGAACCTTCGGGTGACGGACAGGGCTTTCGAAGCTCGCCACGCGTCCGTACATCGTGGAAGAGGCGGGCCTGTCCCATCACTTTTGGGCGAGGGCTTCTGAGCCCGTCGACCCCCCTGCGGCGAGACCAGCACCCGCGCGGAAACGCCCTGGAGGTGCAAGCGGGGCGAGCCTCTCGACGAGACGCCTCTCAAGTAAGGACTCACCCCCTTGGGCCAACCCGATATGTCTGCACTCTTCGAGCAGCGTTCGGGCTTCACTGCCATCGCGCTTCGCCTTGGTCTTCGCCTTTCCTGGTCGGCTTCCAAGGGGATGCGCGAGACACGACGCGCACACGAAAGGACATAACGTGCACACGCTCAGATGGCTCTTCGCAGCCTTCGTGGCATTCGCCGCCTCTGCGGCCTCGGCTCAGACACAACTCAACATCGCCACCGTCAACAACTCCGACATGATCATCATGCAGCGGCTCTCGAAGGAGTTCGAGACCGCCCACCCCGACATCAAGCTCAACTGGGTGGTGCTCGAGGAGAACGTGCTCCGAGAGCGCGTGACGACCGACATCGCCACCAAGGGCGGCTCCTTCGACATCCTGACCATCGGGACGTACGAGGCGCCGATTTGGGGCAAGAAGAACTGGCTCGTTCCCTTCGACGATCTGCCGGCCAGCTACGACGTGGATGGCCTCATCAAGCCCATTCGCGACGGCCTCTCTGCGGACGGCAAGCTCTATGCCCTTCCCTTCTACGGCGAGAGTTCCTTCACGTTCTATCGCAAGGACCTGTTCGATAAGGCTGGCGTGTCCGCGCCCAAGACTTACGCCGAGCTCGACCAGATCCTGCCCAAGCTCAAGGCAGCTGGCGGCAGCGGCGTGTACCCGCTCTGCCTGCGCGGCAAGCCGGGCTGGGGCGAGAACATGGCCTACTTCGACACCCTCGTGAACACCATGGGCGGCCGCTGGTTCGACGAGAAGTGGCAGCCGCAGATCAACACGCCCGAATGGAAGAAGGCGCTCACCTGGTACGTCGACAACATGAAGAAGTACGGCCCGCCGGGCGCCACCTCGAACGGCCACAACGAGAACCGGGCACTCTTCGCGACCGGCAAGTGCGCCCTGTGGATCGACGCCACCTCGGCAGCTGGCTACATCTCGAACCCCAAGGATTCGCAGGTGGCCGACAAGGTCGCTTATGCGGTGGCACCCACCGGCACCGTCCCCAACGGAGCGCAGTGGTTGTGGTCGTGGGCGCTCGGCATCCCTGCCTCCACCAAGCACTCCGCCGAGGCCAAGCAGTTCGTGGAGTGGGCGACCTCCAAGGAGTACATCCAGCTCGTGGCCAAGACCGACGGCTGGACGGTGGTTCCCCCGGGCACCCGGACCTGGACCTACGAGCAGCCTGAGTACCAGCAGGCGGCACCCTTCGCCGCCCTCACGCTGCAGGCGATCCAGCAGGCCGACCCCATCCACCCGAGCGCAAAGCCCGTCCCCTACACTGGCGTCCAGTTCGTGGGCATTCCCGAGTTCCAGGCCATCGGGACCTACGTGGGCCAGCAGGTGGCGGCCGCGCTGGCCGGGAAGGAGAGCGTCGCCAAGGCGCTCGAGAACGGACAGTCGTTCGCAAAGCGCACCCTGGAGCGAGCCGGCTATTACAAGAAATAGCGATGTGAGGTGAGCGTCGCATGAACACCCGAGGGTCGGGGCCTTGGGCTCCGGCCCTCGGGTAGGATCGCGCCGAACCGGGGTCCTGACATGAACACGGTGAGCTCGACCATGCCCGCGCCCAGGGCCGCATCGACCGCGCACCGCGGGCGCGACAAGACGCTCGGCTTGAAGTTGCCGACCATCATCCTCCTCCTCGTCTGGTCGGTCGTCCCGCTGGTGATGACGCTGTGGTATTCGCTCCAGCGCTACAACCTGCTCAGCCCGGGCGAGCGCGGTTTCGTCGGCTTCGACAACTACAGCTTCCTCCTCACCGACCCGGGCCTCGCTAGCGCCATCTGGAACACGCTGCTGCTCGTCGTCGCGGTCCTCGTCATCACCGTCGCTATCGGGACATTGCTCGCGGTGCTCTTCGACCAGGACTTCTTCGGGCGCGGGGTGGCCCGCGTGCTCCTCATCGCCCCCTTCTTCGTCATGCCGACGGTGAGCGCCCTCATCTGGAAGAACCTGCTCATGCACCCGGTGAACGGGCTCTTCGCCTTCCTGCTCCGCGGCATCGGGCTACCGACCATCGACTGGTTCGCCGACTACCCGCTCACCGCCATCGTCATCATCGTGGCGTGGCAATGGCTACCCTTCGCGACGCTCATCCTCCTCACCGCCATCCAGGCGCTCGATCCGGAACGCAAGGAGGCGGCCAGGATGGACGGCGCCGGCCCCATCTCGATGTTCTTCTTCATCATCCTTCCACACCTCGGCCGGGCCATCAGCGTCGTCATCATGATCGAGATGCTGTTCCTCCTCTCGATCTTCGCCGAGATCTTCGTCACCACCTCCGGTGGCCCCGGGATGGCATCGACCAACTTGCCCTTCCTCATCTACCGCTACGCTCTGCTGGACTTCGACGTGGGGGGCGCGTCGGCGGGCGGCGTCCTCGCCATTGTCCTCGCCAACATCGTGGCAATCTTCTTCATGCGCTTCCTTTCCCGCAGCATCGAGGCGTGACGAGGGCGTCATGAACAAGGTACTGCGCCGGAAGTGGACTTGGACCGTCGTCGCCTGGGCCGTCGCCCTCTTCGTGTTCTTCCCCATCCTCTGGATGGTGCTCGCCTCCTTCAAGACGGAGATCGAGGCGGTGTCGACCCCCCCTCGGCTCTTCTTCTCCCCGACCCTCGAGAACTATGTCGCGGTCCAGCAGCGCGCCGACTACTTCCGATACGCCTGGAACAGCATCTTTCTCTCCTTCGGCTCCACGCTGCTCGCGCTCATCATCGCAGTGCCCGCCTCCTACGCGATGGCGTTTTTCCCGACGCGCCGGACCAAGGATTCGCTTTTGTGGATGCTCTCCACGAAGTTCATGCCCCCGGTGGGCGTGCTCGTCCCCATCTACATCATTTTCCGCGACCTTCACCTCCTCGACCTGCGGGTGGGACTGCTCGTCGTCTACACCCTCATCAACTTGCCCATCGTCGTGTGGATGCTCTTCTCCTTCTTCAAGGAGGTCCCGCGCGACATCCTGGAGGCCGGGCGCATGGACGGCGCGGTGGCGCGAGACGAGCTCTACCACTTGCTCATTCCCCTCACGCTTCCGGGGATCGCTTCCACCTCGCTGCTCGCCATCATCCTGTCCTGGAATGAGGCGTTCTGGAGCCTCAACCTCACGGCTTCCCGGGCGGGACCGCTCACCTTTTTCATCGCCTCCTTCTCGAGCCCCGAAGGGCTGTTCTGGGCGAAGCTCTCGGCGGCCTCCACCATGGCGATCGCGCCCATCCTCGTGTTCGGCTGGATGAGTCAGCGCCAGCTCGTGCGGGGCCTCACCTTCGGTGCCGTGAAATAAACCCGGGAGACAAGCCCAGTGGCTACCGTCAAGATCGAAAGCGTCCGCAAGTCCTTCGGCGAGCTCGAGGTCATCAAGGGCGTGTCCCTCTCCATCGAGGACCGCGAGTTCGTGGTGTTCGTCGGCCCCTCCGGCTGCGGCAAGTCGACCCTGCTCCGGCTCATCGCCGGCCTCGAGGAGATCACCTCGGGCGAGGTCTTCATCGACGGCGAGAAGATGAACGACGTCCCGGCCGCCAAGCGCGGCCTCGCCATGGTTTTCCAGAGCTACGCCCTCTATCCGCACATGAGCGTCGCCGACAACATGGCCTTCAGCCTTCGGCTCGCCCGGGTTTCCAAGAGCGAACGCGATCGCAAGGTGCGGGAGGCGGCCCGCATCCTTCAGCTCGAGCCCCTGCTCGGTCGCAAGCCCAAGGAACTCTCCGGCGGCCAACGGCAGCGGGTGGCCATCGGCAGGGCCATCGTGCGCAACCCCAAGGTCTTCCTCTTCGACGAACCGCTCTCCAACCTCGACGCCGCTCTCCGCGTCCAGATGCGGGTGGAGCTGACTCGCCTGCATGACGATCTCAAGGCGACCATGATCTACGTCACCCACGATCAGGTCGAGGCCATGACACTCGCCGACAAGATCGTGGTGCTGCAGGCGGGCATCATCGAGCAGGTGGGCTCGCCGCTCGAGCTCTTCCACCACCCGCGCAACCTGTTCGTGGCCGGGTTCATCGGCTCTCCCAAGATGAACTTCATAAGCACCACGGTGACGGGGGTGGCCGACTCTCGGGTTTCGGTGGCCTTGCCCGGCGGGGGTGCCCTGGAGGTGCCCGTCGCAGCCGGCTCCTTGCGACCGCAAGCGAAGGTGACCCTGGGTGTCCGACCCGAGCACGTCCTCACCGCCCCCGACGCGAGCAAGCTCCAGGGCGAAGTCCTGGTGGTCGAGCGGCTCGGCGGGACGACCTACGTCCACGTCCGCGTCGACGGAGGCGACATGCTCATCGTCCAGGTGGACGGCGAGAACCCGGTGCGGATGCACGATCGCGTGGGCCTCGGCTTCAACACCGAGCACTGCCACCTTTTCGACGAGAGCGGGCTCGCCTTGACACGTTCGGCGCGCCATCCGCTCGCCGACCAGAAACCGCGCGATCGCCCAGGCGCCACCATGGCCTAGCGCCGCGGACTTTTAGGTATGGAGGACAGGTCATGACGACGAGCCCGGTCGCACTTTGCCAGGCAAACCTCGAGCACCTGCCCGACCTCGAGCACCTGCCCGACCGGGTGCAAGTGCCGACCTATGACCGCGGCGCGCTTCCCCACGCCATCGTCCACATGAGCGTGGGCGGTTTCCATCGCGCGCACCAGGCGGTCTACCTCGACGACCTCATGCACCGCGGGGGGCCCCGCTGGGGGATCTGCGGAGTGGGCCTTTTGCCCGGCGACCTCGCCATGCGCGACGTCCTGCGGGCCCAGGACTGCCTCTACACCGTGGTCCAGCGGAGCGAGAAAGGCGACGTCCCCCGGGTGGTCGGCTCCATGGTGGGCTACCTCTACGCCCGGGAGAACCCGCGCGCTGTCGTCGAGAAGATGGCCCACCCCGACTGCAAGATCGTCTCCCTCACCATCACCGAGGGAGGCTACTTCGTGAACCAGGGCACCGGGGAACTCCTCGCCGACTCCCCGGACCTTCAGCACGACCTCGCGCACCCGCACGAACCGGTCTCCTCCTTCGGCTTCTTGGCCGAGGCCCTCGACCTGCGGCGCCAGCGGGGCCTCGAGCCCTTTTCGATCCAATCCTGCGACAATCTACCCGGCAACGGGAACATCGCCCGCAAGATGTTGCTCGCCTTCTTCGCCCTGCGCGACGCCGACCTTCGCTCCTGGGCCTCGGAGCGGGTCGCCTTCCCGAACGCCATGGTGGATCGGATCGTTCCCGCCACCAAGGACGAGCACCGTGCCCTCGTCCGCGAGAAGTTCGGGATCGCCGATGGCTGGCCGGTCGTATGCGAGCCGTGGATCCAGTGGGTCATCGAGGACCACTTCACTCTCGGGCGCCCGGCCTGGGAAAAGGTCGGGGCCCAGATCGTCCGCGATGTCGTTCCTTACGAACTCATGAAGCTTCGCCTCCTCAACGCCGGGCACCAAGCCATCTGCTACATCGGCTTGCTGCTCGGACAACAGTTCGCCGACGAGGCGGTCGGCGATCCTGACATCCGGACTCTCCTCGAGCAGATGATGGGTGTCGAGGTGACCGAGCTGTTGCCGCCCGTCCCGGGCATCGACCTTCCCTCCTACGAGCGCACCCTCATCGAGCGTTTCGGAAACCCGGTGCTGCGCGACCAGCTGGCGAGGCTCGCCACCGAAGGTTCGGCGCGAATTCCCAAGTTCGTCCTCCCTTCCATCCTGCAGAGGCTCGAGCGCGGTGGTCCGATGGGCGCCCTCTGCTTCACCGTGGCGGCTTGGTTCCGCTACCTCGCCGGAACGGATGAGCGCGGGAAGGCGCTCCCCATCAACGATCCCTTGTCGGACGAGCTTGTGAAGCGTGCCCGCGCCGGCGGTGAGGATCCCGCGCCGCTCCTCGAGATGCGCGAACTCTTCGGCACGGTCTTGCCGGCTGCGCCCCGGTTCTTGGACGCGCTGAAGGGGCACCTCGGGTCGCTGTACCGGGAAGGAGCCCGGGCTGCACTGAAGAAGTGCCTCGCGCAGGGAGCCCGTTCCTAAAAAGGGCTCAACGGGCGCCGGGATCGTCCCTTCAGCCCCTTTCACGTGGGGTGGAATCCCGCGCAGCTTGTCCCCTGCGGAACTCGGCCGCACAAGCCGGGGCCGGCCTCGCGCCTCCCGACCCGGGCGCTAACCCGCGTAGATGCGGAGCGCGACGATGCTCACGGCGGAGAGGAGGAGCACGCTCGCGGCGAGCCACTCTCCGAGGAGGGATTCCTGGGGGAGGTCCAAGCCACAGCCAGGGACGCCAGGGAGGAATTTACGAGGGCTCGCGCAGGGGGTTCGTCTCACCCGGTTTGAGATAATGGACTCATGCGGTCGATGCCATCATGACGCGGCGGTACGGAACGCATGTTCCCACCCCGAATGCATTCGGGCCGTGGCCCAAAGCGACGACGAGACTGACCGGAGGAGCGCTCCGGTTTCCAAAATTGGGCCGAAACTCGTAGGGTTAAACCGGAGCCCGATCCGTTTTTGGGGTGAGGGATGCACCCACGACAGCCCCGAGCTGCTGCCGCTCCTTGCGGACAGGCGCTGCTTCCGCCGTGGAAAACCTCTCCCATCTCCCGGAGCACGTCGTCGATCTCGTTCGCCGCGCGCTCAAGGGAGAAACCTTCTCTGCGCCGTCCGCGACCTTCCAGATCACCTGTCCGTGCCGCACGGCCATGTCCAAGCCGTGCGAAGCGCCATGCGAAGGAGCTCCTCGCCTCGCGCCGTTCTCGCGAGCGAGACCTGGTAGTCGGAATGGTCGCCCTGCGCATCGTCGCGCCACGTGCCAAGCTTGCCACCCTCCTTCATGATCGTGTCCGAGCCGAAGGTGACCCCGCGCCCGGCCCTGTCTCTGCTGGAGGCCATCAGGCCCTAGTGAGAAACCCCCGCGAGCCGACCGGCCAGGCGATCGACTCGACGGGGGTTTTGGCCTGAGCACCGTTCTACTTCGGGTTAAACCCGAGTCACGGCCGCGAGGCGGCGAGGCCCGGCGCCGGTGCCTTGGCCTCGAGGCCGGCGGTCTCCCCCGCGATCCGCCGGCGGACGAGGGGCTTCAGGACGAAGAACGAGAGGGCGGCCGAGATGAGGCACAGGAGTGAGGAGGCGTAGAAGGGCACCGAGAACGAGCCGGCGAACCACGCGGCGAGCAGGGCCGCCCCGTATCCCGCGAGGACCGAGCCCAGGCCCTTGGCGGTGTAGAGCATGCCGTAGTTCACCGAGGCGTTCTTCGAGCCGAAGAAGTCCCCGGTACTGGCGGAGAAGAGGGAGAAGACCTCACCCCAGAAGAGGAAGACCAGGGAGAAGAGGACCACGAAGCCGAGGGCATGCCCTGCGATCATGGTGACGAGGAACACGAGCACCGCCTCCACTCCGAAGGCGATGGCCATGGTGTTCTCCCGGCCGAGCCTGTCGGAGACAGCCCCCCACAGGATGCGCGCGAAGGCGTTGAAGAGGGCGACGAGGGTGGCCGTCAGAGGCACGATGGCGATGCCGGCCACCGTCGCCTTGCTCACGTTCAAGGACTTCGCGATCTGAGAGAGGTTGGCGGTGGCCATGAGCCCGCCAAGCACCGCGAACAGGAACATGGCGTAGAGCAGGTAGAACTCGGGCCTGCCGAGGACCTGCGTCCAAGTGAAGTTGGCCCTCGACTGGACGGTGGCCTTCTTGGTCGTCTTGGCCTTTTCGGCCCACCCCAAGGGCGCCCAGCCGGCCGGTGGGTGGCGGAGCACCATGGCCGCAGCAAAGGCGATGATCCCCTGAGCGATGCCCCAACCCGCCATGGTGCGGGCCCACCCGATGCTGGCGATGGTGCTCGCGATGGGCATGATGGTGAGCGCAGCCCCGCCGCCGAATCCCGCCGCGGTGAGGCCAGCGGCCAGTCCTCGGCGGTCCGGGAACCATTTGACCGCGTTGGCCACGCAGGAGATGTAGATGATGCCGGCCCCGGTGCCCGCCAGAGCGCCGTAGTACAGGTACATCTGGAAGATGCTTGTCGCGTAGCTCCCGCCCAAGAACCAGCCGAGCAGGATGAGCAGGGCCCCGACCATCATGAGCTTGCGGATGCCGAAGCGGTCCACGAAGTAACCGGCCACCGGGATGGGCCAGGTCTCGAAGACGATGAACATCGAGAAGACGGCGGCGATCTTCGCGTAGGGTTGGTCCGCGAAGGTCTCCTTCATGCCGGGCGTGAACAGCGTGAACGCGTACTGATAATTGGAGATGACCACCATGGCGAGGATGCCGGCCACCAGCTGGACCCACCGGTTTCCGGCAAACGAGCCGTAAGCTTCTTTCGCGGCGTCGACTCCGTCCGCGCTCTGCGTCGCGACGGTTCCGCTGTTCGCGCTGCTCATAGATCAGCCTCCCTGGGTGATTCAGCTCTGGTTACAGCTTCCATTTCAGCGAGTTCTCTCAAAAGGCCTGGGTCGTGAGCCGAGCCGTGGTCCTCGTCTCCTCGCCGCTTCCGCCCTCCGCGCATGCCTCCCCCTCCCACTCGGCGCCTAGCCGATCGACCGCCGTGCCGGTGCTCGGGGACCTCGCCCGGCCGACGCGGCCGTGACCGAGCCCATCTGCTCGAGAGCGTCGACCAGGTTGCGCCGGGTGATGCGCAGGCCGACTGGCTTGTGGCGGCTCGCCTCGAGCGCCAGCATGGCGGCCTTCTTGCACAGGAGTTCCAGATCGGCGCCGGCCCAGCCCTCCGTCGCCTGGGCCGCCTGGGCGATGCCCCCGTCGTCCTCGAGGGGAAGGCCCTCCGAGTGAATGGCCAGGATCTCCCGCCGCTCGGCGGCGCCCGGGAGCGGCAGCTCCACCACGTAGTCGAAGCGGCCGGGCCTGAGCAGGGCGAGGTCGACGAGGTCGGGTCGGTTGGTGGCCCCGAGCACGATGACGCCCAGCGAGCCATGGAGCTCGTCGAGTTCCCGGAACAGCTGGCTCATGAGGCGCGGCGAAAGGCCCCCCGTCTCCTGGGCCGAGCGCGCCGGAGCGAGGGCCTCGATCTCGTCGAAGAAGAGGATGCAGGGCGAGGTCTGCTTGGCACGCTTGAAGACCTCGTGGAGGCCCTTTTCGGATTCGCCCACCCACTTGGAGAGCAGGGTGGTGAGGTCGACCGTCATCAAGGTGAGGCCGAGTTCCCCGGCCAGGGCCCGCGCCAAAAGCGTCTTCCCGGTGCCGGGCTTGCCGGTGAGGAGGATGCCCTTCGGCGGATCGAAGTGCTGTGCGATGAGGGTGCCGCCGCTCCTCACCAGCTCCACCACCGACAGGAGCGTCTGCTTCTCCTGGGCAAGTCCGCCCACGTCCTTGAGCTTCACGCGTGGGCGCTCGGCCAAGAATTCGCGGGTGGCGGTCGGCTCGATCGCCTTGAAGGCCTCGAGGAAGTCCTCGGCGGTGACCTCCACCGCCACCCCGTCCAGGCTGGGCTTCTCGTTCACCTCGAAGCGCAGGTCGGGGAGGAGCCGCCGGAGCGCCACCATCCCCGCCTCCTTGCACAGTGCGGCGAGGTCCGCGCCCACGTACCCGTGGGTGATGTCGGCCAGCTGGTCGAGGTCCACCGCCCGGGCGAGCGGCATCCTCTTCGAGTGAATACCGAGGATCTGACGCCTCCCGGTGCGATCCGGAACGCCGATGGTGATCTCGCGGTCGAAGCGCCCGGGGCGCCGCAGGGCCGGATCCACGAACTCGGGCAGGTTCGTCGCGCCGATGACCACCACCTGGCCGCGCTCGACGAGGCCGTCCATCAGCGCGAGCAGCTGGGCGACCACCCGCTTTTCCACGTCGCCCACCACCTGGGCCCGCTTGGGGGCGAGCGCATCCATCTCGTCCAGGAAGATGATGCTCGGCGCATTGCGCTGGGCCTCGTCGAAGACGGCTCGCAGCTTGGCCTCGCTCTCACCGTAAAACTTGTGGATGATCTCCGGCCCGTTCACGTGGATGAAATGGGCCCGCACCTCGCAGGAAACGGCCCGCGCGATGAGCGTCTTTCCGGTGCCTGGCGGGCCGCTCAGCAAGACACCCTTGGGTGGATCGATGCCGAGCGCCCCGAAGATCTCCGGGAAGCGCAGCGGGAGCTCCACCATCTCTCGGACCAGGGCCACCTCGCGCTCGAGACCGCCCACGTCCTCGTAGGAGACGCGCCACGCCTTCTCCTCCGGCACATCCGGGGCCTTGAAGCCGATCTCGGTGTCGGTCGAGACGAGGAGAGCGCCCCTCGGCACCGCCCCCTCCACCACGAACGACCGCGGTCGAGCCCCCAAGAACGCCACCTCGAGCCGGTCGCCCAAGACGAGCGGGATGCCGGACAAGAGCTGCCTCAGCGAGGGGATCTCGGCGGCGGAAGGCAAGGGCGGATTCGACTGGACGGGCGAGAGGAGCAGGGATTGGGCCGTCCGGAACGGGACTTTTCTCACCGTGACCTGCTCGTCGACGCCGACCTGGGCGTTGGCGCGGGTGTTGCCGTCGAGCTGGACGATCTTTTGACCACAGTGGCTGGGAGGGCACTCCGCCGCCCGGGCCACGGTCGACCGCCCTCCGGTGATGAGGAGCACGTCACCCGGGACGGCGCTGAGGCGCATCAGGTCGTCGGCGTCGAGCCGCGCCCAGCCGCGGCCGACGTCGTCGACGAAGGCCTCGCCGACGCGAAACTGAAGACCCGAGGGTTCACTGACCATCTGGCCGGCCCTGCTCCCACCGAACAAAAAGCCGTAACCACCCTGAAGCCGTCCTCGTGCTACCCGGTCATACGCTACGCCCGCCAGGTGGAGGCTGCGATGATGGGAATCAAGTGATCTGATGATTCGTCGTCATCGCTGGGTCCGGGAAGCAGGACCGCCCGGCCGGAGGCTGGGCTCGCCCGTCTTCCTCGAGCCTCACGCGCTAAGGGGCAGAGCGTGGGTGTCGACCCTTCACGCTCTCCAGCTTCCTGAGGATCATCTCCTCGACCCGGGCGATGTGCGCGCGCATGGCTGCTTCGGCGCTCTTGGGGTCGCGTCGCTCGATGGAGCGCAGAATGCGGCGGTGTCCCGCCATGGAGCGTCGAGGCCGGCCCGTCACCTGCAAGGTCTGGACGCGCGTCTCCGCCAAGAGCTCCATCAGGATGTCGAGGACGCTCAACACGACGCGATTGCCGGCGGCCCGGGCGATCCCCTTGTGAAACTCGCTGTCTTCCTGGACGGCCACCTCGCCCCGCGCCACCTTGTCCCCCTGGCGGCCCAGGACCTCCTTCAGGTACTCGATGTCCTCGCCCGTCGCGTGGAGGGCGGCGCGGGCGGCGAGGGGTGGCTCGAGGATGCGCCGCAGGTCCATGAGCTCTTCCACGAGAGCCCGCCTGCGCCTCAGCATGCTGGCGAGCGGCGTGACGAGCGAGCCGGGGGAGAGGTCCTGCACCACCGTGCCCCCACCCTGGCGGACCTTGACGGTCCCCATCACTTCCAGGATACGGATGGCGTCGCGGATCGAACTGCGGCCGACCTGAAATCTCTCCACCAGCTCGCGCTCGGGAGGCAGCTTGTCCCCGGGCTTGAGATGTCCGTCCAGGATGAGCCGGTGGATCTGGGAGACCACGCCCTCGTAGACCCGCGACGTACGGATGGCGTGGAGCGCGAGGTCGGGCTCTGGGGTAGACATCGATGCCGGCGGTTCCCCCTTCATGATTGCATACGATAGCACCGGGATCGCAACCCGTCCACGCAATGCTGAAGCGTTCGCGCGCTCCCATGATTGCGCACGATCAAGTGGTCATCTAATTTGATCACATGGGCCGATCCAATCCTCGGCCGCTCGGCGGGGCCGCCCCCAAAGAAGAAGCCGGCGCCCCCCGTCGTGCGGGGGACGCCGGCCGAGACAGCACACGGCGAGGAGGTGCTAGTCCTCCTGCCGCGGACCCGGAACCGGGATCTTCACCGGCACACCCGGGGCCTTCACCTTGGCGTCGATGAAGGCCTGCATCTTGGCGATGTGCTCCTCGGTGAGGTGCGCGAAGCGCTTCTGGTGCTTCATGTACTCCTTGACCGGCTTGAACTCCTTCGGACGGTACTGGTACTTGTACTCACCGTCCTCCCACTCGTAGATGCTCCACATGCCGGTTTCCACGGCCAGGCGGGCCATCTCGATCGTCTTCGACTCGTCGAACTTCCAGCCCTTGGGGCAGGGGGCATGGATGTGCAGGAAGGTCGGGCCCTTCACGTTGAGCGCCTTGCGGACCTTGTTCATGAGGTCCACCGGGTAGGCCACCGAGGCGGTGGCCACGTACTTCACGGCCGGGTGACCGCCGATGACGAGCTGCGGAGGATCCTTCGGGAAGAGCTTCTTGCCCTCGGGGATGGCCTTGCCGGGCGGCGTGAAGGTGGTGTTGCCGCCGTAGGGCGTGGTGGGCGAGGTCTGAATGCCCGTGTTGGCGTACGATTCGTTGTCGTAGCAGACGAACAGCGCGTCATGTCCGCGGTACATCAGAGCCGACATAGCCTGCAGGCCGATGTCCGTCGAGCCCCCGTCTCCTGCCATCACGATGACGTTGGGGAGCTCGCCCTGATACTTGCCCTTGCGGATCATGACCTGGTAGGCGGCCTCGATGCCCGAGGCCGCGGCACCGCCGTTCGTGATCTGGGTGTGGATCCACGGCACCTGATAGGGCGTGCACAGGTAGCTCGCGTTCGCGACGTACATGCAGCCGGTCGGCCCGAGCAGGATGGTATTCGGGCCGGCCGCCTTGGTCACCAGCCGATACTGGAGAGCCGGCCCGCAACCTGCGCAGGTCCGGTGTCCGGGGACGTACTGCTCCTCCTTCGGCATCTGGCGCAGCTTCTTGAAGAGCGGGAGCGTCTGCGTCTTCACTTGAACCGCCATGTCATGGCTCCTTTCAATACCGTTTGATTTCGCCTCAGCGGCGGTCCCTTTCACGCCTCGGCCTGCTCGAATCCCGCCCAGTAGACGTTCTTGCCGACCTTGCCCGCCTTCAGGGCCTTGGTCAGCACCTCAGCCATCCAGTAGAACTCGTGCAGCGGGATGACGTCGCCACCCAGGCCCGCCATGAAGGAGGTGGTGAGGGGCCTCTTCGGAACGTCGTAGAGCGAGGCGCGGACCTCGGCGAGGAGGTTGCCGCCGCTCATCGAGCCGCCGTACGAGGTGCTGGTCTCGATGACACCTACCGCCTTGAACTTCGAGAGCAGCTCAGCGACTTCCTGCGTCGGGAAGGGTCGCACGAAGCGGAGCTTGACGAGGCCCACCTTCACTCCCTTCTGACGCAGGTGCCTCACGGCGTGCCGCGCGGTGGCCGCGTGGCCGCCCTGCATGAAGAAGACCATGTCCGCGTCCTCGGTCATGAACTGGTCGAGGAACGGGTCGTAGTTGCGTCCGAAGATCCGGTTGAAGCTGTCCACCACCTCCCGGATGACCTGGGGTACGGCCAGGAACGCCTCTGCCCGCTGCAGGTCCATGATCGCACCCTGGTCCGGTCGGATCTGGGGCCCATGCGACACCGGCTTCCGGGGGTCGAGCACGTGGGCGCCCGGCCTGTAGGGCGGTAGGAACTCGTCCACCTGGGCCTGGTCGGGGAGCTGCACCTTGCCCGGGATGTGCGAGACGAAGTAGCCGTCCTGGCACACGAACTGGGGGAGCATGACCCGGGAGTCCTCGCCGATGCGGTAGTTGATGAGGTGGTTGTCGAAGGCCTCCTGCGGGTTCTCCGACCAGCCCATGAGCCAGCCCTGGTCGCGGGCCGACATGGCATCGGTGTGCTCCGAGCCGAAGTCGCCGGGCGGGTCGAGCGCGCGGTCGGCGATCATCATCTGCACGGGGAGTCGTCCCCCGGAGATGGGCGAGTAGGTCTCGAAGGCGTAGGTGACGCCCACCCCCGAGCTGCCGGTGAAGGTGCGCGCGCCGGCGGCCGAGGCCCCGTAGACCACCGATAGCTGGGCGTGCTCGCCCTCACCGTGCACAAACTCGGCGTCGAGCTCGCCGTTCGCCACCATCTTCGAGAGCTCCATCATGGTGGCCGTGTAGGGGCGAATGGGGAAGGAGCAGATCACGTCCACCTTCGCCATCTTCACGGCCTGGGCCGCCGCTGCACATCCACTCAAGGTCATTTCTTTGGCCATGGTCGTGTCTCCCTTAGAAGGGCTTCTCCAGCCGGACGACGCCATCCGGGAAGTCCAGTTCGTAGGCCTTGGAGAGGGCGTCGTGCGAGCACTCGTTCACGCAGATGAGGCAGCCCTTGCAATACTTCGCGTTCCAGACCACCGCGTCGTCCGCCTCGTTGAACTGCCAGCAGGCGTCGGGGCAGAAGACCACGCAGTTCCCACACAGGTTGCACTTCTCTTCATCGATCACCGGCCGGTACTCGCGCCAGTTGCCCGTGATCATCATGGGCTGCTCGCCCACCGGCGCGGGCGTGACACAGCCGAACGGCACCTCGCGTCCCTTCGGAATGTTGAACATGTCTTCTCTCTCCTTGGCGAACGAGCCTAGTTCAGAGTCTGGATCACGGCCGAGTCGTGCCCGCGACGGAGGGCGTCCTTGTTCTTCACCACCTTCGCGAGCTTCTCCAGCTTGACGAGCTGGGTGGCCTTGGCGAAGGCGCCCAGGATGGGCGCCGCCAGCCCGGCTCCCAGGCCGACCGCGTCCACGCCTCCCTCGGTCCCGGAGAAGTCCACGGTCGCGCTGCCGGCGATCCCGGTTGCGTCGACGCAGACCACCGCCTTGAGCAGCTCCCTGTTGGGCACGAACTTGAGGATCTCATCTGGTGAGCGGTCCGTGTTCACCACGAGGACGCCCCCCTTCTGCATGCCACGCAGGACGTTGATGCCCTTGACGATGGTGGCGTCCACCACCACCACCACTTCGGGCTTCTCGTTCTCGTAGTCGTAGCGCATCTCGATCTCTTGGTCGCTGATGCGCGCGTACTTCCGCAGCGGGACGTTCACGCGGTCCGGAAGGTCGACGTAGTTGTCGAAGGCCTGGGTGAACTTTCCGTCCTGGTCGGCCGCAGCGGCAATGCCGTTCGCGACGTCGCGTCCTTCCTTGTCCTTCACCACTCCGCGCGTCCAGATCGTGATCTCATGCACGTTAGTCACTGCCGCCTCCTTGGCGAGTGCGTTGTGGCGCGGCACACTTCGCTCCGTGGTGATTCGTTGTCGCGCCGTAGACCCGAGGCGCACCATACCGCGCCGCGGTTCGGCGTGTATTGATTTCGGTCAACTGGCCTGATGAGTAGCTACCGGACGGCCCCAAGCCTTCCAATCCTCGGGGATCGCGGTCTCGGCGCCGCCCCCCCTTCACCATCGCCCGGCCGGCAGAATCCGCCAGGCGCACGGCTTCCCGCGCTTTCAAGCCATCGGTGCCTTTCCCATTATCCCATGGGCCCACCGCCGGTCAGTGTCGGCCGCCCGGCATTCGAATGATTGCGTTAATTGACCCATGGAGTCGGTTTTTGCCGCAATGCGGAATTGGAGCGTCTCGATTGAGGATTCGCTCTCCGTCGCGCCCGGAGCCCGTCAGCTCTAGCGCGCTCTCCTCGCCTCTTTCCCTCGAGATGATTCAAATCAATTGGTCCGATGGCTTGCTCATGCGACGATCGCGCTAGCACCCGAATAGGTCTTGAGGGTAGCATGGCGCTCATCTGTTCCGCGCACGCGCCACGCTCGGCTGCAGGTGGCTTCGGGTGCGCGCGTTCCGAGCAGGAAAAAAGGGTGTGGCTCTCATCCTGAACATGCCGCCCGCACCGCCTTCCGAAGCGGTCGCAGGGTGAGATCCAAGGCGGCGTCCCATCGGTCGCTGAGGGCGACGGCACGCAATTGGATGATGTGCTCTCC
>Ga0335078_10001368_pt1 | contig 36895 bp, 29 predicted proteins | sample Lox_Sample_32_FD_206711 | JGI IMG/M metagenome (GOLD analysis project Ga0335078, IMG submission 206711) | Soil microbial communities from Loxahatchee National Wildlife Refuge, Florida, United States - Lox_Sample_3.2 | ecosystem: Environmental > Terrestrial > Soil > Wetlands | place: USA... | reverse complement strand
CGGCCACCGAGGTCGAGCTGAAGGAGCGCAAGCACCGCATCGAGGACGCGGTGCGCAACGCCAAGGCCGCGGTCGAGGAGGGTGTCGTGCCCGGCGGCGGCGTCGCGCTGCTGCAGGCGGGCCGGAGCGCCTTCGAGAAGCTGGACCTGTCGGGCGACGAGGCCACCGGCGCGCAGATCGTGCGCCGCGCGGTGGAGGAGCCGCTCAAGCAGATCGCGGTGAACGCCGGCCTCGAGGGCGGCGTGGTGGTCGAGAAGGTCAAGACCCTGCCTCCCGGGCAGGGCCTGGACGCTTCGGGCGGCGAGTACGTCGACATGTTCAAGGCCGGCATCATCGACCCCGCGAAGGTCACCCGGTCGGCGCTGCAGAACGCGGCTTCGATCGCGGGCCTGTTCCTCACGACTGAGGCCGTGATCGCGGAGAAGCCGGAGAAGGAGAAGGCCCCCGCCGTGCCCGGCGGCGGCGGCGACATGGACTTCTGATCCACGCGGAAGCCAGGTAAGCCGAACGGCCCGGGGTTTTCCCCGGGCCGTTCGTCGTTCCCCGGCCGGGGCGGGCGAGTCTGCTGTGTCGCACGGAGTGAACGTGGTGTGTGTTTCTGGATATAAGCGCTGGGTATAGCGCTAATGCGATCTTGAAATACGGGGGGAGGTCGCTTTCGGGCTCCGGCCTCGCACGCTATCCCGTCCCAGCACCATCCGAACGTGTGAGGCCGGACCGGAACGGCCTGGCCAGAACCACGGCCCGGCCGCCGGCCGACCCTGCCGCCGACCTGGCCGCCGGGACGGCGGCGGGCCAAGCGCGGGCCGGGACCACCAAGCCGGCCGTAACCAAGCTGCGATCAGGCGTCCCGGACCGATAGCCTTAGAAGTGCCCATAGCATCCTGTCGGTCGCCTGATCGCTGGTTGTTCAGTTCTCTTCGACGTGAGGTCTGCGCGTGCCTACCGGCAAGGTCAAGTGGTACGACTCCGACAAGGGGTATGGCTTTCTCGCCCGTGATGACGGCGGCGAAGTGTTCGTGCACTCATCCGCGCTGCCGTCCGGGACCACGTCGCTGCGGCAGGGACAGCGGGTGGAGTTCGGCGTGGCCGAGGGGCGTCGCGGTGCGCAGGCGCTTCAGGTCAGGCTCCTCGAGCCGCCGCCGACGGTGGCCGCCGCCAAGAAGGACCGCAAGAAGCCCGACGAGATGGTCCTGATCGTCGAAGACCTGATCAAGCTGCTCGATCACGCGTCGGAGACCTACCGCCGCGGCAAGCAGCCGGACACCAAGGAGGCGAAGCGGATCGCCACCGTGCTGCGCGGTGTGGCCGACGACATCGAGCCCTGACCGCCCCGGTCAGGGCTAGTCAGCGCAACCGGGGAGCAGGACCGACACCTCCAGGCCGCCCGCGGGCCGGGACCGGGCGGTGAGCTGGCCGCGGTGCGCCAGCGTGACGGACCGCACGATCGACAGGCCGAGCCCGGTGCCGTCCGGCGCCCCGGCCCGTTCGGGCAGCCGCCGGAACGGCTCGAAGAGCGACGGCACGGCCTCCTCGGGGATCGGCTCCCCGCCGTTGGCGACCTCGATGAACGCCATCCCGCCACGGGTACCGGTCGCGACCTGGACCCAGCCGTCCGGGATATTGTGCCGGACCGCGTTGTCGACCAGGTTGGTGACCAGCCGCTCGACCAGCACCGGATCGCCCAGGGCGGGCCCGGGCCGCAGCGCCGCCTCGACGGTGACCGGGCGCGCCCTGATGGCCGGGGCGGCCGCGTCAAGCGCGTCCTCGGCCAGCACCGCCACGTCGAGTTCTTCCCTCGTCCCGGCGCCGCGGTCGCTGCGGGCCAGCGTGAGCAGCGCCTCGATCAGCGCCTCGGCCCGGTCCACGGCCGTCCGCACCTCGGTGGCCATCGCCTCGAGCTGAGCCAGCGTGCGGCCCGGCTTGGCCAGCGTGACGTCGATCGCGGCCCGCATCACGGTCAGCGGGGTGCGCAGCTCGTGCGAGGCGCTGGCCACGAAGCGGCGCTGGCTGTCGAACGCGGCGTCCAGCCGGGCCAGCATGGCGTCGAAGGTGTCCGCGAGTTCCTTCAGCTCATCGTCCGGCCCGGCCAGCGCGATCCGCTCGCCCAGGTTCTCCTCGGACGCCACCCGCGCCGCCGCCGTGATCGCGTGTACCGGCCGCAGCGCCCGTCCGGCCACGATCCAGCCGAGCCAGGCCGACGCGGCGGCCACCACGGCCAGCGCGCCGAGCGAGTAGTACAGCAGCCGGGTCAGGGTCCGGTCGCGCTGGAAGGCCGTGCCGGACTCGGCTGCCTTCCTGAGCGACTCCTGTGTCTGGGCCTTGCACTTGGCCACCGCGTCCGGGCCGCCGGGCGTGCCCTCGCAGGCCTTGACCGTCTGGGTCAGGTAGCTCCCGGACGGCGCGCTGACGGCCTTCGGCAGGCCCGTGTTCAGGCTCTGCGCCACCAGCCCGTAGGTCACTGCCAGCAGCGCCGCCCCGGCGAGCAGGAACAGGCCGCTATAGACCAGGGTCAGCCGCAGCCGGATCGGCCGCCGCCGGGCCGCCCGCCGCCTCACCGGGGGTCCCGCAGCCGGTAGCCGCAGCCGATCACCGTCTCGATCGGCGGCGGGCTGCCGAGTTTGCGCCGTAGCCGGGAAACGGTGACCGAGACGGTATTGCTGAACGGGTCGGCGTGCTCGTCCCACACCCGTTCCAGCAGGTCCTCGGCGCTGACCACCCCGCCCTCGGCGGCGGCGAGCTCCTCGAGGACGCCGAACTCCTTCCGGGTCAGCGCGACCGGCCGCCCGGCGCGGCTGACCCGGCGCCGGACCCGGTCGATGGCCAGGTCGCCGCGGAACACCACCGGTGGCACGGCGGGACTTCGCCGGGCCAGCGACCGCACCCGGGCGACCAGCTCGGCGAACGCGAACGGCTTGCCGAGGTAGTCGTCGGCGCCCAGGTTGAGCCCGTCGACCCGGTCCTCGACCGCGGCGGCCGCGGTCAGCATCAAGATCCTGGCCCGGGCCGCTGAATTCGCCACCAGGCTGGTGCAGACCGCGTCGCCGTGCACCCGTGGCAGGTCGCGGTCGAGGACGATGACGTCATAGCTGGTGAACGCCGTGATTTCCATGGCCGCCGCGCCGTCGTAGGCGACGTCGACCGCCATGCCCGCATCGCGCAGGCCCTCCGCGATGCGGTCGGCCAGCACCTTCTGATCCTCCACCACCAGCACCCGCACGGTTCCATGATGCCCGCGCCGGGATGACACGGAGGTTACAAAGCCGGGCCGCGCGCCCCGGCCGCCGGGCCGGCGGCTGTGGCGACCGCCCAGGTCGGCTGGGCGGGCCGGCCCCCCGGGCGCCCGCGGACGGGCCTGATCTGTAGCGCTGGTGTCATGGGCCGGCCGCTACTCCTGGTCCCGAACGGTCCAGGAGGTCCAGATGAGAAACGCGACGTACATCGCCGCACTGGCGGGCGCCCTGCTGCTGGCCGGCTGCGCCGGCCCCGGGCCGGCCGCGCCAGCGGTGCCCACGGCAGCCCAGGGCGGCGCGGTCTCCGGTCAGGCGGGCCAGGCGACGGCGAGCGGCCGTGCCGCCGCCCTGCACGCGGCGGCCCAGTGCATCAGGCAGCACGGCATTCCCTCCTACTCCGATCCGGTGCTCGCCTCGGGCGGCCGGGTCTTCAGCGACCTGCGCAGCATCCAGGACGCGCCGGACGCCACGATCAGCGCGATCCAGCAGGCGTGCGGCACCCTCGCCGCCCGGGCCGGCCTCAGGCCGCAGGACGAGCCGCCCGCGCCGCCGCAACTGGTCCAGGCCGGTGTCCGGGCGGCCCGGTGCATGCGGGCGCACGGCCTGCCGGACGATCGCGACCCGACGGCGCAATCGCCCTATACGCCGGGTCACGGGTTCGGGATGACCGCGGACGAGGTGCCGTCCGGCGGGAAGGCCAGCCCGGTCTACCAGACGGCGGCGCATGCCTGCCGGTCACTGCTCGACGACGAGATCCGCGCCTCGACGCTGGGGAGCCTGGGCCGTGACGGCTGAGGCGAGCGTCAGGGTTCCGGGCCGGGCGCGGCGGCGGGCCGGGCTGGTGGCGGCCCCGATCGCGCTGGCCGTGGTGGCGGCCGGGATCGTCCTGGCCGGGGCGGACCGGGGGCATCCCGCCGGCCGCCCGGCCGCGACCGGCTCGGCCCCGGTGGTGCGGACCGACCTGGCCAGCACCATCCAGGTCTCCGGGGCGCTCGGCTTCGCGGGCTCCAGCACCATCGTCGACCAGCGGCCGGGGACGGCCTATACCGCGCTGCCCGCCCCCGGTGCCACGATCCGGCGGGGACAAGCCCTCTATGAGGTGGACGGAACGCCGGTGATCCTGTTCTACGGGACCAGGCCGCCATGGCGCGCGCTGTACGCCGGGGTCGTCCCCGGGCCGGACGTGGCGCAGCTCGACCGGAACCTGGTCGCGCTCGGCTACGGCGCCGGCCTGACCGTCAGCGACGGCTTCACCGCGGCCACCGCCGGCGCGGTGGCGCGGTGGCAGGCGGCCCGCGGGCTGCCGGTCACCGGGACGGTGCCGCTCGGCCAGGTCGCCTACGCGCCCGGCCCGCTGCGCGTCACCGCGGTGGCGCCGGCTCTCGGCGCGCCGCCACAGCCCGGCGCGAGCGTCCTGACCGCCACGTCGACCAGGCCGGTGGTGATGGCCGCGGTCCCGGTGAGCCAGGAATACCTGGTGCGGGCCGGGGACGACGTGACGGTGACGCTGCCGGACGGGGTGACGACCGCGCCCGGCGTGGTCACCGCGGTCTCGCCGGTGGCGTCCGCGGCGGCCGGGACCGGCCAGGGCTCCGGCCCGGCACCGGGCCAGGCGGCGGTGCAGCTGACCGTCAGGCTGGTCCGGCCGGGGGCGGCCGGCCACCTGGACCAGGCGCCGGTGACCGTCAGCGTCGTGGCGGCCCGGGCCCGCGGCGTGCTCGCCGTCCCGGTCAGCGCGCTGGTCGCGCTGGCAGGCGGGGGCTATGCGGTCGAGGTCGGGAACGGCCGGGCCGGGCGCCTGGTCGCGGTGCAGACCGGCCTGTTCTCCCGGACCCTGGTCCAGGTCAGCGGGCCGGGGCTGGCGGCCGGCCAGCGAGTGGAGGTGCCGGCGCCGTGACCGCGGTGCTGCGGGTGGCCGGCCTGGCCAAGGCCTATCCGGGCGCGCCGCCGGTGACCGCGCTGGCCGGGATCACCCTGGAGGTCCATCAGGCCGAACGGGTGGCGATCCTCGGTCCCTCCGGATCGGGCAAGAGCACCTTGCTGCACGTGGCCGGGACCCTGGAGCGACCGGACCGCGGCCGGGTCAGCCTCGGCGGGCAGGACGTCGAGCGGCTGTCCGACGCGAGGCTTTCCGCGGTCCGCGCCTGCCGGATCGGCTTCGTCTTCCAGCAGTTCCACCTGCTCGACCACTTGGACGCGGTGCAGAACGTGGCGCTCGGGCTGCTCTACCGGGGCGGGCAGGCCCGGGCGCGGCGGGCCGCCGCGGTCGCCGCGCTGGACCGGGTCGGCCTCGGCGGCCGGCTGGGGCACCGGCCCGCCCAGCTCTCCGGCGGGGAACGCCAGCGGGTGGCGATCGCGCGCGCCGTGGCCGGCCGTCCCGGGCTGGTCCTGGCCGACGAGCCGACCGGCAACCTGGACTCGGCGTCCGGCCGGCAGATCATCGAGCTGCTGGCCGGGCTGGCGGACGACGGCACCGCCGTGGTGGTGGTCACGCACGACGCGGCCGTGGCGGCCGCGATGGACCGCCGGGTCGTGATGCGGGACGGCCGCATCGTCGCCGACGAACGGGTCGCGCGATGAACGCCGAACTCGTCCTCGGCGGCTGGCGCGGGCTGCGCGCGCGCAAGCTGCGCACCGCGCTGTCCTGCCTCGGCATCGCGATCGGGATCGCCGCCGCGGTCGCGGTGCTCGGCATCTCCGCCTCGTCCAAGGCGAACCTGCTGGCCCAGCTCGGCGCCGAGGGCAACCTGCTCACGGTCGGCGCCGGGCAGGCGTTCGACGGCTCGCCCGCGTCGCTGCCGCTGACCGCCGAGCCGATGATCGCCCGCATCCCGCCGGTCGAGTCGGTGACCGCGACCGGGTACGTGCCCGGCGCCACGGTGCGGCGCACGGCGCTCGTGCCCGTCACCGACAGCGGCGGCATCTCGGTGCTGGCCGCCCAGCCCGGGCTGCTCGCCACTCTCGGCGGCAGCGTGGCCGCCGGCACCTTCCTGAATCCGGCCACGGCCCGGTATCCCGCCGTGGTCCTCGGCGCGATCGCGGCCAGGACGCTGGGCATCGGCCAGGTGCGCCCGGACACCCAGGTTTACCTGGCCGGCCGGTACTTCACCGTCGTCGGCATCCTCCGTCCGGTGCCGCTGGCGCCGGAGATCGACGAGGCGGCACTGGTGGGCTTCCCGGCGGCCGATGCGCTGCTCGGGCTCGGCGGTCACCCGACCGAGATCTACCTGCGCGCCCTGCCCGACCAGGTGCAGCCGGTGGCGAGCGTGCTGCCGTTCACCGCGAACCCGGCCCAGCCGGAGGCCGTGCAGGTCAGCCAGCCGTCGAGCATCCTCGCCGCCCGGGCGGCGGCGCGCACCGCCTTCGCCGGGCTGTTCCTCGGCCTGGGCGCGGTGGCGGTGCTGGTCGGCGGGGTCGGCATCGGCAACATCATGGTGATCTCGGTGCTCGAGCGGCGCGCCGAGATCGGGCTGCGGCGGGCGCTCGGCGCGACCCGGTGGCAGGTCGGGCTGCAGTTCCTGGTCGAATCGCTGCTGGTGTCCGCGCTGGGCGGGGTGGCCGGGGCGGCGGCCGGCGCGGCGGTCACCGCGGGATACGCGGCCGGCGCCGGGCAGCCCGCTGTGGTGCCCCCGGCCGGCGTCGCGGCCGGCCTCGGCGTCGCCCTGGTCACCGGGGTGCTGGCAGGCGCCTATCCGGCGGCGCGCGCCGCCCGCCTCGCCCCCGCCGAGGCCCTCCGCGCGGCATAGTCATATCGCTAGCCGGGCCTGCGGCGCGGGCGGCGGGGCGGAGGCTGGGATGCCGCGTAGGCGGCCTCCGCCGCGGCCCGGGCGTCGAGGATACGCCGGCGGCGCCGGGCGACGAGCGAGACCAGCGCCACGGTCAGGCAGGCGGCCGCGATGGCCAGCCCGGCTTCGCCGTTATCCAGGATCGAGACCAGCACCCCGGCCAGGCTGCCCGCCACGTTCGCCACCTGGTTCAGCGTCTCGGAGACCGCGAACGCGGACGACCGGATCTCCTCGCCGATCTCGCGCTGCACCGTGGAGTCGAGCGCCAGCTTGGCCAGCCCGGCGGCGAGCGCGGCGGTGAACGCCACCGCGATGACCGTGGTCAGGCTGAAGAACCAGGCGCAGGTCGCCGTCACGACCGGGGCCAGGGTGAGCATGGAGAACAAGATGAACGCCGGGGCCCGGGCGCGCAGCAGCGAACCGATCGCCATCGCGGCCAGCCCGCCGGCCGCGGCCGCCGCCACCAGGGCGCCAAGCGCCACATTGTGCGACACGCCGAAGTTCGCGCTGCGCAGGTAGAACGCCAGGAAGAAGACCATGTAACCGGAGAACGCGCGGAGCACCGCGTTGCCCCGCATCGCCTCGCCCACGATCGGGCCGACGTTGGCCAGGGTCCGCCACCGCCCGTGCCCCGCCGCCCTCCGGCCGTTCCGGCCCCCGGCGTCCTCGTGCGGCGCATCCGGCACGGGTACTCCGGGAGGGAGCGCGGCAGGCTCGTACGGGAGCGTGCGGCCGTCCCGTCCGGGTTGCCCCGCCCAGGCGCCGTCGGGGCCGGGGGCGTACCGCCCGTGCCCGTTCGGGAAATCTGGCGGCTGGCCGGCCGCGGCGGGCGGCGGGACCGGCGCGGCCGGCGCCGGCGGCACGTCCACCTGGTCCGGGAGCCGCAGCGCGAGGAACGTCGCGGCGAGGTAGATCAGCGTGCCCGCGCGCAGCACCCAGGCCGACCCGAACGCGACCTGGATCCCGGCGGCCACCGCCCCGCCCAGCATGGAGGCGATCAGCGTGATGAGCTGGGACCGCGCGTTGGCGGTCACCAGGGTGATCTCGGCGGGCAGCAGACGCGGCGTGACCGACGCGCGGGCCACGCCGTAGGCCTTCTGCAGCACCAGGATGCCGAACGCCGCGGGCAGCAGCGTCACCGGGCTGTTGATGGCGGCCGACATTCCCCAGCAGAGCAGGCCGCGGGCCGCCAGCGTGCCGGCCAGCAGGTACTTGCGGCCCTGCTGCATGCGGTCCAGGGCGGGCCCGATGAACGGCGCGAGCACCGCGAACGGCGCCATCGTCACCAGCAGGAACAGCACCACCCGGCCGCGTGCCTGATCCACCGAGGTGCTGAAGAAGATCGTCCCGGCCAGCGACACGGCCACGAACGCGTCGCTGGCTCCGCCCGCCGCGGTCAGCTCGATGAGCGTGGACAGGCCGGTCCGCCCGGCCCCCGAGGCGCCGGTCACCCGGTGCACCAGGCCGCCCGTACGGCGGGTCGCGGTGGCCCCGGCCCGCGCGCTGGACCGGAATGCGCCGCCCGTGGCGCGGGCCGCGCCCCCGGTTCGCCGCATCGCCTCGGACAGCCGCATGTACCCAGTATTCTTGCTGTTGGCCAGTACGGCGACCCAGCCGTCCGCAAAGCGGCGGGTATCCGCACGTTCATGCTGCGCGATGAGTGAGAATCGGGAGCCGTGAGTCCCACCCGCACCAGAACCAGGGAACCAGACCAGGCGTCCGCCGAGGCCGTAGACCTCGCGCGGGACGCGCTCATCGCCGTCGTCGGGGCCACCCAGGTCGGCGCCCACCTCGGCGTGCAGGCCGAGGGCGAACGCATCGTCACTCACCTGTTCGAGAGCGCGGACCCGGCCTACGCCGGCTGGCGCTGGGCGGTGACCGTCGTCCGGGCGCCCAGGTCCAAGGTCGTGACGGTCAGCGAGACGGTGCTGCTGCCCGGCCCCGCGTCGCTACTGGCGCCGGACTGGGTGCCGTGGCACGAGCGGCTGCGGCCGGGCGACCTTGGTGTCGGCGACCTGCTGCCCGCGCCGCCGGACGACGGGCGGCTGGTGCCGCTGGTCGTGCTGGAGGGCGACGATGCGGTGGTCGACTGGTTCGACCCTGAGGCTGACGACGCCGACGCGGGTCCGGCCGAGCCGGGTGAGCTGCCCGCGCCGGGCCGGTCCCGGGTGCTGTCCGCCATCGGCCGGGACGGCGCGTCCGAGCGCTGGTACACCAGCGAGCACGGCCCGCGGTCGCCCATCGCGCACGCGGCGCCCGCGCAGTGTGCCAGCTGCGGCTTTTTCCTCCCGCTGAGCGGGGAGCTCGGCCGCTTCTTCGGCGCCTGCGCGAACGCGTACGCGCCGGACGACGGCCGGGTCGTGTCGGCCGACCACGGCTGCGGGGCGCATTCCGAGGCCATGGCCGACGCCGTGGCCGCCAGGACCGCGACGCCGGTCATCGACGAGTTCGGCTACGACCTCGTCGAGCTGCCCGGGATCTCGGTCGGGGAGACCGTGTTCGAGCCGCTGTCCCGCGGCGCCGACTGATCGGTTCCGCGCTTGCCCGCAGCCCGGGCCCGGCCGCGCTTGAGCCTCGGCACGTACCAGGACGCGAAGATCCCGAACGCGATGCCGCACACGCAGGTCCAGATCCACCAGCGCTGATCGGCCGGGAGGCTGCCGCGGATGACGAGCAGGACCACCAATGCGACCGTCCACCCGGCCGTCCCGACCCAGATGACCACCTGATCGTTCGCCTCGAGCGGGGGCGGCGGCGCGGGCCGCGGGGCCTGCTCGCTGGTCGGCTTGGTCGCGTCCACCCCTTCAGGCTACGACCGGCCTCCTAACCGTGATGTACTTAGTCCACGCCCTAGGCCTGCCGACGAAGGTAACCGATGATGACAACCACGCGGACCAGGACCGATGCCGGGCTGGCCACTGCTCTCCGTATCTCCGTGAGCAGGCTGGCGCGGCGGTTGCGCGCGCAGCGCACCACGTCGGGCATGACCGAGGCGGTGCTGTCCGAGACCCAGCTGGCCGCGCTGTCCGCCCTGGAGGTACACCAGGCGATGACGCCGGGCGAGCTCGCCGAGCACGAGAAGGTGCAGCCGCCCTCGATGACCCGGGTTATCGCCGTGCTCGAGGAGCGCAGCCTGGTGCTCCGCTCGCCGCACCCGACCGACCGGCGGCAGGTGATCCTCACCGTTACCGAGGAAGGACGGGCGGTCGTCCAGCGTGTCCGGCGGCGCAAGGACGCCTGGCTGGCCCGGCGGCTGGCCGAGCTGAGCACCGAGGAGCGGGCCGCCCTCCGGGCCGCAGTGCCGATCCTGGAGAAACTCAGCCAGTCGTCGTGACCGGCCCGCCCGCGGGTGGCCCGGTCGCCGGTCCCGTAGCTGGCGGAGCGCGCAGCGGCCAGTTCGCCAGCGAGGTGTATCGCGGCTGCTCGGTCGCGCCCAGACGGCTGCGGACCAGGTGCACGCGGTCCGCGGTCCACGGCTGGCCCTGGTAGTCGTCCAGCGCGGCCACCAGTTCGGTGACGTCGGCGGGCATCCGGCACCTGGCCAGGGTCAGGTGCGGCTGGAACCGCCGGCCCTTGTCCGGCGGGGGAGTTCCCGCGCGGCTGGCGCCGGCCGCGACGGACTCGGCCAGCAGGGCCAGCGCCCGGCGGTCTCCGGACAGGCCACTCCACAGCACGTTGGCCCGGGTGGCAGCGGGGAAGGCGCCCGCGCCCGCGAAGGCGAGCCGTACCTGGTGATGTCGCGCCGCGGCCCGCTGGAGCCGCGGTACCAGCCTGGCCGCCGCGGCCTCGTCGACCTGGCCGAGGAAGGCCAGCGTCACGTGCCACGCCTCCCGGTTGGTCCAGCGCAGGTCAAGACGCCCGGCGCGGAGCGGTTCGACGAGAGCGTCGAGCTCGTCGAGCACCGCCGGAGGTGGCGCGATGGCCACGAACAGCCGCATGAGTTCCCCCGGAGCGACAGCCGATCCCGGGGACCGCTCGATCCCCTCCCGCTGGGTCCCGGGGCCTAAACCGGTCCGCGGGGAGCACGCGGGCCCGCTCAGCAATTCTGCCCGGTGAGCGTTGTCTCCCATGACCCAACCCTTCGCCCTCGGATCTTCTCAAGTCTGCTGGTTTGTAGGCTGTCATCGTGAACCGGCTGCCCCGATGGCTGCTCCCGGCCGTGCTCGTGCTCCTGGTACTAACGGTACTGATCGGGGCGGTCATCCGTTAGCCCGCCCCCGTCACCCGGCCCTGTCAGCTGACAAGGCGTTCGGCTACGTAGTCGATGCAGGCGGTCAGCGCTTCCACGTCGGCCGGCTCGACCGCGGGGAACATGCCCACACGCAGCTGGTTGCGGCCCAGCTTCCGGTATGGTTCCGTGTCCACGATCCCGTTCGCCCGCAGGGTTGCCGCTATGTCGTCAGCGGCCAGCGCGCCCGTACCGTCACCCACGATGTCGATCGTCCCGACGACCTGCGAACGCTGCGAGGGATCGGCGACGAACGGGTTCGCGAAGGCCGCCTTCTCCGCCCATGTATACAGTATGGCAGCCGACCGCGCGGTCCGGGCCGTCGTCCAGGCCAGCCCGCCGTGGGCGAGCATCCAGTCGATCTGGTCAGCCAGCAGGAACAAGGTCGCCACCGCGGGCGTGTTGTAGGTCTGGTCCCTGGCCGAGTTCTCCAGCGCGATCCGCAGCGAGAGGAAGTCGGGTACGTACCGGCCGCTCGCCGCGATCTCGTGCACCCGATCCACCGCGGCCGGCGACATCAGCGCGAGCCACAGGCCGCCGTCCGAGCCCAGGCCCTTCTGCGGGGCGAAGTAGTACACGTCGAACTCTTCGGCCCGCACCGGGAGCCCGCCCGCGGCGCTGGTCGCGTCGACCAGGACCAGCGACCCGGGATCGGCGCCGGGAACCCGGTGCACCGGCATCGCCACGCCGGTCGAGGTCTCGTTGTGGGTCAGCGCGTAGGTGTCCGCCCGGGGGTCCGCCGCCGGTACCGGGTGGCTGCCCGGGGCGGACTCGATCACGGCCGGCTCGGCCAGCCACGGCGCACGGCCGGCCACCGCCGCGAACCTGGCCGAGAACTCGCCGAAGCTCAGGTGCTGGGAATGCTCGCGGATCAGCCCGAACGTGGCCACGTCCCAGAACGCGCTGGTGCCGCCGTTGCCGAGCGCGACCGTGTAGTCGGCCGGCAGGGCGAAGAGCTCGGCCAGGCCGGCCCGGATCCGCTGCACCAGCGACCTGACCGGCGGCTGCCGGTGCGACGTGCCCAGGTAGGCGCCGCCCGAGGCGGCCAGCGCGGCCAGCTGCGCGGGACGGATCCTGGCCGGGCCGCTGCCGAACCGGCCGTCGGCGGGCTTGAGCTCTGCCGGTATCACGAGGGCCGGGCTCACGAGGTTGGTCATGGCCGCAGCCTACCGGCGGCCCCTAACCCCTGCCGGTCGAGCACCTCGTCGGCGCCGGGGACCTCCCGCACCGGCCGCACGGGGGGACCGGTGTACCTGGCGGCCGGCCGGACGAGCCGGCCGGTGCGCTTCTGCTCCATGATGTGGGCCGCCCAGCCCGCCGTGCGGGCGCAGGTGAACATCGAGGTGAACATGTGCGACGGCACCTCGGCGAAGTCCAGCATGATGGCCGCCCAGAACTCCACGTTGGTCTCCAGCACCCGGTCCGGGCGCCGCGCCCTGAGCTCGGCCAGCGCGGCCTTCTCCAGGGCCAGCGCGACCTCGTAGCGCGGCGCGCCCAGCTCCTTGGCGGTACGGCGGAGTACCCGGGCGCGGGGGTCCTCGGCCCGGTACACCCGGTGCCCGAAACCCATCAGCCGCTCGCCCCGGTCCAGCACGGAGGCCACGTACCTTTCGGCGTCCCCGGTCCGCTCGACCTCCTCGATCATGCCGAGCACCCGCGCGGGCGCGCCGCCGTGCAGCGGGCCGGACATGGCGCCGACCGCCCCGGACAGGGCGGCGGCCACGTCGGCGCCGGTCGAGGCGATCACCCGGGCGGTAAAGGTAGAGGCGTTCATGCCGTGCTCGGCCGCCGACGTCCAGTACGCGTCGACCGCCTTGACGTGCCGCGGATCGGGCTCTCCGCGCCAGCGGATCATGAACCGCTCGGTGATCGTCGCGGCCTGGTCCACCCGGCGCTGCGGCACCATCGGCAGCCCGACGCCGCGGGCCGCCTGGGCCACGAAGGACAGCGCCATCACCGAGGCGCGGGCGAGATCCTCGCGCGCCTGCTCGTCGCTGATGTCCAGGAGCTGCCGCAGCCCCCAGGCGGGCGCGAGCATGGCCAGGGCGCTCTGCACGTCGACCCGGATGTCGCCGGAGTGCACCGGGATCGGGTACGGCTCGGCCGGCGGCAGCCCGGGCGCGAAGGCATTGTCCACCAGGAGGCCCCAGACATGCCCGTAGGAGACATGGCCGACCAGTTCCTCGATGTCAACGCCGCGATACCGGAGCGAACCGCCCGCCTTGTCCGGCTCGGCGATTTCCGTCTCGAAGGCGATGACGCCTTCAAGTCCCGGCTTGAAGTCCGACATCGGTCCTTCCTCTCGTCGTCCTCGCGGGGTGTCAGAGGCTCCTCATCACTGCTTGTGTATGTGAGTGTATGGACGAGCGAACCTGACGGAGCGGGCAGGGTACTAGAGTTCACCCATGACGCTCAGGTCGGCAACGCCAGGCCCGCATGCCCTGTCCCAGGATCAGATAGCCGGCGAGCCGATGGCGCAGTTCGCCCGGTGGATGGATGACGCGCTCGCGTCGGATATGCCGGAGCCGACGGCGATGGTGCTGTCCAGCATCACCCCGGAGGGGCGGCCGCGGGCCCGCACGGTGCTGCTGAAGGCTCATGACCAGGCCGGATTCACCTTCTACAGCAACCGCACCTCGCGCAAGGGCAGGGAACTCGCGGCTAACCCGGCGGCCTGCCTGGTGTTCCCCTGGTACGGCATCCAGCGCCAGGTGGTCGTGGAGGGCACGGTCCGCGAGCTGTCGCAGGCCGAGAGCGAGCCGTACTACCACTCGAGGCCCCGCCATTCCCAGATCGGCGCGTGGGCCAGCAGGCAGTCGACGGTGATCGCGTCCCGGGCGGTCCTGGACGACCGCGTCGCCGAACTGGAGCGGCGCTGGCCGGAGCCCGGGCAGGTGCCGATGCCTGATTTCTGGCGCGGGTACTTCCTCGAACCCGACGCGGTGGAGTTCTGGCAGGCAGGCGCGTTCCGGTTGCATGACCGGCTGCGCTACCGGCGCGTGGTGAGGGGCGCCGGGGAGGTGGGTGGGGGCTGGGCCGTCGACCGCCTGTCCCCCTGACGCTGCGAGCTGGGTTTGAGGGATCAGCTCCCGTCTCCGCGGCATAGCATCACAAGCAGGAGGATGAGGAGTTGACAGCCCAGGGGCTCATAGACACGACGGAGATGTACCTCCGCACTATCTTCGAACTCGAAGAGGAGGGCGTCGTCCCGCTGCGCGCGCGCATCGCCGAGCGGCTGGCGCAAAGCGGGCCCACCGTGAGCCAGACGGTGGCCAGGATGGAGCGGGATGGCCTGGTGCACGTGGCCGGGGACCGGCACCTCACGCTGAGCGAGGTCGGCCGGACGCTCGCCACCCGGGTGATGCGCAAGCACAGGCTGGCCGAGTGCCTGCTGGTGGGGATCATCAAGCTGCCGTGGGAGGAGGTACACATCGAGGCGTGCCGCTGGGAGCACGTGATCTCGGAGAGCGTGGAGCGCCGCCTGCTGGAGCTGCTCGGCTTCCCGGTGCGCTGCCCGCATGGCAACCTCATTCCCGGCCTGGTCGAACTCGGGCTGCCCGCGGAGGCGCTCGACCGGGTGAACGTGGCCACGAATGAGACGGGCGAGGCGATGACAAAGGTCACATCCGCGGACAACACGCGAGTGGTCATCCGGCGAATTGGCGAACAAATTCAGAGTGATCTTGTTTTGATGCTTAAACTCAAGCGCGTCGGGATACAACCCGGACGCGAGGTGATTCTCATGGCAGCCGACGATGGTGTCCGCGTGACAGCTGGTGACTCGATGGACGCCATAGCGACCGAACTCCCCAGGGACATCGCAGGACACATTTTCGTGTCCATTAGCAGCCGGTGTCAGACGGTGGCCGGAGCGTGATCACGTCAGTCGGAAACGCTACCGTGGCCGGGGAGCGCGAGCGTGACGGGCTGGGGTGAGGCGGCTTTCGACGTGTACCTCCCGGCGGACATGGTCCTCGACCACGCCGATATAGCCGTCGTGGTCACCGACAGGCTGTGCAATATCCTTTACGTCAACGACTTCGCGGCGCGGCTTTTCCGGGTTTCCGGTGATGTATCCCGGCTGGCCGGCTGCCCCGTCGTGTCCCTGGGGCTGTTCGCCGACGACGGCGTGCGCAAGACCGAGGACCTGGCCGGCCAGGTGCTGCGCGGCCGGTCCTGGGAGGGAACGTTCGAGAGCGAGCGCGGCGACGGGTCCCGCAACCTCAGCCGCGGCATCGCCGTGCCACTGCGGCACCCCGGCGGTGATATCGACGGCATGGTGATCCTGGTCCGGGAGGCCGGCCGCCGCGACGGCCACGGGCAGCCGGACAGGATCGCCCTGCTCGAGCGGGTCGGCGAGCGACTGGCCGGCTCGCTGGAGATCGGCACCACGCTCAAGCACGTGGCCGAGATCCTGGTGCCGCAGTTCGCCGACCACTGCTTCATCGACCTGTTCCAGGGTAACCAGCTCATCCGCCGGGCCATGCGGCATGCGAGCGACTGGGTGCCGCCGCCGGGCACCTGGGCCCAGGTCGGCGAGCAGATCCACTACCCGGACGGCCACTTCTGCCAGCAGGCGATGGCACGCCTCGACACGATCGCCATCAACGACCTGGACAGCGAGTACTACCCCGCACCCAGCCCGGAGAGCATGGCGGCGGCGCACGAGGCCGGGCTGACGTCGGTGATCGCCGCCCCGCTCTACGCCCGGGGCGAACTCCTCGGCGTGATGAGCCTGGCCCTGTCCAGGCTCACCGAACGCGACGAACACCACTACGACGCGCCTGACCGCGATCTGATCGGCGCCATCGCCAGCCGGGTGGCCATCGCGATCGACAACGCGATGCTGTTCGAGACCGAACGGCAGACCGCGCTGGCCTTCCAGAAGAGCCTGCTTCCGCAGGCGATCCCGGACCTGGACGGCATGGAGGTGGCCTGCCGGTACGTGCCGGCCAAGCCGCTCGAGGCGCAGGGCCAGGGCATCCAGACCCAGGTCGGCGGCGACTGGTACGACATCATCCCGCTGGCCGCCGGGCGGGTCGGCATCGTCATCGGCGACGTCGAGGGCCGCGGCGCGCGGGCCGCGGCGATCATGGGACAGCTGCGCGCGGCCCTGCGGGCGTTCGCGCAGGACGAGAAGTCACCCGCGGACATCATGCGCAAGCTCGACGACTGGTGCCGGGCTCTGGCCCCGTCTACGGGGGGGCTCGGAGGGGGCAGCGAGAACGGGATGACGGCCGGGGATCCGCCCACGGCCAGCTGCATCTACATGATCTACGACGCCTGGTCCAGGGAACTGACCTTCGCGAACGCCGGCCACGACGCCCCGCTGCTGATCAGCGCGGGGCAGGTGCGGCAGCTCGAGTTCCTGCACAAGGGTGTCCTGCTCGGCGTGCGCGGCAAGGGCATCAGGGGGCTGCCTACCTACCGGGAGCAGACGATCGACATGCCGCCCGGCGCCATCCTGGTGTTCTACACCGACGGCCTGACCGACCGGCGGACCCGTGCCGACGGCTCGGGTCATTACACCGAGGCCGAGGCGGTCCAGATGCTGCAGCACGCGGTGCGCGCGGCCGCCGCCAGCGGCGACGCCGACGCGGTGGCCACGGCGGCCGAGTACGCGGTGCCCGGGGACATCGACGACGACATGGCCATCCTGGTGGTCCAGTCCTCCCCGTCCGAACTCGCCTCGGCCGAGCGCACCTTCCCGGCCGAGCCGATCATGGTTTCCGAGGCGAGACGGCTGGCCGCCCAGACCTTCCGGTCCTGGGGCATGGACCCCGGCCAGGCCGAGCTCGCCTGCCTGCTGGTCTCCGAGGTGGTCACCAACGCCGTCCTGCACGCCTCGATCACCCCGAGCCCAGGCCGCGACCTGGACCTGGAGATCGAGCCGCTGATGATGCCCGCGCCCGTCGGCGTGCCCTCGGGCCCGGCCAGCCGGGTCCTTCCCGGCCCGGTCCCGTCCGGACGGGTGGTGGCCAGGCAGGCCGCCGTGCCACCCCAGAGCCCCGCCGGCCTGGGAGGCTGGGCCGGCGGCCCGCCCGGCGCTCCGGCGGCGCCCAGGGAATTCCGGCTGCGGCTGCGGCGCGGCGCGGCTTCGGTGTGGGTGGAGGTCTTCGACCCCGATCTGAGGCTGCCCCGGATCCGCACCGCGGCGGAGACCGACGAAGGGGGCCGCGGCCTCTACCTGGTCGAGCAGCTGGCGACCCGGTGGGGATCCCGGCCGACTCCGGAAGGCAAGGCGGTCTGGTTCGAGATGCCGCGCAGCGGCGACCTGCCCTGACCCGTTCCGCGCGGGGGTCGGCTGCGATCCCTGGCCCTCAGTGGCTGATGTGCACCGACCACATGAGCAGCAGGACGACGACGATGACGATGATCGGCCCCAGCCAGTGCTTGCCCGAGACCCCCAGCTTCATCTTGCCCCGTAGTCGCGTCCATCCGAATGCCGCCAGGGCGGCGATGAACACCAGCAAGATGAGTCCGTCCATACCCGCCTCCTGAGCCCTGCGGTCCTGCGAACCCGTTCCCGAGCCTACGACATTCGGTTCCCGGGCGCGAGACGAGGTACCGTGAGCCTCAGCGGTGGCGAGCCGCGGACGGAGGCCGTGATGGCGGAAGCGTTCATAGCCGGTGCGGTGCGGACCGCGGTCGGCAAGCGGAACGGATCCCTGTCCGGGGTCCACCCGGTCGACCTCGCGGCGCACGCCCTGCGCGGGCTGGTGGACCGGACCGGGATCGACCCGGCCGCGGTTGACGACGTGATCATGGGGTGCGTCTCGCAGATCGGCCCGCAGACCTTCAACATCGCCAGGAACGCCTGGCTATCTGCGGGCCTGCCGGAGAGCGTGCCCGGCGTCACCGTCGACCGGCAGTGCGGGTCCTCCCAGCAGGCGGTGCATTTCGCCGCCCAGGCCGTGATGTCCGGCACGCAGGACCTGGTGGTCGCGGCCGGCGTCGAGAGCATGAGCATCGTCACCATGGGCTCGACCGTCACCCTGGCCATGCAGGCGGGCATGCCGGCCCCGTTCGGCCCCGGCTGGCGGGAGCGCTACGGGGACCAGGAGATCTCCCAGTTCCGCGGGGCCCAGCTGATCTGCGAGCAGTGGGGCTTCAAGCGGAACCAGCTCGAGGAGTGCGCCCTGGAAAGCCATCAGCGCGCGGTCCGCGCCATCGACGAGGGCCGGTTCGACTCGCAGATAGTGCCGCTGGACGGCTTCGGCCGGGACGAGGGGCCGCGCCGGGACACATCGCTGGAGAAGATGGCCGGGCTTGCCCCGCTCCGCCCGGGCTGGGAGATTACCGCCGCGGTCGCCTCCCAGATCTCCGACGGGGCCGGCGCGCTGCTCATCGCCTCGCAGGACGCACTGCGCCGGTACGGCCTGACCCCGCTGGCCCGGGTGCACACGCTGGCCGTGGTGGGTTCCGACCCGGTGCTGATGCTGACCGGCCCGATCGAAGCGACCTCCAAGGCTCTGGGCCGGGCCGGGATGAAGGCCGGGGACATCGACGTGTTCGAGGTCAACGAGGCGTTCGCGCCCGTCCTGCTGGCCTGGTCGGAGGACACCGGAGCGCCGCTCGACCGGGTCAACCCGAACGGCGGGGCGATCGCCCTCGGGCACCCGCTCGGGGCGACCGGGGTGATCCTGATGACCAAGCTGGTCCACGAGCTGCAGCGCACCGGGGGCCGCTTCGGCCTGCAGGCCATGTGCGAGGGCGGCGGTCAGGCCAACGCCACGATCGTCGAGCAGGTCTAGCCGGCCGGCTGGATCAGGCTCCCGCGCTCGCCATTGCCTCCACCCTCACCCAAGGCCGGGGCCGCGGAGCATGTAGCCGACGCCGCGGCGGGTATGGATGAGCGGCGGCCCGAGCCGGTGGATCTTGCGCCGGAGGTAGCTGACGTAGGTCTCCACCACCTGGGGCTGGCCGGTATAGTCGCGGCCCCACACCCGCTCCAGCAGCTCGGCCCTGGTCAGCACGCTGCCCTGGTCCCGCAGCAGGCAGGCGAGCAGCCGGAACTCGGTCGGGGACAGGTCCACCAGCGTTCCCGCCCGGTGCACCGTCCACCGGGACTCGTCGAGCACCAGATCGCCGCAGCGCAGCACGCGCGGCACGCCTGGCACGCGCGGCTCAGTCCCGGCCATGGCATCCACCGGATCGAAGCGGCTCGCGGAGTCGTAGGGGCTCGCGGGGGCGAAGGGCCTCGCGGGTTGGTGCCGGCGCACCCGCGCGGAACGCGGGTACGCCGGCGAAGCTGGCGCCACGAGGGGCTGTCCGGCCCGACTCACCAGTGGGTCGGCGCCGCGGTCGGGGTGACCACCGGCGTCGCGCCGGTTCCGGTGGCCGTCCTGCCGCCGACGGCGGCGGTGCTCAGCGGGGTGAACAGGACCAGCTGAGCGTGCAGCGTCCAGTGTGACCGCGTGCCGGCGACCAGCGCGAGGTCACCGCGGGCGAGCGCGTGCGTGGCCTGCCAGGCGTTCTGGGTAAACGTGACCGGGCTCCAGGCCGGCATAGCGGCCTGCGGCATGGTCGCGGTCTGGTTCACGGTCGCCATGCTCCGGCTCACGGTGATCGTCACGGTGAGGTTGGTGTTGGCCACCTGCACGGTCACGGTCTGCGTGGCCGGGGTCGGCGTCAGCATGGCCGCGGCCGTGGTCGGGCTGCCGGCCAGCAGCGACGTCGCGGGAATCATGTTGCCCGACCGCATCGCCTGCTGCGCCGCGCTGGTGCTCGCGGTCAGGGCCCGGGTGCCGGCCATCGTGTTCGAGACGTCCTGGAACTTCGTCCTGCCGGACAGCAGCCACAGGTGCAGCGAGCCGTTCGAAGACTGCAGGACCAGGAACTTCTTCGTGGCCAGGACCACGATGCCGCGCTGGACGGCGACCGTCTTGCCGTTGTGCCTGGCCTGGCTGAACTGCCGTGCCTGGGTGAGCTGCGCGAGCTGGGCGTACGAAATCTGCCTGGAACCGTTCCAGTTGGTCATGGCCGAGCTGAGGACGGTTCCCTCGTTGCCGGCGTGAGATGAGAAGGCGGCGGACGTGGCCGTCGCCGCGGCCCCGTGGCTCGCGGCCAGGGCCGCGCCTGCCGCCACCGCGCCGCCGGCCAGTATGGCGGTCGCGATGCCGACCCGGGTCTTGGTGGAACTCTTCCCGTAACGCCGATCGCGGGCCCTCATAGGTGTCTCCTTCTTCCGTGGCGGTGTCTTTGCTGGCTCTGTCTTCCGGGGACGCCGCGCCCGCTTCGCGTGTCCAGGTAAGACTGTCCGGGCCAAAGGGGTCCTAGGTAGCCGATGGACGGCCCGTTCGTGTCCATGCGTCCGACATTGCCCGATCGGCCGGGGCCCGACGCGGAATCCACGCGCCACGTAAGCAGTACGTTCGTGAGTTCACATGCTCGCGCCAGCGCCCGCCGGGAAGACCCGGCGGGCGCTGGCTGAGTTCAGCTCCCGGTTACATCCGTTCCGGGATCGGCACCCCGAGCAGCGTCAGGCCCAGGGTCAGCGCGTCGAGGGTCAGCGCGCAGAGGGCGAGCCGGCTGGCCCGCAGCGACGCGGGCTCCGCCTTGAGCACCGGGCACTCCTCGTAGAACGTGGTGAACAAGCTGGCCACGTCGAACAGGTAGGCGCAGAGCCGGTGCGGTTCGGCGGTCTCGCCCAGCTGGGTCACCATGGCGCCGAAATCGAGCAGCCGCAGCGCGAGCGCCCGTTCCGGGCCCGCGGTGATCGCGATCCCGGACCCGCGGGCGCCGGCCTCCGCCTGACCGGCCTGCGCCTGACCGGCCTCGCCCTCGCCGGCCCGGCGGAAGATCGACTTGATCCGCGCGGTGGCGTACTGCAGGTAAGGACCGGTGTTACCGCGGAACGAGATCATCCGGTCCCAGTCGAACAGGTAGGCGCTCTCCCGCGCGGTGGACAAGTCGGCGTACTTGACCGCGCCAATGCCGACCGCGTCGGCCACCGCGTCCAGTTCGGCCGCGTCGAACCGGGATGAGGCGTCCACCTCGTCGAGGATGCCGCGGGCCCGGTCGACGCCCTCCTGAAGCAGGCCGGTGAGCTTGGGCGTCTCCCCTTCCCTGGTCTTCAGCCGGTTGCCGTCCTGGCCCAGCACCATGCCGATCTGGGCGTGCTCGAACCGGGCCTCCGCCGGTATCCAGCCCGCCTCCCGGGCCACCGCGAAGACCATCTGGAAGTGCAGGGCCTGCTCGGACCCGACCACGTACACCGAACGGTCGGCGCTGAGCTTGTCCACCCGGTAGCGGACCGCGGCCAGGTCGGTCGAGGCGTAGTTGTAGCCGCCGTCGCTCTTGCGGATGATGAGCGGCAGCGGCCGGCCCTCGCGGCCGGTGAAACCCGCGGGGAACGCGCACAGCGCGCCCTCGCTCTCGACCGCGATGCCCCGCGCCACGAGCTCGCCCACGGTATCCGCGAGCATGTCGTTGTAGAAGCTCTCGCCGCGGATGTCCTCGTCCGTGAGGCTCACCCTGAGCCGCGTGTACACCTGGTGCAGGTACCCGCGGGAGATGTCGACGAGCCGCTGCCAGATGACCATCGTGTCCGGATCCCCGGCCTGCAGCCGGACCAGGCGGCTCCGGGCGCGCTCGGTGAACGCCGGGTCAGAGTCGAACTTGCGCCGGGCCGCCTGGTAGAACGCGTTCGGGTCGGTGCTCAGCAGCCCCGCCTCGGCCGAGTCCTCGCCCGCGTCGAGCAGGTGCTCGATGAGCATGCCGAACGGGGTTCCCCAGTCGCCGACGTGGTTGTCCCTGATCACCCGGTGCCCGGCGAACTCCAGGACGCGGGCGATGGCGTCGCCGACGATGGTGGTGCGCAAGTGCCCGACGTGCATCTCCTTGGCCACGTTCGGCGAGGAGTACTCCACCACCACCGTCTGCGGGGTGGCGGCCGGCGCGAGCCCGAGCCTGGGGTCGCCGAGCATCTGCGTGGCCTGCGCGGCGATCCAGTCGTCGCGCAGCGAGAAGTTGATGAAGCCGGGCCCGCTGACCTCAGGCTCGGCGCAGATGCCGGCCACGTCCACCCGGGCAGCGAGCTCGGCGGCCACCTCCCGGGGCGGGCGGCCCAGCCGCTTGCCGAGCGGCAGCGCCACGTTGGCCTGGAAGTCCGCGAACGAGGACGGCCGGATCAGCGGGTCCGCGTCGCCAAAGTCAGGACCGAACGACGCGACGATGGCGTCGTGCACCCGCTGCGCGAGAACCTGCTGTGGATCGGCCATACCTCAAGCTTACAAGGGGGCCGAGGGGGTCTGGGGGGAAAGGTTTCCCCCCAGGGTCGGGGGGTTCCGGGGGGTCGTCCCCCCGGACTAGCACAGCACCTAACTGGCGGCGGAGGAAGTGGCCGCCGCGGCCAGCCGACCGGCCCGGGCCGAACCGCTGGGTGATCTTCTCCGTGATCTCGCCGCGGGCCAGGTCGGCCGCGAGCAGGCAGGCGGAGGTGACGGCGCGAGCGGTGCTCGCGCCGTGCGCGATTACCGCGGTCCCGCCCAGGCCGAGCAGGACGGCCCCGCCGTAGCTCTCCGAATCCAGCCGCGCGGCCAGCTCCCGCAGCCCGCGGCGCTGCAAGAACGCGCCGACACGGGCGGTCCGGGTCGAGGTCACCGCGGCGCGCAGCTCGGTGGCGGCGAACCGGATCGAGCCTTCCAGCGTCTTCAGCGCCACGTTCCCGGTGAAGCCGTCGGTCACGATCACGTCGACCTCGCCCGCCAGCAGGTCGCCGCCCTCGACGTTGCCCGCGAAGCTCAGCGGGAGCGCGCCGTGCGGCGGGTCGCTGGCCAGCAGCTCGTGCGCGCGCCGGGTGAACTTGTTCCCCTTGCCCGGTTCGGCGCCGATCGTCAGCAGCCCCACCCGGGGGGCGGACACGCCCAGCGCGGTCTGCGCGTACGCGACGCCGAGCTGGCCGAACTGGACGAGCATCTCCGGCTTGGGATCGGCGGTCGCGCCCGCGTCGATGAGCACCGTGCGTCCGGGGCGGGTCGGCAGCACGACGGCGAGCCCGGGCCGTTCTACCCCGGGCAGTGACCGCAGCCGCAGCCGCGCGGTGGCCACGATGCCGCCGGTGGACCCGGCCGATACCACCGCGGCCGCGTCGCCGCGCCGGACGAGCTGGCACGCCACCGCAACACTCGACCTGGGGCGGCGCAGGCTGGCCAGCGCGCCCTCGTCCATGGCCAGGTTGTCCTCGGCCGGCACGACCTGGATTTCGTCGATGGCGCCCAGCCCGCCGAGCAGCTGGCGCAGGCGGGCGGCGGGTCCGGTCAGCACGACCCGGATGCCGTGCTCGCGCTGGGCCGCGAGCGCCCCGGCCACGATCACGTCGGGGGCGTGGTCTCCGCCCATGGCGTCGACCGCGATCACCGGGCGCAGTGCGCGCCCCTCACGCGCCGCGCCGTCGGGGGTCCCTCGCGCGCGCCCTGAATCCCCGGCGCGTCCCGGCTGGGTCTCGCCGTCTCGCGCCTGCCGCCGGTCCGGGCCGTCCGGTGCGGTATTCAGCGGAGCACCGGGGTGCGCGGCCGCGGATGGTGCCTCATCCCTGCTGTGCCCCTCAACCTTCGGTGCCGGCCTGGTGGCCCCATTATGGCCCCGGGCGCCCGCCCGGCCGGTCCTGGCCCCTGCGCGGGCCGGCGGGCAGGCCCGGTTCCCCCGGTTGCATCGGGCCGCGACATTGTACGGCTAAAGACACGAAGAATAGGCCTATTTGTCAAAACCAGGGTCTTGGAAGTTGCTGTGATCTGGCCGAATACTTCCTGCGAATCATGGTAATTGACATAACGAAGCAATGACGGAAGCAGAATCGGAACCATCAAGGCTGCCAGTGCGTATTAAGCATGGGAGTAGTTTCTGCCCGGCGTATAGCGGGAACGCGGGCAGGCGGGGGAGCCGCTGGGGAGCGGATGTCTAAGGGGCTACTTTTTGCGTGTTTCGCGGGCGTATCGGCCGCGCGGCGCGCCGAACGGAGGAAAAGGCGTGACTGACATCCAGCTGGAAGTACCGTCGCCGCGGTCAGCAGGCCGCGGGTTCCGTGCCTACTCGGCCAAGCACCTGGACACGCTGGTGCAGCGGGCCGGGCTGCCGCCGGAGGAGCGGCTGGCGGTGCGGGCGGTGGCGACCGTGCTCCCGTTCCGGACGAACTCGTACGTGGTGGAGCACCTGATCGACTGGGACGCGGCCCCCGACGACCCGATCTACCGGCTCGTCTTCCCGCAGCCGGACATGCTGCCAGAGGCCGACGTGCGACGACTCGCGGACATGATCGACGGCGGCGAGCCCGCGGCCAGGCTGCGCGCCGCCGCGCACGAGATCAGGATGCGGCTCAACCCCCATCCGGCGGGCCAGCTGCTGCTGAACCCGCCCAGCCTGCACGGCAGGCCGCTGCCAGGCCTGCAGCACAAGTACCCGGAAACCGTGCTGTTCTTCCCCCGGCAGGGCCAGACCTGCCACGCGTACTGCAGTTACTGCTTCCGCTGGGCGCAGTTCGTGGACGAGCCCGACCTGAAGATGGCCACCGACGACATCGGCACGCTGGTGGCCTATCTGCACGAGCACCCCGAGGTGACCAGCATCCTGATCACCGGGGGCGATCCCATGATCATGGGCGAGGCGGTGCTGCGCCGGTACATCGAGCCGCTCATCGACCCGCGGAACGGCCTGGACCACATCGAGTCGATCAGGCTCGGCACCAAGTCGCTGGCCTACTGGCCGCAGCGATTCGTCACCGACCCGGACGCCGATGACACCTTGCGGCTGTTCGGCGAGGTCATCACCTCGGGCCGGAATCTCGCGGTGATGGCGCACTTCTCCCATCCGCGCGAGCTCGAGCCGCCGGTGCTGGCCGAGGCGGTGCGCCGGATCGGGGACACCGGCGCGGTGATCCGCACCCAGGCCCCGCTGATCCGGTCGATCAACGACGACCCGGCGGCCTGGCGCCAGATGTGGCGGACGCAGGTCCGGATGGGCATGGTCCCCTACTACATGTTCGTCGAGCGCGACACCGGCCCGCAGGACTACTTCGCGGTGCCGCTGGCCCGCGGGTACGACATCTTCCGCCAGGCCTACCAGGGCGTTTCCGGCCTGGCCCGGACCGTCCGCGGCCCGTCGATGTCGGCCACGCCGGGCAAGGTGTGCGTCGACGGGGTGACCGAGGTGGCGGGCATCAAGGTCTTCGTCCTGCACATGATCCAGGCGCGCGACCCCAGCCTGGTCGGCTCGCCGTTCTTCGCCAGGTTCGACCCGGCCGCCTGCTGGCTGACCGACCTGGAGCCGGTGTTCGCGGACCGGTTCCCGTTCGAGCCCGCCCGCTACGAGACCGTGCCGGACGAGCTGCCCGGGCTCTGGCCCAGTGAGCCGGACGAGCCGGGCGAGCTGATGGTCCCGGCCATCTGACCGTCCTGCGCCGCCGCGACGCGCCCCGGGCCGGCTGCCTTGTTCTTGATGGCAAAGCAGCTGGCCGCGGCGATCAGCACCACGGCGATCGGCATGACCATGGTCCAGCGCATGGCGAGCACGTAACCGGTGCTGAAGACCTCGGCGCCGAGCCGGTGCAGCTGGGCCGCGAGCCCCGGCGGGGCCCCCGCCGGGGCGGCGGAACCTGCCGGGCCGCCGCCGATCAGGCCGCTGGACGCGGCCTGCCGGAAGCCGTTCACGAACGGCGCGCGGGCCTGCGGCGGCAAGCTGGCCGAGGCGCTGCTGGCCTCGCTGGTCAGCGAGGCCACCAGGCGGTTCTGCAGCAGCGCGCCCACCGCCGCGGTGCCGATCACCGAACCGACCTGGCGGGTGGTGTTGAGCACGCCGGAGGCGGCGCCGGCCATCCGCGGGTCGACCTCGCGCATCGCCACCGTGGTCAGCGGCGCGAACGTGCCGCCCATGCCGAGACCCGCCACGATCAGCGCGGGCAGGAAGTCGTACCAGGCGGAATGCGGCGTCGCGATCAGCACGACCCAGCCCATGCCCACGGCGAACAGGGTCAGGCCGCAGATCAGGATGTACTTGCCGCCGGTCTTGTCGGTGAGCTTGCCGAGGAAGGGCGCGGCGAAGATCATCACCAGCGAGGAGGGCGCCAGGGTCAGCCCCGCCTTGAGCGCGGAAAAGCCGAGCGCGGACTGCAGGTAGATGGTCAACGGCAGGAAGATGCCCAGCATCCCGATGGACAGCGTGCACGACACCCAGTTCATCAGCGTGAAGTTCCGGTTGCGGAACAGCGCGAACGGGATGAGCGGCTCACGGTCCTGGCGCAGCTTCTGCACCAGGAGGAACACGGCGAGCAGCACCACCCCGGCGGCGATGATCAGCGGGATGGTGATGAACGAGTAGACCGTGCCCCAGTCGTAGCGCTGCCCTTCCACCAGCCCGTAGCAGATGGCGAGCAAGGCCAGGCTGGCCAGCGTCACGCCCAGGACGTCGAACCGGTGCCGCCGCCCGGGCTGGAAGCCCGGGATGATGAAGAACGTCGCGGCGAGGACCGCGATCCCGATCGGCAGGTTGACGAAGAAGATCCAGCGCCAGTCGAAGGCGGTCACGAGCAGGCCGCCCAGGGTGGGCCCGGCGATCGTGGCCAGGCCGGCCACCGCGCCCCAGATGCCGAACGCGGCCCCCCGCCGTTCCGGCGGGAACGTCATCGTGACGATGGCCAGGGTCTGCGGCATCAGCATGGCCGCACCCAGGCCCTGGACCGCGCGGAAGCCGATCAGAGCGCCGGCTCCGGGGGCGAACCCGCAGGCCGCCGAGGCGGCCGTGAACACGACGATCCCGGCCACGAACATGGTCCGCGGGCCCAGCAGATCCCCGAGGCGCCCCGCCGTGATCACCAGGACGGCGAGCACCAGCGCGTAGGCGTTGAGCACCCACAGCACGGCGTCCAGGGAAGCGTGCAGCCTGTCGATCATGTTGGGGATCGCGATGTTGACGATCGTCAGGTCGAGCAGCGTCATGAAGAAGCCGAGTGACACCACGACCAGGACCGCCCACGGATTCCCGCGAAGCTTGGCCATGCTTCCGACCATAGCTCACCAGCACAGAAGTATGAAGATATATCTCGACCCTGACGGGCCGGGTTACCCGCCCCGGCCGACGGCGTACCGCTGATGTGGCGCCGGAACCGCGGCGGGTATGCTCCCCGCATGGAGCTCAACGGTACTTCGGCGGTCGTTTCCGGCGGCGCGAGCGGCCTCGGCGAGGCGACCGCGCGGGTGCTCGCCGCGGCGGGCGTCACGGTGGTCATCGCCGACCTGAACGAGAACCGCGGCAAGCAGATCGCGGACGAGATCGGCGGCCAGTTCGCCCGCACCGACGTGACCGACGAGGCGTCGGTGCAGGCCGCGGTGGACCTCGCGGTGGCCACCGGGGAGCCGCTGCGGACCGGGGTCAGCTGCGCGGGCATCGGCTGGGCGGCGCGGACCGTCGGCCGCGACGGCACCCCGCACGACCTTGGTGCCTACCAGAAGGTCATCGCGGTCAACCTGATCGGGACCTTCAACGTGATGCGGATCTCCGCCGCGGCCATGGCCAGGACCGAGCCCGCCGACGCCGACGGGCAGCGCGGCGTCATCATCAACACCTCCTCGGTGGCGGGCATCGAGGGCCAGACCGGCCAGATCGCGTATTCCGCCTCCAAGGGCGGCATCATCGGCATGACCGTGCCCGGTGCCCGCGACCTGGCCGCCATCGGGGTCCGGGTGAACACGATCTGCCCGGGCATCATCGACACCCCGATCTACGGGTTCCGCGAAGGGGCCGAGGAGTTCAAGGCCCGCCTGGTGGCCCCGGTGGTGTTCCCCAAGCGGATGGGGCGGGCGGATGAATTCGGCCACCTGGTCCGGTCGCTGATCGAGAACGACTACATGAACGCCGAGGTCGTGCGCTTCGACGGCGGGATCAGGTTCCAGCCCAAGTAGGCTGGTCGGGGCACGTATTCAGGTACCCCGATCGTTTTGGCGGCACGCATGTGCGGAATTACCGGCTGCCTGGCCCTGGCAGACGGAGCAGGGCCCGACACCGAGTGGGTGGGCCGTGCCGCCATGCGCGTCGCGCACCGCGGTCCCGATGACGAGGCTTTCTTCGCCGATCAGCACCTGGCCCTGGGCTTCCGGCGGCTGGCCGTCATCGACACCTCGGCGGCCGGCCGTCAGCCGATGCAGTCCGCGGACGGCCGGTTCGTGGTGGTCTTCGACGGCGAGATCTACAACGTCGCGGAGCTGGCCCAGCGGCTGCACGCCCGCGGTGTCCGGCTGCGCAGCAGGTCGGCGGCTGAGGTGCTGCTCGAGATGTACGCCTGGCTGGGCAAGGATGTGGTCCGCCAGCTCCGCGGCATGTACGCGTTCGCCATCTGGGACCGGCGCAACCTGGAGCTGTTCTGCGCGCGTGACCCGTTCGGCATCAAGCCGTTCTTCTACGCGCTGACCGCCGGCGGCCACCGGCCCAGGTCCGGGCCTCAGCTGAGGTTCGCCTCCGAGCGCAAGGCGCTGGCCGGGCCGGGCGAGGTGACCGCCATCGACCCGGACGCGCTGCGCCGCTACCTGTCGTTCCAGTACGTGCCCGCGCCGGCCACCCTGGTGCCGCCCGCCCGGGCCCTGCCGCCCGGGCACGTGCTCATTGCCCGGCCGGGCGGCCGGGTCGACGTGTTCCGGTACTGGCGGCCCGAGCTGCGGCCGGCCAGGTCCCCGTCGTCGAGTTCCCCGGACAAGATCCTGGCCGCGCTGCGCGACTCGGTGGCCGCCCACCTGCGCAGCGACGTCCCGGTCGGCGCGTTCCTGTCCGGCGGGGTGGACTCGGCCACGCTCTGCGCGCTCGCCGCCGAATCAGTACCCGACCTGCTCACCTTCACCGTCGGCTTCGACCGCGAGGGCTACAGCGAGATCGACGAGGCGATGGCCACCGCGGCCGCGCTCGGGGTCAAGTCGGTCACCTACCTGATCGGTCCGGAGGAGTTCCTCGCCTGCCTGCCCAGGATCATCTGGCAGCTCGACGACCCGATGGCGGACGCGGCCGCGATCCCGCTGTGGTTCGCGGCCCGGGAGGCCCGCAAGCACGTCAAGGTGGTGCTGTCCGGCGAGGGCGCCGACGAGCTGTTCGGCGGCTACGGCGTCTACCACCAGCCGGGCGTGGTCCGGGCCGGCCGGGCGCTGCCCGGCTGGGGGCGCAGCACGATCGGCCGGGTCGCCTCCGAGCTGCCTGCCGGAGCCCGCGGCAAGGGCTTCCTCAACCGGACCTCCACGCCGCTGCCGCGGCGGTATATCGGCAACGCCTACGTGTACCACGGCGACGAGGCGAGCCTGCTGGTCCGGAAGGCGCACGGCAGCGAGTTCGACGTGACCGACCCGGTGTACCGGCAGGCGGCCGACGCCGGCCTGGACGACGTCGCCACCATGCAGCTGATCGACATCAACACCTGGCTGCCGGGCGACATCCTGGTCAAGGCCGACCGGATGGCCATGGCGCACGGCCTGGAGCTGCGCACGCCGTTCCTGGACCGGGAGGTGCTCGCGGTGGCCGCTCGGCTGGCCCGGGTGGAGAAGACCGCCGCGGGCACCACCAAGTTCGCGCTCCGCGAGGCCATCGGCGAACTGCTGCCCCAGGCCGCCGCCGAACGCGCCAAACTAGGCTTCCCGGTGCCGCTCGGCCACTGGCTCCGCGGCGGCATGTATGGTTTCGCGGAGCAGGTGGTCCGCACGGCGCAGACCGGCCAGTGGCTGGACAAGGGCGCCGCGCTCGACATCCTGCGCCGCTTCCGGTCCGACGATCCCGATGTGACCTGGAGGCAGGTGTGGCTGCTGGTCGTATTCTCGCTCTGGCACCAGATTTACGTGGAGCGCGTGTACGACCCGGTAGCGCTCGGCTGGGAAACCTCAATGGGCCCGGCCGCCGGCTGACGAGGTAAGGAACATCGAACGTGACCACCCCCAGGATCAGCGTCGTCGTGGCGTTCTTCAACAATGAGGACGACCTCGGCGACTGCCTGGACTCGATCGCCGCGCAGACGGTCGACGACCTGGACGTGATCATGGTCGATGACGGCTCCAGCGATCACAGCGCCGAGATCGCCCGGGCCAGGGCCGCCGCCGACCCGCGGTTCACCCTGCTGCAGCCGGAGCACGGCGGGCCGGGCGGCGCGCGCAACCGCGGCGTGGAGCGCGCCCGCGGCGAGTACCTGGCCTTCGTCGACGGCGACGACGTGCTGCCGGCCAATGCGTACGAGCTGCTCCTGCACGCGCTGGAGCGGTCGGGCTCGGATTTCGTCAGCGGTGCCGTGGACCGCGTGGGCCCGAAGGGGATCACCCCGTCGGCGCTGCACTCGCTGGCGCTGAAGGGCAGGCAGACCGGCACGCACGTGACCAGGATGCCGCGGCTGCTCTACGACGTGTCGGTCTGGAACAAGCTGTTCCGGCGCAGCTTCTGGGATCAGCACCAGCTGTCCTATCCGGAGGGCGTGGTCTGGGAGGACCTCCGGCTGATGACCAAGGCGCACGTGCTGGCCCGGGCGGTGGACGTGATCCCGGACATCGTCTACTACTGGCGCGAGCGCGCGCAGGGCGGGCTGTCGATCACGCAGAGCCGGACCAGCGTGGCCAACCTGCGCGACCGGATGACCGCGATGAACGACATCGACCAGTTCATCGCGGCGCACTCGACGGCCAAGCTGCTCCGGGCGCACCAGCGCAAGGCCCTGAAGAACGACCTGTGGCTCTACGTCCAGGACCTGCACAAGGTGACCGACGCCTACCGGGCCGAGTTCGCCGACCTGGTGAACGGCTACCTGGACCACGTCGGCCGCCGGGTGATGCGCAGCCTGCCCGCCCCCTGCAAGCTCGCCTACTACCTGGTGCGGATCCGGGCCATGCCGCAGCTCGCCGAGCTGGCCGCGTGGCTCGTGGAGCAGCCGGTGCGCCAGGTTCCCGTGGTCCGGTGGCGGGGCAGGCTCCGCGCCGACCTGCCGTTCCGGACGAACGCCCCGGTGCCGATTCCATCCCGGGTATTCCGCCCGCACTGGCGCGACCTGGACCCGTACATGCAGGTGGACGACATCGAGTGGGAGGACGGGAAAAGGGTCCGGCTGGTGGTCACCGGCCGGGCCAACGTGCCGTCCGTCGACATCCCCCGCCGCCGGAACACCTCCAAGATCGCGGTGCTGCTCCCGCCGGGACCCGGAATCCGCCGGCTCCCGGTGTTGCGGCCCGTCCGGTCGTTCCTCAACCCGGAGGCCACAGCCCTGTCCGAGCAGGACAGGGCCAACTACGACTGGTCCGGTTTCCGGTTCGCGGTCAGCCCGAGGCGGTTTCGCGGCACTGGGCAGTGGCAATGCTACATGCTGGTCCGGGGCCACGGCGTCTGGCGCCCGGCTCGGGTGCACACCCCGGTACCCGGCCCCGCGGAGCGGCCGCGGCCCCGTCAGGTAGCGCCCGGCCTGCGGTTCGGCGCCCGCTGGGCCGGTCTCGGCCTGAACGTGGCGGCGTGGCGGCTCGGTGCGATGGTCGCCGACGTGGGCTGGCAGGACGCCGGCCCGCGGGCGGTGCGAATCGACGTGGAGCTGCCCGCGACCTCAGCTGGCGCGGCCCCGTCCGCTCCTGCCACCCCCGTTCCGGCCGCCCCCGGCCCCCCGGCCGAGCTCGTACTGGTGCGTAACCAGGGCGCGACGATCCGTTCCTTCCCGACCGTCCCGGTGCCGCCCTCGGCCGGAGGCCCGGCGAGATTCAGTGCCGTCGTCTCGCTCGGCGACCTGGCTAGCGCGACCGACGTGGTGGACCGGGTGGGCCGGGTGCCCGGCGACGACGGGATGGCCTGGGACGTCTACCTCAAGCTTCCCGGCCGTCCCCGGGTCAGGGTGGCGTGGCCGGACGGCGTGGCGGAGACCAGGCACCTGTTCGGCGCGCGGGAGGCCGTGGCCGGCCAGAGCCGCTACGGTGACTTTGTGATATCAGAACGTACGCCCCGGCCGGTGATCGACGAGCACGAGTGGCAGCCCGGCGGGCGCCTGGTGCTGCGCGGCAGCTTCCTGAGGGCCGGCCTGCTCCCCGGGACCGGCGGCCGGTACGAGACCGTGCTGCGCCGGATCGGGTCCGCCGACTCGCATGTCATCGGCTTCGCTGCCGACGGCGAGCGGTTCGCCATCGAGGCCAGCCTGGACCAGATGCCGTTCTTCGGCTCGGCCATCCCGCTGCGGGACGGCGATTGGAACCTGTACGTCCGCCCGGCCGGCGGCGGCCCGGACACGCTGGCCGAGATCAAGTACGACCACGACCGGCTGGGCGATGTCACCGGCCAGCGGGTCCCGGCCGGCCGCAAGCAGTACCGGCTGGTGGTCACCGGCCGGAACGACCCGGTGATCACCGCCGAGCCGCAGCTGCGCCGGGTGGAGCAGGGTAACTTCGGCCAGCGGGCGCTGCGCCGCGGGTTCTACCCCGCGATGCTGCGCAGCGCCGCGGTCCGCGACTCGGTCTTCTTCGTCAGCTGGAAGGGCAAGCAGTGCACGGGAAACCCGCTCGGCATCGCGGAGGAACTGCGCCACCGCGGCGATGACCGCGAGCACCTGTGGGCCATCACCGACTGGTCGGTGCCGGTGCCCGAGGGCGGCACCGGGGTGCTCCGCGGCACCGAGGAATACTACGAGGCCCTGGCCCGGTCGAAGTACCTGATCTCCAACGACGACATGCAGCTCCCGTTCCGCAAGCGCGACGGCCAGTTCTACCTGCAGACCTGGCACGGCACGCCGCTGAAGCGGATCGGCTTCGACATCACCAACCCGCAGTTCATCAGCGGGACGGCGTATTTTGATCACCTCGCCAGGGACGTCGCGCAGTGGGACCTGCTGCTCTCCCCCAACCCGTTCAGCACCCCGGTCATGCGCCGCGCGTTCCGCTACGACGGCGAGATCGCCGAGTACGGGTACCCGGGCAACGACCTGCTCTGCCGGGCCGATGCGGCGGAAGCGGCCGCGCGGGTCAGGGACCGGCTCGGGCTGCCCGCCGGCAAGCGCGTGGTGCTCTACGCGCCCACCTGGCGTGACAACCAGGTGTACGCCAACGGCCGCAGGTACCGATTCGACATGCGCCTGGACCTGGAGCGGGCCTGGCGCGAGCTCGGCCAGGACCACGTGTTCCTCATCCGCGGGCACCATCACAACGGGGACGACGTGCCCGCCGGGATGCGGGACGGCTTCGCGTTCAACGTCACCGCCTACCCCGATATCACCGAGCTCTACATGGTGTCCGATGTCCTGGTCACCGACTACTCCTCGGCCATGTTCGACTACGCGGTGACCGGCCGGCCGATCCTGTTCTTCACCTACGACCTGGCCGAATACCGCGACAGCCTGCGCGGCTTCTACTTCGACTTCGAAGCGGAGGCGCCCGGCCCGCTGCTGGCCGACTCGGCCGGCGTGATCGAGGCCGTCCGGGACGTCGACGCCGTCGCCGCCGGGCACCGTGACGCCTACCAGCGCTTCACGGCCCGCTTCTGCCCCCTGGACGACGGCAAGGCCGGCGCCCGCGTCTGCGACCGCGTATTCGCCTCCTGACCAGTGCGGCTCCTCGTACCGCGGCGGCAGGGCCCAGGCGCCGGGCCGAGCCCACAGGCGCCGGGCCGCCGGAGCGCATGTGACGCAGGGAACCGACTGGGCCGGGCGGAAGTTAAGAGAACATTAACGGTGGCCGCCTCCCGCGTACCGGCTGGATAGCCTGGGGGGCAGGGCGCCATCTGGCCTGGGGCGGGCGCCCGGGAAGGACAGCCGTGGCGGACACCGACATCGGGTCACCCGACCCGGCGACGACGTTCGCGGCGGAGCCGGCGAACGTCGTGGCCGGCCCGGCGACGAGCCTGGCTGCTGGCGCGCGGATCCGGCGTAGCCGGCGCGGCTGGCTGATCGTGGCCGTTCCCGCGGCCGTCTCGCTCGTGCTGGGCGGATACCAGATCGGCAGCCCTTCGCTCTGGCGGGACGAGGCGTATACCAAGGACGCCATCGCGCGCCCGTTCGGCCAGATCTTCGCCCTGCTCGGCCACCAGGACGCGGTGCACGGCGCCTATTACCTGCTCATGCACGTGGTCGCGGCGGTGCTCGGCACCTCGGGCACCGCGCTGCGGTTCCCCTCGCTGTGCGCCATGGTCATCGCGGCCGGGTTCGTCGCGGCCACCGGCCGCCGGGCGGCCGCCCTGGCGCTGGTCCCGGACACCGCCGACGGGGCCACGGGCACCGGGCGGAACGGTCGCGGGCTGGACGTCCCCGCGCTGACCGGGCTGTTCTCCGGCCTGCTGTTCGCCACCGCGCCGTACATGACTTACTACGCGCAGATGGCCAGGCCGTACGCGATCGAGACGATGTTCGCCGTGATCGCCTCCTACCTGCTGCTGCGGGCCTGGCCCGACGGCCGCTGGCGGTGGTGGCTGGGATACGGCGCGGCGGTGGCGCTGACCGGCCTGTTCAACATCTTCGGGCTGCTGATCGTGGCCGCGCACGGGGTCACGCTGCTGCTCACGGACACAAGCGGCCAGACCGCGCCCGGCCGCCGGGCCGGCCGGATCCCGCTGCGCTGGCTGGCGGCGTGCGCGGCGGCAGCGATCGTGCTCGGGCCGCTGCTCGGCCTGGCCAGCCGCCAGCAGGTGCAGATCGCCTGGCTGAACCGGCCCACGCTCAATGCGATGGAGCGGCTGCTTACCAACCTCGCAGGCTCCTGGCCGCTGATCGTCCCGTTCGCGCTGCTCGCGCTGGTCGGCCTGCTCGCCGCCTGGCTGGCGGATCACTGGCGGCCGCTCAACCCGGCCGCGATCGCGCTGCCGTGGCTGGTCGTTCCGCCGTTCGTGCTGGTCGCGGTGTCGTTCATCAAGCCCGTGTACTACGTGCGCTACGTCGAGTTCTGCCTGCCGGCGCTGGCCATCCTGGCCGGCGCGGGGCTGACCGCCCTGGTCAGGATGGCGGCGATCACGCCGCCGCGCCGGTCGCGGCTGGGCCGCTGGCGGCTAGGGCCGCTGCGGCTGGCCTGGCTGCCGGCCGTGCTCGCCGTCGCGGCGCTCGCCGCGCTGCTGGCCGGGCCGCAGCAGGCGATCAGGCAGACCGCCGCCCGCCCGGACAACCTGCGGCTGGCCTCCGCCATCGTGGCCGCCCACGAGCAGCCCGGCGACGTCGTGCTCTACATTCCGGCCACCATGCACGTGCTCGGCACCGGGTACCCGGCGCCGTTCGGCCGGCTGCGCGACATCGCGCTGAACAAGTCCGCGATCGCCTCGGGCACCCTGACCGGCACGGAGATCACCAGCCCCGCCCGGCTGGAGAGCCGGTTCACCGCCTCGTCAGCGCAGCGGGTGTGGGTGGTCACCGGGGCCAGCAACTACAAGTTCCCCGTGCTGTCCACGCCGATGGACAAGGAGAAGATGGCCTTGGTGGCAGGCGCCGGGCTGCACATCCTGCACCGTTGGCAGGCTGGCGAGGTCATGCTGACGCTGTACGGCCCCTGATCGGCGCAAACGGCTCACGGCCCGGCACGCACAGCCCGGCCGGCACAGCCCCGGCAAGCGCAGCCCCGGCAGGCACGCCCCGGGCTCAGGCCCCGGACGATTCCGCCCGCGGGGTGCCGAACCCGCTGGCCAGCAACTGCTCGCGGATCTTCTTGCGGCCGCGGTGCAGCCGGGACATCACGGTCCCGACCGGCGTCCCCATCATCTCGGCGATCTCGCGGTAGGGGTAGCCCTCGATGTCCGCCAGGTACACCGCGGTGCGGAATTCGCCGGGCAGGTCGCGCAGGGCCCTGAGCAGGTCAGAGTCGGTGGTCCGGTCTAGCGCCTCGGCCTCGGCCGACGGCACCGGCGGCGTGAGCCGGTCCGCGGACATCTGCCATTCCTGCAGGTCACCGCCGAGCGCCTGCTGCGGCTCCCGGCGCCGCTTCCGGTACACGTTGATGAACGTGGTGGTCAGGATCCTGTTCAGCCAGGCCCGCAGGTTGGTGCCGGGGGTGAACTGCTGGAACGCCGCGTAGGCCTTGACCGACGTCTCCTGGACCAGGTCCTCGGCGTCGGTGGGATTCCTCGTCATCCGGAGCGCCGCCGGGTACAGCTGGCCAAGCTGCGGGATGACGTCGCGCTCGAATCGCGCGCGATCGTCGCTAGAGTGTTCGGCTCGGCTCATGTTCGCTCCGGTGGTTTGTCATCTCACTGTATATAGACGCTTAACAGGCCCGGAAACGTACCCCGTGTTGCGAAAATCACGTCGCTCAAGGCGAGTTCCCCTGCCCGTCTGCTAACGGCGTAAACACAGGATGCCCAGCGGAGCTGAACGTAACCTGAAGGCCGCCTGAGCCAATGGGCAGAGCGCTGATGGGCAGAGACCGGACGGGCCGGAAGCCGCGGCCGCGGCCGGTCCGGCCCGGCCGGGACGCTAGATCCAGCCGCGGCCGATCCGGTACCACATGTGATGCAGCCAATCCTGGTACGGGATGACCTTTCCGGCCAGAATCGAATAAAAGTACCAGAACATGAGCAGCACGCACAGCACGTAGGCGCCGACGATGAGGGCGCCGGTCGCCCGGCGCAGCGCGCTGGCCGAGGCGGGTCCGAGGATCAGGCCCAGGCAGAGCACGATGGACAAGATCAGGAACGGCTCGAACTCCAGCGCGTAGTAGTAGAACTTGGTCCTGGTCACCAGCGGGAACCACGGGCCCCAGCCGGCCAGC
>Ga0335078_10001367_pt1 | contig 36953 bp, 31 predicted proteins | sample Lox_Sample_32_FD_206711 | JGI IMG/M metagenome (GOLD analysis project Ga0335078, IMG submission 206711) | Soil microbial communities from Loxahatchee National Wildlife Refuge, Florida, United States - Lox_Sample_3.2 | ecosystem: Environmental > Terrestrial > Soil > Wetlands | place: USA... | reverse complement strand
CCCCTGCCGGCCGACTGCTTGCAACTGTTAGCGCAAGGTCGTACAATAGTTAGCAGAGCGAGTGTTCGGAGGAAGGGGATGGAAGAGATGCCGGAGTTCAAGGACATCGCCGACGAGGTGGTTCGTGCGGCCCGGGATGCCGCCTACGTCGTCGTCGGGCTCGGGGTCCTCGGGGTGCAGCGCGCCCAGGTACGGCGCCAGGAGCTCCAGAAGCGCCTGGTCGAGCCGCGCAGCCAGCTCGAGGGCCGGTTGGACGAGGTCCGGGGCGAGTTCACCCGCCGGGCCAAGGACGTGGACGAGGCCGTCGAGCTCGTGATCGGTCGGATCGAGGCGTCGCTCGGACCGATCGAGGAGCGGCTGCCCGTGCCCGCCCGCGACCTGGTCAAGCAGGCGCACAGCCAGGCGCGCGAGGCGCGTCAGCAGCTCCGCCGGCTGCTGTCGACCGCCGCCTGATCGCCGTCCACCCCACCGAGCGCCCCGGTCCCCACCGGGGCGCTCGGTGGCGTCCGGCGGGTCAGTCGGTGAGCCGGGCGCTCCACTCCTCGAGCACACCCTCGAGCGAGGTGTCGAGGTCGACGACCGGCGTCCAGCCCGTGGCGGCGTGCAGCTTGGCGGGATCGCCGCGGATCACCGGGACGTCGACGGGTCGCGCCAGGGCGGGGTCGACCTCGAGGCGCAGATCGGCGCCCGCCAGAGCCAGGAGCCGGTCGGCGACCTCGTCGATGCCCACGTCCCGGCCCGAGCACACGTTGTAGACCTCGCCGGGCACGCCGTGCTCGACGAGGAGGCGGTAGGCGCGCACGACGTCGCGCACGTCGGTCAGGTCCCGGCGGGCCGCCAGGTTGCCCACCTTGATCCCGGGCTCACCCGAGCGCCGGGCCGCCGCGATCCGCTGGGCCAGGGCGGGGACGACGAACCCCGGCGACTGCCCGGGCCCCACGTGGTTGAAGGGGCGCACCCGCACAACCGGGAGCCCGTGGGCGAGGTGCGCCTGCACGCCCAGGTACTCGGCGGCCACCTTGGACACCGCGTACGGGGTGACCGGCGCCAGGGCGGCCTCCTCGGTGACCGGCAGCCTGTCGGCGGGAACGGCGCCGTAGACCTCGGCGGAGCTGACCACGAGCACCCGGGGCGGGCGGGGAAGCTGGCGGGCGGCCTCGAGCACGTGCAGCGTGCCGACGGCGTTGACCTGCAGGACCTCGGCCGGGCCCGTCCACGACTGGCCCACGTGGGCCATCGCCGCCAGGTGGTAGACGGCGTCGGGGGCGGCCTCGGCGACCGCCACCCGCACGGCGTCGGCGTCGCCCACGTCGACCTCGTGGTCGATGCCGACCACGACGTCGCCCTGGGCCTCGAGGTGGGCGATGAGCCACGTGCCGACGAACCCCTTGGCCCCCGTCACGAGCGCTCGCATCGGCCGCACCTTACCGGTCGGGACCAGCGCCTCCCCGGGAGGGCTGCCCGGCCCGGCGCAGCGCCCACCGGTAGGCGGCCACGTGCCCCTCGGCGCTCGCCGCCCAGGTGTGGCGGGACGCCACCTCGAGACCGAGGCGGCGCCGACGCTCCACCTCGGGTCCACCCGACAGCGCCTCGCCCAGGGCGTCGGCCAGTGCGGGGACCGACCCCGGTGCCACCAAGGTGGCGGCGCCGGCGGCGAGCTCGGCCATGGTCGTCCCCGCCGTCGTGACGAGGGGCGCCCCGCACGCCAGTGCCTCCAGGGCGGGCAGGCCGAAACCCTCCTCCAGGGCGGGGTAGGCGACCACCGCCGAGCGTCTGAGCAGCGCCGGCACGGCGCCGTCGGGGACGTAGCCCGTGCGCACGATGCGGTGGCGGGCCCGGGCGCGCTCGACGGCGGCGGCCACGGCCTCCTCGCCCCACCCCGGCTGGCCGGCCAGCACCAGGGACAGCTCGGGCACCTCGCCGGCCACGCGGTCGAACGCGGCCACCAGGTCCGGCACGGCCTTGCGGGGCTCGAGGGTCCCGAGGAACAGCACGTAGGGCACCCGGATCCCGAGCGCCTCGAGCCAGGCGTCGTCGTCGCGCTGTTCGTCGCCGCTGTCGCCGCCCACGCCGGCGCCACGGGCACCGCTGGCGCCGAGTGCCGCCGCCGGCACGGCGGGGCCGGCGGCGGGACGGAAACGGTCGTGGTCCACGCCGTGGGGGACGACGAAGAGCCTCCCGGTGGGTCGACACAGCGCCTCCAGGCGCTCGGCGGTGTGCTGGCTCACGCACACGAGCGCATCCGCCCGCCGGGCGGCCACGCGGATGGCCCGTCCCAGCACGAGCACCTTGGAGCGCTCGTGCCATTCGGGGTGCTCGAGGAAGGTGCAGTCGTGGATCGTCACCACCCGGGGCAACCGGGCCCGCTCGGGCATGGTGTAGTGCGGTCCGTGGTGCAGCTCCACGGGGGCCCGGCGCAGCAAGGCCGGCAACCGGGCCTGCTCCCACGCCAGGCGGGCGGGCCGGCGACCCGGCGCGGCGGGCGCCACCGTGGCCCGTGGTGCCAGCCGGTGCCAGCGGGCGGCGTCACCGCGGCGGCACCACAGCGTCATGGCCACGTCGGGGCGCTCCCCCAGGGCGGTGGCGAGATCGAGGATGTAGCGGCCCGCCCCCACCGCCTCGACGGGGACCGCACTCACGTCGAGCGAGAGGCGCAACGGTCCCGGTGCGGTTGCCGGCGACGTCATCGACCCGCCGACCACACCGCCAGGTGGGCCCGGGCCGAGGCCGCCCACGTGAGGCGCTCGGCGTGCGCCCGTCCCCGCGCCGCCAGGTCGTGGCGCAGCACCTCGTCGCCGGCGGCGCGCACGAGGGCGTCGGCGATGTCCTCGACCGACAGGGGGTCCACCGCCAGGGCGGCGTCGCCGACGCTCGGCACGGGGCTGGCCACCACCGGGGTCCCGAGGCGCATGGCCTCGAGCGGTGGCAGGCCGTAGCCCTCCTCCACCGGCACGTAGGCGAGCAGCCGCGCCCGCTGGTAGAGGGCGGCCAGGGTGGCGCCGCTGTGGCGCCCGGCGAACACGACCCCCGCACCGCCGGCGTCCTGGGCGCGCCCCCATCCCGCCGGGCCCACCACCACGAGCGGCCACGGCTCGGGCAACGAGCGCCGGGCCAGGGCATAGGCCTGGCCCAGCCGCGCCAGGTTCTTCCTGGGCTCGAGGGTCCCCACCGACAACAGGAACGGGCCCTGCACCCCGAGGCCGGCCAGGAGGGCCCGGCCGGCGTCGTCGTCGGGGGCGGGGAGATGGTCGGACCCGAGCGGGATCAGGGCGACCGCCTCGGGCGCCACCCCCTCCGAGGCGAGCTCGTCGCGCACGGCGCCCGAGGCCACCACGAACCGCGACCCCCGGCGCAGGGCGCGCCGCAGGGCGGCCTCGTGCCAGCGCCGTCCCCGGGACGGGTAGGCGTCGGGCACGTGGCGCCAGGCGAGGTCGTGGATCGCCACCACCACCGTGCGCCCCCGCGGCGGTGGCGTCGCCAGCGAGACGGCGTGGACGACGTCGAAGCGCCGCGGGCCGCCGACGAGGGCGTGGTCCCAGGCCCGGGTGAGCACGGGGCCGGGCACGGGTGCGCTCACCACGGGGAAGCCCAGGGCGAGCAGCGGGTCGGGGCGCGCCCGCCCCCGGCTGGCGTACAGGGCGACGTCGGGGACCTCGGCGCGCTCCAACGAGCGCAGGCCCTGGAGCAGGCCACGGGCGTAGGTGCCGATGCCCCCCGGCACCGACCGGCGCAGCTGCTCGACCACCACGAGCACGGCCCCCGGCGCCGGGCCCCCCGTGGTGGCACCGTCCCGGTCCCCGGGCGCGGCGTCACGCTCGGGCCCCCCGGCGGTCATGGCGCTGCCCGGGGCGTCATGACCGTCCGGGCCGCCCGGCGGCCACCTCGGCGTAGAGACCGGCGAGCCCGGCCGCACAGGCGTCCCAGGTCAATCCGGCCACCCGGCTCCGTCCCCGCTCGACTAGCTCGGCGCGGCGACCGTCGTCGTCGAGCACGACCTCGAGCGCCCCCGCCAGGGCGTCGACGTCGGCCGGGGCCACCAGCACACCGGCATCGCCCACCACCTCGGGCACCGCGCCCACCGCCGTGGCCACCACCGGGACGCCGGCGGCCATCGCCTCCACGGGCGGGAAGCCGAAGCCCTCGTACACCGATGGGAAGGCGAGCACGGCGGCACCGGCGAGCCACCGGCCGAGGGCGTCGTCGGGCACGTAGCCGAGGTGCACGACGCGCGACGCCACCGGTGACGCCGCCACGGCGGCGTGGAAGGCGCCCGCGCCCCATCCGTCGGCGCCGATCACCACCAGCGCCAGGTCGGGGCGCGCCGCGGCGACGGCGCCGAAGGCTCGCACCAGGCCCGGGTAGTCCTTGCGGGGTTCGACCGTCCCCACCGCCAGCACGTAGCGCGTCGTGCCCGGAGGGAGGCCCCCAGGGGCGCGCCGCCCCGGGTCCGGCGGGGCGCCGGGCAGGGTCACGCCGTGATGGACGGACCGCACCCGCGCCGGATCGGCACCGAACTCGGCCACCACCTCCCGGGCCACGAAGTCCGACGGCGTGTGCACCCAGGCCCCCTCGGCCACGGCCCGGCGCACGAGCGCCGGGAAGCGCAGCGTCGGGGCGTCGCACAGGTGCGGGAAGCGCACCGTGGTGAGGTCGTGCACCGTCACCACCCGGCCCGCTCGGCGGGTGGGCGGCACCACGAAGTTGGTGCCGTGCACCACGTCGGCGGGGCCGGTGAACCACTCGATGCCCGGGGCCGAAACACGGCGCCACGCCAGGTGCAGGGGGCGTGCCGGCATGGCGCGCTGGCGCACGGCCACCCCCGGGGGCACGAGGTGCACGAGGAGGTCCCGGCGGCGCCAGGACACGGCGAAGGCCCGCACGTCGACATCGGGGCGACGGGCCAGCGCGCCCAGGGCCCCGGCACAGAACCGGCCCACACCGGTGGGGGAACCGAGCAGTGGGGTGGCGTCGACGGCCACGCCGAGCCGGTCCCCGGGGCGGGGCCTTCCCGTCGGAGCGGGAGCGCGGGGCGGCACCGATCGAGCCTTGCACACCCCCGCCGGGGCCCGGCGCACCGGCCGTTAGCCTCGTGGCGTGATCACCGCCCTGGCCGGAGGAGTGGGCGCGGCGCGGCTGCTGCGCGGGCTCGTCCGGGTCGTCCCCGCGCCGCAGGTGACCGCCGTGGTCAACACCGGCGACGACACCGAGCTCCACGGGCTGCACATCAGCCCCGACCTCGACACCGTCACCTACACGCTCGCCGGGCTCAACGACGAAGAGCGGGGCTGGGGTCTCGCCGGCGAGACGTGGGCCGCCATGGACCAGCTCGAGCGGCTGGGCGGCGAGGCCTGGTTCCGCCTGGGCGACCGCGACCTCGCCACCCACCTCTACCGCACCGAGCGCCTGGCCCACGGGGCCACCTTGTCGGAGGTCACCGCCGAGGTGTGCGCCGCCCTCGGCGTGGGGGTCCGGCTGCTGCCCATGTCCGACGACCCCGTCCGGACGCGCCTCACCCTGGCGGCGGGGACCGAGATCTCGTTCCAGGAGTACTTCGTGAAGCACCGCCACGCCGTGGCCGTCGAGGCGGTGCGCTTCGAGGGGGCGGCCGAGGCCCGGCCCGCACCGGGCGTGCTCGACGCCATCGCCGGCGCCGACACCGTCATCGTGTGCCCGTCGAACCCGGTGGTGTCGGTGGGCCCGGTGCTGGCGGTGCCAGGGGTGGCCGACGCCCTGGCCGATCGGCGCGCCGACGTCGTGGCCGTGTCCCCCATCGTGGCCGGCGCCGCTCTCAAGGGCCCCGCCGACCGGCTGCTGTCGGAGCTCGGGCACGAGTCGTCGGTGGTGGGCGTGGCCCGCTGGTACGCGGAGCTGGCCGCCACGCTGGTGGTGGACGAGGCCGACCGCTCCCTGGCCGGCGAGGTCGAGGCCTGCGGCCTGCGCTGCGTGGTGGCGCCCGCCGTCATGAGCACCCCGGCCGTCGCCGCCGACCTCGCCGCCCTGGCCATCGGCGCCCGGCCCCCCACCGCCCGGCCGCCGCGGAGCGCGGCGTGAGCGCCGCCGGCACCGGGGACGGGACCGCCGGGGCCGCGCCGCGGCCGCTCACCGTCCTGCCCGTGCTGGGCATGGGCGACATCGGCAGGGGGGCGGACCTCGCCGGCATGATCGCCGGGCTCGTCGAGCTGTGCGACGGGGACGTGGTGGTGGTCACCCAGAAGATCGTGTCCAAGGCCGAGGGCCGCATGACCGAGGTCGACCCCGAGGACCCCGACGACCGCTTGCGCGTGATCGAGGCCGAGTCGGTGCGGGTCCTGCGGCGCCGGGGCGAGCTCGTGATCTCCGAGACGCGGCACGGCTTCGTGTGCGCCAACGCCGGCGTCGACCTCTCCAACGTCGATCACGGGTGGGCGGCGCTGCTCCCCGAGGACGCCGACCGCTCCGCTCGCCGCATCCGCGACGGCCTGCGGGCCCGCACCGGGCGGGCGGTGGCGGTGGTCGTCTCCGACACCTTCGGCCGCCCCTGGCGCAAGGGCGTGGTGGACGTGGCCATCGGCTGCGCCGGCGTGGCCGCCGTCGTGGACCTGCGGGGGACGCCCGACGCCCACGGCCGGACGCTGGTGGCCACCGAGGTGTGCGTGGCCGACGAGATCGCCTCGGCGGCCGAGCTGGTCATGGGCAAGGCGTCGGGCGTGCCGGTGGCGGTGGTCCGGGGGGTCGACGCCGCGTGGCTGCGGCGCGGGTCGGTGGCGCAGGAGATCGTGCGGCCCCCCGACGAAGACCTGTTCCGCTGACGCTGCTCAGCGCCGGGTCTGGCGCCGGATGTGGTCGAGCACGGCGTCCACCCCGTCGCCCAGGGTGGTCCAGGAGTGCCAGCCCAGATGGATGCCGGCCCGCTCGGGGTCGAGGCTGTTGCGGCGCAGCTCACCGGGGCGCGCCGGGGCGTGGAGCGCCGGCGCCGTGGTACCCGACCGCTCCCCCATGACCCAGGCCAGGTGGTTGACCGACACCTCCTCGCCGGTACCGACGTTGAGCACGAGGCCGCTGCCGCGCGACGCCGCCCGCACGAAGGCGTCCACCACGTCGTCGACGTACACGAAGTCGCGGGTCTGCTCGCCGTCGCCGAAGACCGTCACCGCCTCCCCGGCGAGCAGCCGGGAGGCGAAGATGGCGACCACGCCGGCCTCGCCGTGGGGATCCTGGCGCGGGCCGTACACGTTGGCCAGCGCCAGAGCACAGAAGTCGAGGGCGTGCAGCTCCCGGTAGGCGACGAGGTAGTCGATGGCCGCCATCTTGGACACGCCGTAGGGAGACAGCGGCCGGCGTGGATGCGACTCCTTGATGGGCAGCTCCGACGGGTCGATCTCGCCGTAGAGCGTGCCGCCGCTCGCCGCGAAGACCACCTTGGCGGTGCCGGCGGCGCGTGCCCCCTCCAGGATGCGCAACGTCCCCAGGATGTTGACGTCGGCGTCGAAGACGGGCCGCTCGACCGACACGCGCACGTCGGCCTGGGCCGCCAGGTGGAACACGACCTCGGGGCGGCGCCGGGCCATGATCTCCACGAGCTCGTCGGAGCGGATGTCGAGCTGGTGCACCGTGAGCTCGTGCGACGCCGTGGCCCTGGCGTCGCCCAGGTTGGCCAGGGACCCCGTGGAGAGGTCGTCCACCACGTCGACGGCGTGGCCCTCGGCCAGGAGCCGGTCGACCAGGGTCGAGCCGATGAAGCCGGCCCCGCCGGTCACCATCACATGCACGTCGCTGTCCTCCCCCTGCCCGCCCGCGGCGCCACGACGGTCGTCACGATGCCATGTCGGCGGGCACCCGGGCATCGACCAGGTGCTCGCCGGCCGGGACCGACCAGGCGTCGCCCACCACGGTGACGGGACCGAGCTCGCAGCCCTCGGCCACCACGCAGTCCCTGCCCAGGATCGAGCCCCGCACGGTCGAGGCCGCGCCCACCCTGGCCCCCGGGAGCAGGACCGAGTCCTCGACCCGGGCCCCCGACGCCACCACGCTGCGGGCGCCGAGCACGCTGCCGGACACCGCCGCCCCGTCGGCGACGACGGCGGCGTCGCCGACGAGGCCGGGCCCGGCCACCGAGCCGGCGACGACGGGATCGCCGACGGCCCATGCCCCCGAGGGCAGCCGGCGGGCCCCGGGGACGGGCGGACCCGGACGGGTCCCGTCCACGAGATCGCGGTTGGCGGCCAGGTAGGCGAGGGGCGTGCCCGTGTCGAGCCAGTAGGCGTCGCTCGCCAGCGCGTAGACGGCGCCCTCGGCGGCCAGGGCCGGGAAGGTCTCGCGCTCGACCGAGACGCGCCGCCCGGCGGGGATCCGCCCCAGCACCGACGCCTCGAGCACGTAGGTGCCCGCGTTGACCAGGTTGGTCACCGCCGTCCCCGGGGCCGGCTTCTCGACGAACTCGAGCACCCTGCCCTCGTCGTCGGTGGGCACCACCCCGAAGCGTGAAGGGTCCTCCACCGGGGTGAGCTGGAGGGTGGCGGCGGCGCCGTGGGAGCGGTGGAAGGCCACCAGGGCCGAGGTGTCCACGTCGGTGAGCACGTCCCCGTTCACCACGATGAACGTGTCGTCGATCCCGGCGTGGCCGGCGGCGAAGGCGATGGCCCCCCCGGTGTCGAGCGGTTCGGGCTCGACGGCGTACACCAGGCGCACGCCGGCGGCCTCGCCGGCCGGATAGGCGGCGGTGAAGGCGTCTGGCCGGTACCCGAGCGAGAGCACCGCCTCGTCCACCCCGTGGGCGCGCAGGTGGGCGAGCACGCGTTCGAGCATGGGGACCTCGGCCACCGGCAGCAGCTGCTTGGGGGTGGTGTAGGTGAGCGGCCGGAGCCTGGTGCCCTCGCCGCCGAGCAGGACGACGGCCTTCACCGTCCAGAGCCCGACGCGGCGCGGCACCCGCCCGCCTCGGGCCGCTCGGCGCGGGCCGACATCACGGCTTGGTCGTGGTGGTGGCCGCCGGCTTGGTCGTGGTGGAGGCGGCCGGCTTGGTCGTGGTGGTGGCGCCCGCCGCCGTCGTGGAGGTGGACGACGGGACCGAGGTCGGCACCGTGGTCGACGTCGACCCCGCGCCCGCCCTGTCGTTGAGGAGGTTGGTGATGGCGCTGGCGTCGGGCTTGGGGATCGACGACGTGGCGCCCGACGGCACGAAGGCCACCGTGATGAGCTGACCGTCGGCCAGCTTGACGTCGGTGGGGTTGGTGGAGATGGTCGGACGGTTCGAGGACGGCCCCGTGAAGCTCTGCCAGACCTTGATGGCCACCTGGCCCTTCTTGCCGGCGTCAGGCGTCCCCGACGGGCACGCCGCCCCGTTCACGTAGCGGGCATGACCCGGCACCTTGAGCGCCGAGGGGGACAGCACCATCCCCGGGTAGTGGACGACGAAGCGGGCCAGGGTGGCGTTGTCGCCCGCGTCCGACGACGTGGTGGGCGCCACCTGGATGACGCCGTCCCCGTCGGTGCGGATGCCGGGGATGGGCGCCTTGGCGGCGTTGGGGTTGGCGGGCAGATGGGGCTGGAGTTTGCCGCACACGTCGAAGGCGAGCGCCTGGTACCAGTGGGTGCCGACCGCCGGCGGGGTCGGGGCGGCGGGGTGCTGCAGCTCGTAGCGGCTGTAGACCACGAGGGCGAGACCGAGGACGCAGATGAGGACCAGGCTGGTGTACCACTTGACGGGCATCTGGCCGCGGTAGGTCCGCCCCCCACCGGTGGCGCCGGCGCGCGCCACCCACTTCCCGGTATCTCCCCTGGCCATGGTCGGCCGCCAACCCTAGTCGGCCCGCCGCGGCGCTCTGTGCAGCGCCCCGGCCGCCTGCCGGGCGCACAGGAAGCCCAGGCGCAGGGCCAGGACCAGGGCCACGAGCGGCAGCGCCAGGCGCCGCCACCCCCTCGTGGTGCGGGACGCGAAGCGCAGCACCGAGCGGTGGTGGGCGACGAGCATCCGGTAGGGGCGACGGGCGGTGGAGACCCCCTGGCGGTGCGTGACCACGGCGCCGGGCACGTACAGCACGCCCCAGCCGGCGCGCCGGGCCCGCCAGCACAGGTCGGTGTCCTCGGCGTACATGAAGTAGCCCTCGTCGAAGCCCCCGAGCTCCTCGAGGGCGCGCCGCCGGGCCAGGAAGAACGCCCCCGACACCCAGTCCACGCCGGCCTGGGCGCCGGCCTCGAGATCGGCCATGCGGTACCGGCGCGAATAGCGGTTGCCGGGGGCGATCCCGGCCAGCAGGGCGTGGCCGGTGGCGTCGACGAAGGAGGGGAACCGTCGGGCGGACGGATAGCGCGTCCCGTCGGGCTCCTCGATGCGGGGCCCGGCGATGGCCACGGTGGGGTCGGCCTCGAGCACCCCGACCAGCTTGGCCAGGGCCCCGCCGTGGACCACCACGTCGGGATTGGACACCACCACCAGCTCGCCCGAGCTCGCCGCGATGCCGCGGTTGGCCCCGGCGCCGTAGCCGAGGTTGTGCCCGGTGCGCACGACGCGGGCGGCGGCGCCCGAGGCCTCGAGGGCGTCGGCCGACCCGTCGCTCGAGGCGTTGTCCACCACCACGATCTCGGCCGCGCCGTCGTCGTGCAGCGACGTCACGCACTCGAGCAGGAGCGCCCCGGCGTCGTGGTTCACCACCACGGCCGACACCGTGGCCGCCGACGCCGGCCCGCTGTGTGCCGGCCCCACCCCGCCGCTCAGATCCGGCGGACGAGCCGGAACCGCACCAGGGTGGTGAGGGCGTGCACCCCGTCCACCCAGTCGAACTTCGTGCCCTCCGAGGGGTCGCGCCCGGTGTAGGAGACCGGCACCTCGTAGATGCGGTAGCCGCGCCGCAGGACCTTGGCCGTGATCTCGGGCTCGAAGTCGAAGCCGTCGGCCTGCACGGTGATGCCTTCGAGCACGTCGCGGTCGAAGAGCTTGTAGCAGGTCTCCATGTCCGACAACGTGGAGCGGTACAGGACGTTGGCCGTGAGGGTGAGCAGGCGGTTGCCGAGCCACTGGGCGGGGCGCATGGCGCGGCGCTCGCCGGTGAAGCGGCTCCCGTAGACCACCTGGGCCTTGCCCTTGAGCACGGGGTCGAGCAGGCGCGGCCAGTCGTCGGGGTCGTACTCGAGGTCGGCGTCCTGGATGAGCACGAGGTCGCCGCGCGCCGACGCCAGGCCGGTGCGCACGGCGGCGCCCTTGCCCCGGTTGGCAGCGTGGGTGACGACCCGCACCGTCGAGTCCTGCAGGGCCGAGAGCACCTTGCCCGTCCCGTCGGTCGAGCCGTCGTCGATCACCACCACCTCGAGCGCCAGGGGCAGCTCGACGGCCCGGATGCGGCGCAGGATCTCGGCCACCGTGTTGCGCTCGTTGTACACGGGCACGAGCACCGACAGCAGGCAGTAGCCCCGGGCCCGGGCGTCGGCGGGCTCGGGCACGCCCTCGAGGCGGCGGATGTTGGCGTCGGACGCGCTCACGCTCGGGACCTCCGGGATCTCGGAGCCAGGACGGCGGGGCGGCGTTGCGGGCGCGACCGCGGCCGGCCTCCGCCCCCCATCATGGCCGACCGCCGGCGCCTTTGGCGGCGGCCCGGAAGAAATCGGCGGTCCGGCGCAGGCCCTCCTCGAGCCCGATCCGGGGCTCCCACCCGAGGGCCCGCCGGGCCAGGGTGATGTCGGGGCGGCGCCGGGTGGGGTCGTCGACGGGCAGGGGCTCGAAGCTGACGGTGGAGGCCGAGCCGGTGAGGTCGATCACGGCGTGGGCCAGCTCGAGCACGGTGAGCTCGTTGGGGTTGCCGATGTTCACGGGGCCGGTGAGATCGGCGTCGAGCAGGGCCATGATCCCGGCCACCTCGTCGTCGACGAAGCACAGGCTGCGGGTCTGCGAGCCGTCGCCGTAGACGGTGAGGGGCCGGCCCTCGAGGGCCTGGACGAGGAAGTTCGACACCACCCTGCCGTCCCCCGGGCGCAGGCGCGGGCCGTAGGTGTTGAAGATGCGCACGATGCGGACGTCGGTGCCGTGGGTGCGGTGCCAGGCCATGGTGAGGCTCTCGGCGAAGCGCTTGGCCTCGTCGTAGACGCTGCGGGGACCCACGGGGTTGACGTTGCCCCAGTAGCTCTCGGCCTGGGGATGGACGGTGGGGTCGCCGTACACCTCGCTCGTCGAGGCCAGGAGGAAGCGCGCCCGGTGCGCGTGGGCCAGCGTGAGGGCCCGGCGCGTCCCCTCGCTGCCCACGGCCAGGGTCTCGAGGGGCCGCTCGAGGTAGTCGGGGGGCGAGGCCGGGCTGGCCAGGTGCAAGACGGCGTCGACGGGGCCCTCGACGGGCAGCTCGCTGCTCACGTCGGCCAGCACGAACTCGAACTCGGGCCGCCCCGCCAGGGCGTCGAGGTTCTCGCGCAGGCCGCTCGACAGGTCGTCCACGGCAACCACGTGGTCGCCCCGGCCCACCAGGGCCTCGCACAGGTGCGAGCCCACGAACCCCGCGCCCCCCGTCACCACCACCCGGCGGGGGCTCACGGCCTGCCCACCCCCACGTAGGTGAACCCCATGCGGCGCATGGCCGCCGGGTCGAGGAGGTTGCGGGCATCCACCACCCGGGGCTCGACGAGCAGCCCCAGGACTCGGCCGAAGTCGAGCCAGCGGAACTCCTCCCACTCCGTGAGCACGACCACGCACGAGGCGCCCTCGCAGGCACCGTAGGCGTCGGCGACGATCTCGACCCCGGCGGGGAACTCCGGGATGGGACCGCCCACGGTGGGGTCGAAGGCCTTGACGCCGGCGCCCTCGGCCACGAGGCGGCCCACGATCTCGACGGCCGGCGAGTCGCGCCGGTCGTCGGTGCCGGCCTTGAAGGTGAGGCCCAGGGCGGCCACGGTGCGCCCCGCCAGCGACCCGCCCACGGCGTTGCGGATCTTGTGCACCACCGACGCCAGCTGCTCCTCGTTGGTGTCGATGGCCCCGCGCAGCAGCGAGAACTCGTAGCCGGACTGCTCGCCGATGTAGACGAGGGCGCGGGTGTCCTTGGGCAGGCACGACCCGCCCCACCCCGGACCGGGCCGCAGGTAGTCGAAGCCGATCCGGTGGTCGTAGGCCATGCCCAGGAGCACGTCGCGCACGTCGGCGCCCACGGCCTCGCACAGGTTCGAGACGGCGTTGACGAAGCTCAGCTTGGTGGCCAGGAAGGCGTTGGAGGCGTACTTGATGGTCTCCGCGGTGGCGGCGTCGGTCACGATGAGCGGTGCCTGGGTCGAGGCGAACAGGGCGCCGACGCGCGCCGCGGCGGCCTGGTCGTCGGCGCCCACCACGATGCGGTCCGGGTGCAGGGCGTCGTGGATGGCGGTCCCCTCGCGCAGGAACTCGGGGTTCGACACCACCGCCACGTCGGGCCGCTCGAGGAGCCGCTCCACCAGGTGCGTCGACCCGACCGGGACCGTGGACTTGTTGACCACGACGGCGCCGTGCTCGAGATGGGGCCCGATCTCGCGCGCCACGGCCTCGAGGAAGCTCACGTCGGCGGCCCCGTCCCCGCCCTGGGGGGTGGGGACGCACAGGAACACGAACTGCGCACCCGCCACCGCCGCGGTGGCGCCCAGCACGAAGTGCAGGCGTCCCGAGTCGATGCCGGCGCGCAGGATCTCGCCCAGGCCCTCCTCCACGATGGTGGGCTCCGCCGCCGACAGGCGCTCGACCTTGCGGGGGTCGGACTCGCCGCACGACACCTGGTAGCCGAGCTCGGCCAGGACCACGGCGGTGGTGAGCCCCACGTAGCCGGCGCCGATGACCGCGGTGCGCACGGGCGCGCCATCGGGGTTGTGCACCGTCATGGCGCCTCCTTCGACGAGCGGGGCGGCCCGGCCCCGGCGGCGCCGGTGCGGGCGGCGGCGACCGGGGGGGCGCCGGGCGGCGCGACGTCCCCGGGGCCCAGGGCGGCCACCAGGCGCTCGAGCCCGTCGCGCCAGTCGGGCAGCAGGTCCATCCCCATGAGGCGCAGGGCGGCGTTGTCGAGCACCGAGTTGGCCGGGCGCGGGGCCGGCCGGGGCGGGTCGAGCTCGGCGGTGGCGATGGGGTGCACCCGGCCCGCATCGTGGCCGGCGGCGGCCAGGACCGCGCCGGCGAAGCCGTACCAGGAGGTGGCGCCGGTGTTGGTGACGTGGAAGGTGCCGGGGAGCCGCTCGCGCCCCAGGAGGGCCACGGTGGAGGCGAGGTCGGCGGTGAAGGTGGGGCAGCCCCGCTGGTCCTCCACGAAGCGCAGCGGACCGGTCCCCTCGGCCAGGCGGAGCACGGTCTTCACCATGTTGGCGCCGTGGGCGCCGCACACCCACGAGGTGCGCACCACCGTCGAGGTGGGATCGAGGGCCTCCTCCCCCGCCAGCTTGCTGCGGCCGTACACCGACAGCGGGTTGGTCCGGTCCCATTCGCGGTAGGGGTCCGGCGCGGTGCCGTCGAAGACGTAGTCGGTGGACACGTAGACGAGGTGGGCCCCCACCCGCCGGGCGCCCTCGGCCACGTGGCGCGTGCCCAGGGCGTTGACGGCGAAGGCGCGGTCGGGATCGGCCTCGCAGGCGTCCACCGCCGTCCACGCCGCGCAGTGGACCACCACGGCGGGCCGCAGCGCCTCCATCACCGAGAGCACGGCGTCGCGGCTGGCCACGTCGAGCCCGGCGTGGTCGGCCCCGACGACGTCGACGGGCGCCCCCGACCCCGCCCGTCGGCCCCCCACGGGGACCCGCCCCGACAGGACGTCCACGAGGTCCCGGCCCAGCTGGCCGCCGGCCCCGGTCACCAGGACCGTCATGGCCGGTGCCGTCCCACGCTCAAGCGGGCGTGGGCCGACCGGTCGGGGACTCGCCCCACGCCGACTCGACCACCGGGGCCCGGTCGAGCAGCGGCTCCCACCAGGCCCGGTTGTCGGCGTACCACTGCACGGTGCGGGCCACGCCCTCGTCGAATTCGATGGTGGGGGCCCAGCCCAGCTCCTTGGTGATCTTGGTGCAGTCGAGCAGGTACCGGCGGTCGTGGCCGGGCCGGTCGGGCACGATCTTCTTGAGCGTCCGGGGCTTGCCCAGCGTCTCGAGGACCTTGTCGGCGATCTGCTCGATGCTCTTCTCGACCCCGCTGCCCACGTGGTACGTCTCGCCGACCCGCCCGTACTCGAGCACGGCCTCGACCGCCCGGCAGTGGTCCTCGACGTGGAGCCACTCCCTCGTGTTCTGCGTCGACTCGTACAGCGGCAGCGGGCGGTCGTCGAGGGCGTAGGCGGTGAACAGGGGGATGACCTTCTCGGGAAACTGGTAGGGCCCGTAGTTGTTGGCGCAATTGGTGATGGTGGCCGGGAGGCCGTAGGTCTCCAGGTAGCAGCGCACGGCGTGGTCGGCCCCGGCCTTGGAGGCGTTGTAGGGCGTCCGGGGCCGGTAGGGGTCCTCCTCGGTGAAGGCGTGGTGGGCGTCGAGGGCGAGGTCGCCGTAGACCTCGCAGGTCGAGATGTGGTGGAAGCGGGTCACGCCGGCCAGGCGCGAGGCCTCGAGCATGGCCTGGGTGCCGAGCACGTTGGTGCGGAAGAACCGGGCCGGGTCGAGCACGGCCAGGCTGTTGTGGGACTCGGCGGCGAAGTGCACGACGGTGTCGATCTCGAGGTCGCGCAGGGTGGCGAGCGCCTGGGCGCCGTCGCAGACGTCGCCGTGCACGAAGGTGATGCGGTCCTCCACGTCGGCCAGGTTGGGCCGGTTCCCGGCGTAGGTGAGGGCGTCGTAGGCGACCACGCCGTCGTCGGGGTGGTGCTCGACCCAGTAACGGACGAAGTTCGAGCCGATGAAGCCCGCGCCCCCGGTGACGAGGATATTCATAGCCCGGCAATCGTAGACCGGCGCGTGGCGCCGACCGACGACTCTCGCCCGGGCGCGTCCCGGGGAACCCGGTGCCCTCGAGCACGCTCACCTGGGAACACTCGCCGGTGCCGCAAATGGCCGGGCGACCTCAGCCGGCGTGGCGCAGGTGGACGACGTCGCCGGCGGCCACGGTGACCCGGCGCCCGCCCACCTCGACGACGAGGTGCCCGGCCTCGGTGAGGTCCACCGCCCGGCCCTCGACGGTCTCGGTCCCGCCGATGACCCGCACGGCGCGCCCCAGGGTCACACAGCGCCGCCGGTACTCGCCGTCGAGGGCGGCCGGGCCCTCGTCGCCCTCGACGGCGGCCAGGCGCCGCTCCAGCGACGCGAGCAGGGACGCCAGGACCTGGGCCGGTGTCACCGCCGCCGCCCGGGCGCCGCCCTCGCGCCACAGCGAGGTGGCCGTGCGCAGCACCCCGTCGGCGTCTGCCGGCGGCCCCGGCGCCCCGCCGGCGTCGGGAGGGGGCCAGTGCACGTTGAGGCCGATGCCCACGACCAGGGCGCAGGGCCGACCCTCGGCCAGCACCCCGCCCGGGTCGGCGACCACCTCGGCCAGCACCCCGGCCAGCTTGCGGTCCCCCACCACCAGGTCGTTGGGCCACTTGCACCCCGGTGCCACCCCGGCCACCTCGGCACAGGCGTCGGCGGCGGCCAGCGACACCGCCGCCGCCGACCGGTGGACGGCGGCCGCGCCGTAGGTGGGGCGCAGGAGCACCGACACGAGCAGGTTGGCGCCGGGCGGGGCCTCCCAGCGGCGCCCCAGGCGGCCCCGTCCCGCCGTCTGCCACCGGGCCGCCGCCACGGCGCCCTCGGGCGCGCCCGCCCGGGCCTCGTCGGCCAGCCAGCGGTTGGTGGAGTCGATCTCCTCGAACCAGCGCACGGCGGCGAAGCGGGTACCGGCCGGGCCGGGCAGGCGCCGTCCCGTCCCCTCGGCGGCGCACATGGCACCCACCCTACGGGCCGTGTCAGTGTGGGGCGTGTTTCGAAAAGTCCTGATCGCCAACCGCGGCGAGATCGCCGTCCGGGTCATCCGCACGTGCCGCGAGCTGGGCATCGCCACCGCCGCGGTGTACTCCGAGCTCGACCGCGACGCCATGCACGTGCGCCTGGCCGACGAGGCCTACCCCCTCGGCGGCCAGACGGCCGCCGAGAGCTACCTGAACACCGGGGCGATCCTCGAGGCCATCGGCCGCAGCGGGGCCGAGGCCGTGCACCCCGGCTACGGCTTCTTCTCCGAGAACGCCGACTTCGCCCGGGCCATCACCGACGCCGGCGTCACCTTCGTGGGCCCGCCCCCCGCCGCCATCGAGGTCATGGGGGACAAGATCAGCTCCCGCCGGGCCGCCGAGGCCGTCGGCGTTTCGGGCGTGCCCGGACGCACCGAGCCGCTCACCGACCCCGCCCAGGTGGCCGAGTTCGGCGCCACCCACGGCTGGCCGCTGGCCATCAAGGCCGCCTTCGGCGGCGGTGGCCGGGGCATGAAGGTGGTGCGGTCGGCCGACGAGGTCACCGAGGCCGTGGAGTCGGCCCAGCGCGAGGCCCAGGCCTACTTCGGGCGCCCCGAGATCTACGTGGAGAAGTACCTGGACTGGCCCCGCCACATCGAGATGCAGGTGCTGGCCGACGCCCACGGCGCGTGCCTGTGGCTGGGCGAGCGCGACTGCTCGCCCCAGCGCCGCCACCAGAAGCTCGTCGAGGAGAGCCCGGCGGCCGAGTTCCCCGACGAGGTCCGCCGGGCCATGGGCGAGGCCGCCGTCACCGTGGCGCGCGCCTGCGGCTACGTGAACGCCGGGACCGTCGAGTTCCTCTACCAGGACGGCGACTTCTTCTTCCTGGAGATGAACACCCGCCTCCAGGTGGAGCACCCCGTCACCGAGCTCGTGACCGGGCTGGACCTCGTCGAGTGGCAGCTGCGGGTGGCCGCCGGCGAGCCCCTGGGCTTCTCCCAGGACGAGGTGCGCCGCGACGGCCACGCCATCGAGGTGCGCATCAACGCCGAGGACCCGAGCGGCGGGCGCTTCACGCCCTCGCCGGGCACCATCACCGCCTTCAGCGCCCCGGGCGGCCCCGGGGTGCGCCTCGACGCCGGCTACGGGCCGGGCGACACCGTCAGCCAGTTCTACGACAACCTGGTGGCCAAGCTGTGCGTGTGGGGCCACGACCGGGAGGCGGCCCGCCGGCGCATGCTGCGGGCCCTGGACGAGACGGTGATCGGCGGGGTGGCCACCACCATCCCCGCCGACAAGGTCATCCTGGCGCACCCCGACTTCGTGGCGGCCACGCACTCCACGCGCTGGGTCGAGGACCGCGTCGACCTCTCGGCCGTGCACGCCGAGCGCGCCCCCGCCGCCGACGCCGCCGACGGCGAGGACGAGCCCCGGGTGCTGCGCGAGGTCACCGCCGAGGTCGACGGCCGGCGCTACCAGGTGCGGCTGTGGGTGCCCGAGACCGCCGGGGGGGGCGGGGCCGCCAAGACGGGCGCCCGGCCCAGGAAGCCCAGGGCGGCGGTGGCGGGCACGGGGTCGGGCACGGTGGCCGTCCCCATGCAGGGCACCATCGTGAAGGTGCTCGTGGCCGCCGGCGACGAGGTCGAGGTGGGCCAGACGGTGTGCGTCCTCGAGGCCATGAAGATGGAGAACGCCGTCAACGCCGAGAAGGCGGGCACGGTGAAAGAGGTCCGGGTGGCCGCGGGCGACTCGGTCGGCCCCGGCGACGTGATCGCCGTCATCGAGTGAGCCCGGGCGCCGGCGCCCCCAAGGAGGCGGCCCGCCGCTCGATCGACGCCGCGCTCGGCGCCCTGGTGTCGCTCAGCCGGGCGGTCCACGACGACCCCGAGCTGTGCTTCGAGGAGGTGCACGCCGCCGAGCGCCTGGCCGAGGCCCTGGCCGGGGCGGGGATGGCGGTCGAAGCCGGGACCGGCGACCTGCCCACCGCCTTCCGGGCAGCCGCCGGGTCGGGGCCCCTGTCGATCGTGGTGTGCGCCGAGTACGACGCCCTCCCGGGCGTGGGCCACGCCTGCGGCCACAACCTCATCGCCGCCGCCGCCGTGGGGGCGGGCATCGCCCTGGCCCCCCTGGCCGACGACCTCGGGCTCACCGTGACCGTGCTCGGCACCCCGGCCGAGGAGGGGGGCGGGGGCAAGGTCCTGCTGCTCGAGCGGGGCGCCTTCGCCGGCGCCCACGCGGCGATGATGGTCCACCCCTGGCCCGAGGACCGCCTCACGGCCACGTGCCTGGCCGTCGACCACCTCGAGGTGCACTACCGCGGGCGGGCGGCGCACGCCTCGGCCTCGCCCGACCAGGGCGTCAACGCCGCCGACGCCCTCACCGTGGCCCAGGTGGCCATCGGGCTCCTGCGCCAGCACCTCCACCCCGGCGACCAGGTCCACGGCATCGTGACCCACGGCGGCGACGCCCCCAACGTGGTGCCCGACCACACGAGCGGGCGCTTCATGGTGCGGGCGCCGACCCTCGAGGCCCTGGGCGTGCTGCGCCCCCGGGTGGAGCGCTGCTTCGAGGCCGGGGCCCTGGCCACCGGGGCGTCGCTCAGCGTCGAGGCCCTGGCCCCCACCTACTCCCACTTCGTCCCCGACGGGCCCCTGCTCGCCGCCTGGACGCGCAACGCCGGCGAGCTCGGCCGGCACTACCGGCGCGACGACGCCGGGGAGCCGCCCCCCACCATCTCGACCGACATGGCCAACGTGTCGCTGGCCGTGGCGTCCATCCATCCCATGGTGGGCATCGACGCCGGCGGGGCCGTGAACCACCAGGCCGAGTTCGCCCGGGCCTGCCTCGGCCCCTCGGCGGAGCGGGCCGTGGTGGACGGGGCCCTGGGCATGGCCTGGACGGCCATCGACGCCGCCACCGACGACGCCCTGCGGGACCACCTCCTGGCCCGTCCGGCGTAGCCGGACGGGGCGCTCAGCCGCCCGGCTGGTAGACGCCGAAGACCCCCCGCAGGACGTCGGACACCTCGCCCAGGGTGGCCATGCGGCGCAGGGCCTCGCGCATGGGCACGAGGACGTTCTGCGTCCCCCGGGCAGCCGCCTCCACGTCGCCCAGGGCGGCGTCGACCGCACCCTGGTCGCGCCCGGCCCGCACGGCGCGGGTGCGCTCGATCTGGGCCCGGGCCAGCGCCGGGTCGATGGGGAAGACCTCGGTCGATCCGGCCGGTTCGTCGGTGAAGCGGTTGACCCCCACCACCACCCGCTCGCCGTCGTCGACGGCCTTGGCGTAGGCGTAGGCGGCCCGCTCGATCTCGTCCTGCATGAAGCGGGCCTCGATGGCGGCCACCGCCCCGCCCATCTGGTCGATGCGCTCGAGGTACTCCCAGGCGCCCGCCTCCACGGCGTCGGTCAGCGACTCCACGAAGTACGACCCGGCCAGGGGGTCGGGGGTGTCGGCCACCCCGGACTCGTACCCGACGACCTGCTGGGTGCGCAGGGCGATCTTGGCGGCGTTGGTGGTGGGCAGCCCGAGCGCCTCGTCGAAGCCGTTGGTGTGCAGGCTCTGGGTCCCGCCGAGCACCGCCGCCAGGGCCTGGACGGTGACCCGCACGATGTTGTTCTCGGGCTGCTGGGCGGTGAGGGTCGATCCCCCCGTCTGGGTGTGGAAGCGCAGCAGCTTGGAGCGCTCGTCCTGGGCGCCGAAGCGCTCGGTCATGATGCGCGCCCACATGCGCCGGGCGGCCCGGAACTTGGCCACCTCCTCGAACAGGTTGTTGTGGGCGTTCCAGAAGAACGACAGCCGGGGGGCGAAGGCGTCCACCTCGAGGCCGGCGGCGAGGGCGGCCTCCACGTAGGCGATCCCGTCGGCCAGGGTGAAGGCGATCTCCTGGACGGCCGTGGAACCGGCCTCCCGGATGTGGTAGCCGGAGATGGAGATGCTGTTCCAGTTGGGCAGGTGCTCGGCGCAGTAGGCGAAGGTGTCGGTGATGAGGCGCATCGAGGGCCGCGGCGGGTACACGTAGGTGCCGCGCGCCACGTACTCCTTCAGGATGTCGTTCTGGATGGTGCCGCCGAGGGCCTCGGACCCCACCCCCTGCTCCTCGGCCACCAGCTCGTAGAGCAGCAGCAGGATGGCCGCCGTGGCGTTGATGGTCATCGACGTCGTGACCTTGTCGAGCGGGAGCCCCGCCAGGAGCAGGCGCATGTCGGCCAGCGAGTCGATGGCCACGCCGACCTTGCCCACCTCGCCCTCGGCCCGGGGGTGGTCGGAGTCCAGGCCCATCTGGGTGGGGAGGTCGAAGGCGCACGACAGGCCCGTCTGCCCCGCCGACAGCAGGAACTTGAAGCGCTCGTTGGTGTCCTCGGCGCTGCCGAACCCGGCGTACTGGCGCATCGTCCACAGCCGGCCCCGGTACATGCTCGGGTAGATGCCCCTCGTGTAGGGCGCGGCGCCCGGCGTCCCGAGCCGGGTGGCGGGATCCCAGCCGGCCAGGTCGTCGGCGGTGTAGAGGGGCCGGATCTCGATCCCCGAGTCGGTGCGGCGCTCGTCGCCGCCGGCCGACGCCGGGGTCACCGCCCCCTCCCCGCTCGCAGCCCGCCGATGGTCGCCTCCCCGGTCACCCGCACGGCGTCCAGGTTAGGGAGCGCTCACGCCCCGCGCCCAGTCCGGGGCACGGCCCGCCCGAGCTCAGGCGGCGGGCGGCGCCCCGTGGGGCATGCACAGGTCGTCGTACTCGGCGATGACGATGGGACCGGCGTCGTCGCCGCACGCCGGGCACTGCGGGTCGCGGCGGACCTTGAAGGTCCGGAAGGACTCCTCGAGGGCGTCGTAGGCGAGGAGGCGTCCCACGAGGGGGTCCCCCACCCCGAGGAGCATCTTGATGGCCTCGACCGCCTGGATCGACCCCACGATGCCGGGCAGCACCCCGAGCACCCCGGCCTCGGCGCACGAGGGCGCCAGCTCGGCGGGGGGCGGCTCGGGGATCATGCACCGGTAGCACGGGCCGTTGTAGGGGTCGAACACCGTGACCTGGCCCTCGAAGCGGAAGATCGAGCCGTGCACCACGGGGATGCGCTTGAGCAGCGACGCGTCGTTCACCAGGTAGCGGGTGGGGAAGTTGTCGGTCCCGTCCACGATGAGGTCGTAGCCGTCGATGATGTCGAGGACGTTGTCGGCGCCGAGGCGCACGTCGTAGGTGACCACGTCGACGTCGGGGTTGAGCGCCGTGAGCGTCTTCTTGGCCGAGTCCACCTTGCGCTCCCCCACCCGGTCCATCGAGTGCAGGATCTGGCGCTGGAGGTTGGAGGCGTCCACGACGTCCATGTCGATGATGCCGATCGTGCCCACCCCGGCGGCGGCCAGGTAGAGGGCGGCCGGCGACCCGAGCCCGCCCGCGCCGAGCAGCAGCACCCGGGAGCCGAGCAGCTTGAGCTGCCCCTCCTCCCCCACCTCGGAGACGAGCAGGTGGCGCTGGTAGCGGTTGCGCTGCTCGGGGGTGAGGGTCTCGGGCGTGCGCCAGGGCCGGCCCTCGTCCTTCCAGCGGTTGAAGCCGCCCACGAGCGACACCACGTCCTGGTAGCCGAGATCGGCCAGGGTCTTGGCGGCGAAGGCGGAGCGCACCCCGGCGGCGCAGTACACGACCACCGGACGGCTCTTGTCGGGGATGCGCCCCTCCACCTGGAACTCGAGGTTGCCCCGGGGCAGGTGCACGGCGCCGGGGATGGCCCCCTGCTCGTACTCGTCGGCCTCCCGCACGTCGAGGAGCACGACCTCGCCGAGGCGCGCCTCGACGTCGTCGGCCTTGGATTCCCGGATGGCCGCCTTGGCCTGGCTCAACAGCTCTCGGGGACTCGCCACTCGATCACGACCTTCCTCGCCCGCCCCCGTCACCCCGGGGACGACATCCTTCCGGTGCAGTAAACCCTACCAGTGAGGTCAACATTCCCGGCGGTGGCGGCGCCGACACCGCGTAGCGTGCAGGCGCCATGGAGCTCTCGGAGGTGACCGCCCGCCGGCGCATGGTCCGGAGCTTCTCGGGGGCGGCCGTCCCCGACGGGGTCCTGGACCGGATCCTGGCGGCGGCGACGACGGCGCCGGCGGCGGGGAACACCGCCGGGTGGGACGCCGTGGTGCTGGTGGGCAGCAGCGAGACGGGGCCGTTCTGGGAGGCCACCACGACCGACGACTGGCGGCGGCGGTCCCGGCGCTGGCCCGGCCTGCGCCGGGCCCCGGTGGTGGTGGCCCTGTTCGTCGACCCCGGCGCCTACCTCGAGCGCTACGCCCAGCCCGACAAGCTCGGCAGCGGGCTGGAGCGGGGCGAGGCCTGGGCCGTCCCCTACTGGATGGTGGACGGGGGCTTCGCCGCCCTCTTGCTGCTCCTGGCCGCCGCCGACGCCGGCCTGGGGGCCTGCTTCCTCGGGAACTTCCGGGGCGAGGAGGCCCTGCGCCACGCCCTCGGGGTGCCCGCCGACCGCCGGTACCTGGGCGCCGTCCTCCTGGGGGAGCCGGGCGGCGACGACCCGCCCTCGTCGTCGGCGCGCCGGGGTCGCCGGGACCCCGGCGCCGCCTTCCACCGGGGGCGCTGGTAGACGGGCGGGCCCGGGGTCAGGTCGGGGCCGAGTCGGCGACGGCGCCGTCGGCCACGGCGGGGAACGCCGCCGCGCCCCGGAAGCGAGGACCGAGGCGGCCCGCCACCAACACCACCTCCACCAGGGCGATGACGGCGATGTAGAGAGGGAAGGCCAGCTCCGGCGCCGACACCGTGGTCACGGTGAGCAGCGTGATGCAGGCGTTGGCGAACGACCCGAGGTACACGCTCGGGTGCTCGGTGTCCGGTCGCCGCCACGACTTGACCAGCGTGGGCAGGGCGGCCAGGGCATCGGCGGCGATGGCGGCGGCGATGGCCACCACGCCCTGGCGGGTCACGAGCCACCACGCCGTGCCCGCCAGCGACAGCGCGCCGCACACGTAGTCCAGCCGCCGCAGCCGCCACACCGCGGCGCGGTTGGCGAACGACGCCACGAAGACCACGAGTGGCCCGAACCCGAAGACGAAGGTGGCCAGGGAGCGCAGCCCCACCCCCTGTTGCACCTCGACGGCGAAGGCCAGGAGCGGCGCCAGCGCCCACAACAGCCACGTGACCCGGTTCGGCTGGGTCCGACCCTGCACGGTGGCGACGACGTACCCCGCCTGCCCGGCGGCCCCGATGGCGGCCCCGAGGTAGACGAAGTGGACGTCGATCACGGCGATCACTCTGCCTCAGCGAACCCCGCGCCTCTCGTCCGGAGGGCGGGCCGGGCCCACTCAGGCGGTGGGCGCCTCGTCGTCCTCGGGACCGGGCGAGCCGGGAGCGCCGAGGCCGCCGCCCGGAGGCGGCGGGGTGTCGGCGGCCGCCGCGCCCCGGTCGGAGGGTCCCGACGGGAAGCGGGCGCGCCCCGCCGGCGGGCCGGGAGGCGGAGGCAGAAAGGGCCGGGCCGGGGGCGGTGGAGGGAGCGTCGACGGGTGGGGCGCCGGGGAGGGGTCGGTCTGCGGCCCGGCGCAGTGCGCCCCCGCTGCCGGCGACGGATCCGGCGCCGTGCTCGGCGGCCGGTCCGGCGAGGTGGCCCCGGGACCCCGCCCCGGGCTCACACCCGGCGACGTCGGGACCGCGCCGGCGGGGGGCGGCGGTGACCGGTCGGGACGCCAGATGTCGGCAGCCGGGGTCGTCACCGGCGCGGGAGCGGAGGGGGCCGGCGTGGGCCCGCCCGCCGGGAGGCCTTCGTGCCCCGGCGCCGACGGGGGGGCGTCGGTGTGCGGGACGTCGGGGGCGAAGACCCGGTGCAAGGTCAGTCTGGCGGCGACACCGTGCTCCTGCTCGGCCGCGTGCGGCGGCTCCGGCGAATCGAGAGGGGGCCGGGACGCCTCGGGAGCGGCGAGCGTCTCGGGCGCCGGACCCGCGTCGGCTCCCGTCCGGGGACCGAGCGTGGTGCGCTCCATCGCCGCCGAGGGGTGGTTGGTGCCACGGGCGGCGGGGGGCGTCGGGGGGAGGACCCCTCCTTCGCTCCCCGGGCCGGGGGGCGGGCCGATGCGGCCGGCCAGCCGGGCGGCCACGTCGTGGGCCCAGGGACGGGGTTCGGCGCCGCCGGTGGCCCACAGCGGCTCGGCACGACCGGTGCCCTCGAGCAGCGGGCCCTGGGCGAACTGGCATCCGAGGGCGTGCAGCATGGCTACCTGGGTGGGGGTCTCGACCCCTTGGGCCACGACCGTCAGGCCGAGGGCGCGGCCGAGTCCCACCAGTCCTCGCACCAGGGCGGCGCCCTCCTGGCCGTCGCCCTCGTCCAGGGCGGCCACGACCTCGGGAGCCAACTTGAAGGCGGTCAGGGGAAGGCGCTGGAGCATCATGAGGTTCGACTGCCGGGCACCGAAGCCGTCGAGGGCCAGGGCGACGTCGCGCACCACCAGGGCCTGGAGGATCGAGTCCACCGTCGGCAGGGCCGAGGGGAGCGGCTCGGTGATGTCGAGGCCGAGCATCGAGGACGGGACGCGGTGCTTGGCCGTCAGCTCGTCGATGGCCTCGACCAGGGTGGGATCGGCCACGAAGGACGGCGTGAGCTTGACCCACACCCGGTACTCGTCGGGGAGCGACGACGTGGCCCGGCGCGTCGCCACGTCCGACAGCGCCTGGTCGAGGAGCCACCGCCCCACCGGGACGGCCAGGCCCGCCTCGTCGACCAGCTCCAGCAGGGCGTCCGGGCCCTCGACCACGGCGCCGGGGAGCCGCCACCCGAGCAACCCCGAGGCGCCCACCACGGCGTTGGTGTCCACGGCCACGATGGGCTCGTAGTCCAGGAACAGCCCGCCGTCCTCCATCGCCGCCCGGAGGTCCTGGCGGTGCTGGTGCCGGATGGCGGCGTCCTCGCGCATGGTGGGGTCGAACAGACGCCACGACGCCCCGCCCTCGTCCTTGGCCTGGCGCATGGCCAGCGAGGCGTCTCCGAGCAGGATCTCCACCGTCTCGCGGTCGTCGGGCCGCTCCCCGGTGGTGCGGTCGAACTCGCCGAGGTCACCGGGCTCGGCCACGACCACCCCGATGCTGGCCGACAGCCGGTGCTCCACGCCGTCGACCGAGGCCGGGCGGCTCACGTCCTCGAGGATGCGGGCCGCCATCCGGCACGCCACGTCGGCGGAACCGACGTAGGGGCACACCACCACGAACTCGTCGCCGGCGAAGCGCGCCACGGTGTCGGAGCGCCGCCGGGTCGCCGACATGCGCTCGGCCACGTCGTGCAGCAACCCGTCGCCGACGCGGTGCCCGAACAGCTCGTTGACCTTGCTGAAGCCGTCCAGCGCCACGACCAGCACCGCCAGGGAGGCGCCGTCGTGCCGGCACGACACCAGCGCCTCTTCGAGACGGTCGTCGAGCAGCGTCCGGTTGGGCAGGCCGGTGAGTTCGTCGTAGAGGGGGGGCTCGCCAGCGGCGTCGGCCATGCCGCCCGGGGCCGAGAGGATGGCCCCGAGGCCCCGCCCGAGGCCACGCCGTCGGGACGGCACGGGCCTCCTCGGCTCGTCCGGCTCGCCCTTGACGTCCTCCTCCAACTGCTGCTCCTGCACTCCCGTCCAGGTCGGGCCCGCCGGCCTCGAACGCGGCACGGTCGGCGCTCTGTCGGTGGTGGCCCGGTGCCCCGGCTCGAGCGGACGCGCACCGCTCGCCACGTGCCGATCTGGCCACGTCCCGTGCCCGTGCTCTACCCGGGCACACCTGCGATTCGATCCTAGGCGTGGCCCTCGCACTATCTGGACGATGGCGGGGGGTGAATTTCCTCCTCTCGACGCGCCCCGTGGCGGCCCCGGCCCGCTCGGAACGGTGCGGCCACCTGGATCTCGTCATCCTCGTCAGGGCCGGGCCCGGTCGGTGGCCCGCCCTCCGGTTCACCCCCGGGACGCACCGCTGAAACGGTGCGTTCACGAGACCGCCCTAGCCTGGGGCCCCGTGGCGACATACCTGGTCCGCGTGGCCCTGGCCGACCGGCCCGGCGCCCTCGGAGCGGTAGCGAGCAGGATCGGGTCGGTGCGGGCGGACGTGATCGCCGTCGAGATCGTGGAGCGGCGCCGGGGCAGTGCCCTCGACGAATTCGTGGTCGAGCTGGCCGACGAGAACCGCCTGTCGTTGCTGCTGAGCGAGATCGCCGAGGTCGACGGGGCCAGCGTGGAGGCGGTGCGGCCCATCACCGGTCGCGCCCACGACCGGCGCCTCGACGCCTACCACACGGCGGAGGCGCTGCTCGAGGCCCGCACGCCCCAGACGGTGCTCACGGCGCTGGCCGGCCGGATCTGCACCGAGCTGGACGCGGCGTGGACGGCGGTCGTCGATGTCGAGGGCGGCCTCACCGTGGCCTCGCACGGGCGGCCTCCGCCGGCGGCCCGATTGGCGGCCCTCGTCGCCGAGGCCCGGGGCAACGGCGGCGCCGCCGCCGACGCCGCCCGGGACGGGGACGCCGAGGACCCCGAGGGCGCCGAGGGCGGCGCTTCGCCGGCGGGGACGCTCGACATCGGGTGGGTGGACCTGGCCGCCTGGGACCTGGTGCTGGTGGCGGGACGGCCGGGGTGGCGCTTCGGACCCCGTGAACAGGCCCATCTCGCCGCCGTGGCCCGCCTGGCCGACGCCCGGTGGGTGGACCTCGCCGCCGAGCACGAGGTCGGGACCACGGCGCCGTCGCCACGCCGGTCGGGGGGCCCGCGCCCGGAGGGCGCGCCGGGGAATCAGGCGCCGTAGGCGCCCAGGAGCTCGAGCAGGGTCCGGACCCCGAATCCCGTCCCCCCCTTGGCGAGGATCCCGCCGTCCTCGTCGGAGCGGGCCGGGCCGGCGATGTCGAGGTGGACCCACGGGATCCCCTCGACGAACCGGGCCAGCAGCAGCGCGGCGGCGATGGCCCCCGCCTGGCCGCCCTTGCCGACGTTCTTCATGTCGGCCACCTCGGAGTCGATGTGGCACCGGTAGTCCTCCACCAGGGGCAGGGGCCACGTCGCTTCGCCCGCCCGCTCCGACGCGTCGCGCACCGAGGACACCAGGGCGTCGTCGGTGCCGAACAGCCCCGCCACCGACATCCCCAGGGCGGTGACGCACGCGCCCGTCAAGGTGGCCAGGTCGATGACGGCGTCGGGGTCCAGCTCACCGGCGAGCGACAGCCCGTCGGCCAGGACGAGGCGCCCCTCGGCGTCGGTGTTGAGCACCTCGATGGTGAGGCCGTTGCGGATGGTGAGCACGTCCCCGGGCTTGGTGGCCCGCCCTCCCGGCATGTTCTCGGTGGCGGGGGCGATGGCGGTGACCTTGATGCGCACACCCAGCTCACCGCAGGCGCTCAGCGCCCCCAGCACGGCGGCGGCCCCGCTCATGTCGGTCTTCATGGTGGTCATGCCCTCGGGCGTCTTGAGCGAGAGCCCCCCCGAGTCGAAGGTGATGCCCTTGCCCACCAGGACGACGTGGGGTACCCGGCCGTCGATCTCGAGCGGATCCGACGGCACGTACTCGGCGCGGATCAGCCGCGGGGGTTCGGCCGAGCCCCGCGCCACGCCCAGGAGCCCCCCCAGATGCTCGGCGGCGATGCGCTCCTCGTCCCACACCTCCACGCGCACCCCGGGCCGGCCGGCCACGTGCGCCTCGGCCACGGCCGCCAGGCGCGCCGGGGTCATGGAGCTCGGGGGCTCGTTCACCAGGTCGCGGGCGAGGAGCACGGCCCGGCCCACGGCGACCCCGCGGCGCACGCCCGCCTGGGCGGCGGCGGGGTCGAACCCCCACCCGCCGACCACCAGCCGCTCGACGCCGCGCCGGTCGTCGCTGCTCTTGTGCGTCACGAACCGGTAGGCGGCCAGGATCGCCCCCTCGGCGGCGGCCTGCACCGTGCGCTGCTCGCCGTCGGGAGCCGGCGCCAGCACGAGGAGGGCGGTGCCGCCCCTCCCCGCCGAACGGACGAGCTCGGCCGCCGCCCGGCGCACGACGTCCGCGCCCCCGTCGGCTGCGCCGGTGCCGAGGAACACCACCACCGGCGTGGCGGCCGGGCCCGACACCACCAACGACTGGCCCACCTTGCCCGTGAAGCCGCGCTGGGCGGCGTGCTCGGGGTCGAGCCCGGTCGCCAGCGGCGGCTGCCCCCCGCCCAGGTCGATGCGCTCGGGGATACCGGGGGCGAGGACGGGGCCGTCGTCCCCGGCCACCACCGGGACGCCCACGGCCACCACCGGCGCCTCCAGGGCGCCCCCCAGCGCGGCGACGTCGCCGAGGTCGACCCACCGCACGGGCAGCTGCGGGGTGGGGGTGAGCGCGGGCTCTGGGCTCATGGAGCGCCTTTCTCGGACGGGGGCGGCGTCGAGGACCGGGCACGGGACCGGCGCCCGGGCTCGTCGCCGGCGCGCCCGTAGGTGCGGGCCTCGATGTGCTCGGTCTCCTGCCACCGGGCCAGCATCCACAGCAGGTCGGAGAGCCGGTTCAGGTAGGGCCCCACCGAGGACTCCGGCGCCGGCGGCGTGGCGCTCACGGCCCGCTCGGCCCGGCGCACCACGGTGCGGGCCAGGTCGAGGGCGGCGGAGACCCGGTTGTCCCCCGGCAGCACGAACTCGGTGGGCATGGCGAAGCGCTCGGCGGTGGCGTCGATCCGGTGCTCGAGGGACACCACCATCTCGGCGGTGACCGCCGAGGTGCCCGGCGCGAGCTTCCCCCGGTTGGCCGGGGCCGTCGCCACCTCGGCCATGAGCACGTAGAGATCCCGTTCGATGCCGAGCAGCACGCCGTCGAGCTCGGACCCCGCAGCCGTCTCGGCCCGGGCCATGCCCAGCGCGGCCTGGGCCTCGTCGACGGCCCCGTTGATCTCGATGGCCGGGGCGTGCTTGGGCACGCGCCCCCCGTAGAGCAGGCCCGTGGTGCCGTCGTCGCCCTTGCGGGTGTAGATCCGGACCACGGCGCCGCATGCTAGCGGCGCGCCCTCTGACGCCGACCGGGGCCCGCCCCGGCGGGTGGGCCGGCTCGGCCGGCGCCGGCAGCGGCGCGGGTGGCCCGGCCCCGCCAACGAGCCCGGGTCGGGCCACGCCCGTCGGACGAGAGAGAGCCGACCCGCCCCGTAGACTGGTCGGATCGTGGAACGAGACTCCGGATCCCCGGGCGGGTCGGACGCCGCCCGCCGCGAGGGGGCGACCGGCGCAGGGCACGGGCGCGCCGACGGGCTCCCCGCCGTGCTGGCCGTGGACGTCCTGGACCTGGACGGGCCCGGGGCCGCCTACCTGGAGGCGGTCCGGCGCCGGGTGGTGGTGTTCGACGGCGCCATGGGCACGAGCCTCCAGCTGGCCGACCTGAGCGCCGAGGACTTCGGCGGCCCCGCCCTCGAAGGATGCAACGAGGCCCTCGTGCTCACCCGGCCCGAGGTCGTCGGGGGCGTCCATCGCGCCTTTCTCGACGCCGGCGTGGACGTGGTCGAGACCAACGCCTTCGGCGCCTTCCGGGTGGTGCTGGCCGAGTACGGCCTCGAGGACCGCGTCCAGGACATCAACCTGGCCGCCGCCCGCATCGCCCGCGCCGCCGTGGACGACGCCGTGGCCGGCGACGGCCGCCCCCGCTGGGTGGCGGGCAACCTCGGTCCCGGCACGCGCTTTCCCACCCTCGGGCAGATCCCCTACGCGCAGCTGCGCGACGCCTACGAGGAGCAGGCCGCCGCCCTGCTGGCGGGGGGCGTGGACCTGCTCGTGGTGGAGACGGTCTACGACCTGTTGCAGGCCAAGGCCGCCATCAACGCCAGCAAGCGGGCCATGGTGGGGGCGGGCCGGCGGGTGCCCCTGCAGGTGCAGGTGACCATCGAGCTCACCGGCCGGATGCTGCCCGGGACCGAGATCGGCGCCGCCCTCAGCGCCCTCGACCCCATGCGCCCCGACGTGATCGGCCTCAACTGCGCCACGGGGCCCGCCGAGATGGGCGAGGCCGTGCGCTACCTCTCCCAGCACGCCCGCATGCCCATCGCCACGCAGCCCAACGCCGGGCTGCCCTCGGTGGTGGACGGCAAGATGCACTACGACCTCACCCCCGAGCAGCTCGCCGATCACCTCGAGCGCTTCGTGACCGAGTCGGGGGTGAGCGTGATCGGGGGGTGCTGCGGCACCACGCCCGCCCACCTGGCCGCCGTCGTGCAGCGCTGTCGCGAACTCGTCCCCGCCCCCCGCCATCCCGAGCACGAGCCCGGGGCGTCGTCGGTCTACACCAACGTCGGCTTCCACCAGGACACCTCGTTCCTGGTGGTGGGCGAGCGCACCAACGCCAACGGGTCGAAGAAGTTCCGGGAGGCCATGCTCGCCGCCGACTGGGACACCACCGTGGCCATGGCCCGGGACCAGGTCAAAGAGGGCGCCCACGTCCTCGACGTGTGCGTCGACTACACCGGCGCCGACGGCGTGGCCGACATGACCGAGGTGGCCAGCCGCCTGGCCACCCAGGCCAGCGTGCCCCTCATGGTCGACTCCACCGAGGCCCCGGTGGTGGAGGCGGCCCTCATGTGGATCGGCGGGCGACCCATCCTCAACTCCGTCAACCTCGAGGAGGGCGACGCCCCCGGGACCCGGCTCGACAAGTTCCTCACGCTGGCCCGCGAGTACGGGGCGGCCGTGGTGTGCACCTGCATCGACACCGAGGGCCAGGCCCGCACCGCGGAGTGGAAGGTGCGCGCCGCGCGCGCCATCCACGACATCGCCGTCGGCCGCTACGGCCTCGAGCCCTCCGATCTCATCTTCGACCCCCTCGTCCTGCCCCTGTCCACGGGCATGGAGGAGAGCCGGCGCGACGGCATCGAGACCATCGAGGGCACCGAGCGCATCAAGTCCGAGCTGCCCGGCGTGTTCACCCTGGTGGGGCTGTCCAACGTGTCGTTCGGGCTCAGCCCCGCGGCGCGCCACGTGCTCAACTCCATGTTCCTCCACGAGCTCGTGGAGCACGGCCTCGACGCCGCCATCGTCCACGCGGCGCGCATCATGCCGCTGTCGAAGATCGACGAGCGGGCCCGCGCCGTGTGCCTCGACCTCATCTACGACCGGCGCCGCCCCGACTACGACCCTCTCCAGGAGCTCCTGGCGATGTTCGAGGGCGTGACCACGACCGCCGTGGCCACCGAGGACCGCTCCGGATGGCCGGTGGAGCGCCGCCTCGAGCAGCGCATCGTGGACGGCGACCGCAACGGGCTCGACGGCGACCTGGCCGAGGCGCTCGGCGCCGGCCACGCCGCGCTCACCATCGTCAACGACTTCCTCCTGGCCGGGATGAAGACCGTGGGCGAGCTCTTCGCCACGGGGGAGATGCAGCTGCCCTTCGTGCTCCAGTCGGCCGAGACCATGAAGTCCGCCGTCTCCTATCTCGAGCCGCACATGGAGAAGTCCGACCAGGGCGGCAAGGGCACGGTGGTGCTGGCCACGGTCAAGGGCGACGTCCACGACATCGGCAAGAACCTGGTCGACATCATCCTCACCAACAACGGCTACGAGGTGGTCAACCTCGGGATCAAGGTGGGGATCTCCGAGATGCTCCAGGCGGTCGAGGAGCGCAAGGCCGACGCCATCGGCATGAGCGGGCTGCTCGTGAAGTCCACGCTCATCATGCGCGAGAACCTCGAGGAGATGAACGAGCGCAAGCTGGCCTCGGTGCCGGTGCTCCTCGGGGGGGCGGCGCTCACCCGCACCTACGTCGAGCGCGACCTGCGCCAGGTCTACGAGGGCCGCCTCTTCTACGGCAAGGACGCCTTCGAGGGCCTCCACACCATGGACCGGCTCATGGAGCTCAAGCGCGGCGGGGAGCAGGACCCCGACTTCGGGCGCGCCCTGGGGGGCCGCAACCTGCCCCCGCGCAAGAGCCAGCAGCCCGTGCCCGAGGGGCCCCTGCCCGCCCGCGCCCCGGGCGTGGAGCGGGACAACCCCGTGTTCACACCGCCGTTCCTGGGCAGCCGGGTGGCCAAGGGGATCCCCCTCGACGACATCTCGTCGTACCTCAACCAGACGTCGCTGTTCCGCAACCAGTGGGGCTACCGGCCGCTCAAGGAGGACCAGGGGGGTCCCGAGACCGACGCCGAGTTCAAGGAGCGGGTCAGCGCCATCCTGCGCGAGGAGCTGGACAAGGCCAAGGCCGCCGACCTGCTCGTCCCCCAGGTGGTGTGGGGCTACTTCGCGGCCAACGCCGAGGGCGACGACCTCGTGCTCTACACCGACGAGACCCGGGCCACCGAGCTCACCCGCTTCAGCTTCCCTCGACAGAAGAAGGATCCCTGGCTGTCCATCGCCGACTTCTTCCGCCCCGTCGAGTCCGGCGAGCCCGACTACGCCGCCTTCCACGTCGTCACCATGGGACCGCGGGTCTCGGAGGAGACGCGCCGGCTCTTCGCCGAGGACCACTACCAGGACTACGTGCGGCTGCACGGGCTCGGCGTCGAGATGGCCGAGGCCCTGGCCGAGTACTGGCACCGCCGCATCCGCGAGGAGTGGGGCTTCGCCGACGAGGACGGGCCCACCCTCACCGGCCTGTTCCGCCAGCAGTACCGGGGCGGGCGCTACTCCTGGGGCTACCCCGCCTGCCCCGACCTCGAGGACAACGCCAAGGTGGCCGGGATCCTCGACGCCGCCCGCATCGGGGTCAGCGTGACCGAGGAGTACATGCTCGACCCCGAGCAGACCACCGACGCCATCGTCTGCCACCACCCCCAGGCCAAGTACTTCGTGGCCTAGGCCGGCGGCGGGGCGGCGCGGGACCCGCCCTCGGCGGCGAGGTCGGCCCGTTCCAGGAGCAGGTCCCGCTCCCGGGTGTTGCGGGTGAGCGCGGCGGCGCGCTCCCACTCCGCACGGGCCTCGTCGTGGCGGCCCAGGCGGGCGAGCAGGTCGCCGCGCACGCTGGGCAGCAGGTGGTACTCGCGCAGGGCGGGCTCGTCGACCAGGGCGTCCACCTGGGCCAGGCCCGCCGCCGGACCCTGCGCCATGGAGACCGCCACGGCACGGTTGAGCGCCACCACCGGTGACGGGGTAAGCGCCAGCAGCCGGCCGTAGAGGGCGGCGATGGCCGCCCAGTCGGTGTCCTCGTAGCGGGCGGCCCGGGCATGGCAGGCGGCGATGGCCGCCTGCAGCGAGTACGGCCCGTCGCCGGCGCGTCCGAGGGCGTCGACGCCCCGCCCGATGAGCAGGAGGTTCCACCGGGAGCGGTCCTGGTCGGCCAGCAGCACCGGCGCGCCGCCGGGTCCGGTCCTGGCCGCCGTGCGCGACGCCTGGATCTCGAGCAGCGCCACCAGGCCGTGGACCTCGGGCTCGTCGGGCACGAGCGCCGCCAGGAGGCGCGCCAGGCGCAGGGCGTCCTCGCACAGGGCGGGGCGCACGAGGTCGTCGCCGGCGGTGGCCGAGTACCCCTCGTTGAACACCAGGTAGACGACCTCGAGCACCGACGCCAGGCGCGCCGCGCGCTCGGGTCCGGTCGGGACCTCGAAGGGGACCCCGGCCCGGGCCAACGTGCGCTTGGCCCGCACGATGCGCTGGGCCACGGTCGCCTCCGACGTCAGGAAGGCCCGGGCGATCTCCGGCGTGGTGAGGCCGCCCAGCAGCCGCAACGTGAGGGCGATGCGGGCCTCGGGCGACAGCGCCGGGTGGCAGGCGGTGAAGATGAGCCGCAGGACGTCGTCGTCGATGTCGTCGGCGTCCTCGGGCTCGGGCGGCGCCACGTCGTCGAGCGACCGCCCGACCTCGGCCAGCTTCCGCGCATAGGTCTCCCGGCGGCGCACGAGGTCGACGGCACGGTTCCTGGCCGTGGCCATGAGCCACGCAGCGGGATTGCGCGGGACCCCCGAGCGCGGCCACGCCTCCATGGCCGCCACCAACGCGTCCTGGGCGAGCTCCTCGGCGATGCCGACGTCGCCCACGATGCGGGTGACCGCCGCGATGATGCGCGCCGACTCGATCCGGAACACCGCCGCCACCCGCTCGAGCGCGCCGGGCGGGTCGGGCGGGTGCGGCGGTGCCGGCGTCACGGGCGCCCATGACACCAGGCGCCCCCGGGGTGGGGCAAGGGCGGTCCCGGTCACCCCTCGGCGATCTGGCGCAGCTCGGCGGTGACCGACACGTGCTCGTCGTGGATCTCGAGGAACCGCTTGGTCCACTCGAGGGCCTCGGCCTTGTCCTTGGCCTGCAGGATGGCGTAGCCGCCCACGACCTCCTTGGTCTCGGTGAAGGGCCCGTCGACGGCGCTGAGGGTGCCGCCCGACCACGTGAGCCGGGTGCCCTCGGACGTCGGGGTGAGGCCGGCCGTGTCGAGCATCACCCCGGCCTTGGTGATCTCCTCGAACAGCGCCCCCATGCGCTCGTGGAACTCGGGGGTGAGCTGCTCGGCGGGGCGCTCGCTCTCGTCGATGCGGATCATGGACAGGAAACGGGGCATGACGGCTCCTCTGTGTGCCTCGGGCCGGGCCGGTCCCGACCTCTCACCTCTACGACGAACGGGCAGCGCCCGGATCGACACCGCCCCCCCGATTCCCGGTGGCCCCCGGGCGGCGCCCGCCGGACCGAGGGGGCCGGGCCGCTCCGCCCCCCGCCGCCGGGCCGGGGCGGCGCCGCCCTACAGCGCCAGGGTGGCACCCCCGTCGACCACAACCGAGGCGCCGTTCACGAAGGCGGCGTGGGTCGAGCACAAGAAGGCCACCACCCTCCCGAAGTCGGCGGGATCGCCCATGGGGCCGGCCCCGCCGCCGAGCTCCTGCATGCGCTCGGTGGCGTGCGGGCCCGGGCACACCAGGTTGAGGGTGATCCCGGTCTCCTCGGCGGCGAGGTCGGCGGCCGCCGTCTTCACCCAGGCCTTGAGCCCGGTGCGCGCCGTGTTGGACAGCGCCAGGGTGGGGATGGCCTGGACGACCGAGTAGGAGGTGATGCAGCACAGCCGGCCCCATCCGCCGGCGCGCATGTGGGGCAGCGCCGAGCGCACCAGGCGGACCGAGGTGAGGAGGTTGGCCTCGAGCGCACCACGGATGGCGTCGTCGTCGACGTCGAGCGAGCGGCCGGGCGGCGGGCCCCCGGCGTTGGCCACCACGATGTCGAGGCGGGCGTAGCGCTCCAGCGCGGCGGCCACCAGTCGTTCGGGTGTGGCCGGGTCGGTGACGTCGGCGGCCACGCCCACCACGTCGGCTCCGGCGCTGCGCAAGGCGGCCTCGGTCTCGCGCAGCGACTGCTCGTTGCGGGCGCACAGCACGAGCCGCACGCCCTCGGCCGCCAGCGCCTCGGCGCACGCCCGCCCCAGGCCGCGCGAGGAGGCGGTCACCACCGCCACGTGGCCGTGGATGCCGAGATCCATCAGCCGCCCCCGCTCACGAGATGACCGCCAAGGCGTGGTCCACGGTGTTGAGCGCGAGCGGGCCGTCCTCGCCCACCACCACGATGTCCTCCAGGCGCATGCCGAACCTCCCCGGCAGGTAGATCCCGGGCTCCACCGAGAAGGCGTGCCCGCGCTCGAGGACGGTGTCGTTGCCCTCCACCAGGTATGGGTCCTCGTGCTCCTCGATGCCGATCCCGTGCCCCGTCCGGTGGATGAAGCGCTCCCCGAGGCCGGCGGCGGCGATGGTGCTCCGGGCGACGGCGTCGACCTCGGCGGCCGTGACGCCGGGGCGCACGGCCGCCACGGCCCCCTGCTGGGCGGCCAGCAGCACCTCGTAGCAGTCGCGGACCTCGGGGTCGGGCTCCCCGATGACCACGGTGCGGGTGATGTCGGAGCAGTAGCCCACGTCACCGGGCAGCGCGTACTCCCCCCCGAAGTCGCACACCACGGTGTCGCCCTCGGCGATGACCCGGTCGCCGGCGTCGTGGTGGGGGCTGGCGCCGTTGGGCCCGCTGCCCACGATGGCGAAATTGACCTTGCGGTGGCCGGCGGCGAGGAGCCCGGCGGCGATCTCCTCCGACACCTGCAGCTCGCTGCGGCCCACGAGGGGGATCTCCCCCGCCTGGAGCAGCGCCGCCACGCGATCGGCCGCCCGCGCCGCGGCGCCCAGGGCGGCGATCTCGCTGGCGTCCTTCACGGCCCGCAGGGGCCCGGTGACCTCCGACGCCGCCGTCCACCGCGCTCGGGGCACGGCCCCTTGCAGGGCCAGCACGGTGTGGGCCCAGGCCCGGTCCGAGATGGCCAGCGACGGC